>OLSB01003073.1_pt1 | contig 12642 bp, 12 predicted proteins | sample 1672071 | NCBI WGS metagenome assembly OLSB01 (sample SAMEA3136642, study PRJEB25190) | human gut metagenome | biome: human gut; feature: human-associated habitat; material: faeces | place: Austria | collected 2013
CGCCGAGCGGCTGCGCGGAGGCGAACGTCAATTCGTAATCGTTCCAGATGCGGGCGTGCAGCGCTTCCAATTCCGTTTCAAGCCGCGTTTTCTGGATCTGCGCCTTATGCAGCCGCTGCGTTAAGCTTTCGCCCTGCGCTTCCATCTCCGCGCGCTTTTGCGACAGCGTTTCGGTCTGCGCGTTCGTTTCGCGCCGCGCCGCATCGCCGAGGCGGGCATTGATGTATACGGAAAACGTGCCGTCGTCGTTTGGGAGCGTCGCGCCGAGCACCGTCGGCGGAAGCTCCACAAGCCGGACGTAATAATCAGGTACTCTCATGCTTGCTGCGCAGCGCCTCGAGGATCGTCACAGCGGTCTCCACATCCTCGCGCGTCGCATTTTTCGACAGGCGGAACAGCGCGCGCATCTCCGGCCGGTCGCGCAGCGCCTGCAGATACGCCGTCAGCTCCGGGTCGTCGTTCACGAGCGGTTCGCCGCGGCCGAGCAGAATGTTCATGTCCACCTGAAAGCAATCCGCCAGCTTTTCCAGCAGATCAAATTCCGGCTCGCGGTTGCCGCATTCATACATGCTTACCGAGCTTTTGGAAATACCGATCTTTTTTGCCAGCTCTGCCTGCGTCATTCCCGCGCTCTTGCGCAGTGCCGACAGTCTTTCGCCGAAAACCGACATCGCTATCACCTCACCGTAACGATAACACGCTGCGTGAAAAATGTCAAGATTTTTTCCACGAAATGTGTTGACAAGCTGTTTCCCGGGTGCTATAACATAAACACACGAAGCGTGTAATACACGAGACCGACTTTTCTATATATCTTTCTTTTTTGCCCGATGTATTCACGTTTCGTGTTTAATAGTATACAAGGGGGTATGACCGATGGGATATCGCGGCGGGACCTGCGGCCGGACGGCGGCGGAGGAACGCTACATTCAGGCGACGCTCGACGTGTTTGCGCAGCTTCCGCCCGAAAGGAAGGAAGCGGTCCGCGCGGTGATCGCGCGTACCGCGCGCACGCCGGAGGAGGGCATGGCGCTCTTCCGCATACTCGTGCAGCACAAAACGCTCTCGGCCACGGCCGCGGCAACAAATATCCCGGTCCGGCGGCTCTCGCAGCTGCGGAAGGCGTTCTTTGCGCTTATGCCCCTTTGAGAAGCGGAGGAGGACGAAATGAAGGACAAAACGGCGCTCACGGCGCGGCAGAAGCGCTTTGTGGAGGAGTACCTCGCCTGCGGCGACGGCCCCGAGGCGGCCATCGCCGCAGGATACAGCCCCGCCGCGGCAGAGGAGCGCGCCAGAGAGCTTCTGCGCGATCCGGCAATACAGCGCTGCCGCCGCGAGACCGAGCAGCGCCTTTTTGACGCGATGGGCGTTTCGAGCGCATGGATCGGGCGGCGGCTTGTGGAGATCGTCGATCGGTGCATGCAGGCGACGCCGCATCTCACGCGCAACCCCGAAACAAAGCAGCGCGAGCCGGACGGCGTCTGGGAATTTGATCCCGCGGGCGCGATGCGCGCGCTGCACGAGCTGGACGAGCACCTCCGCTCTCTCCGCGAGGAGGAGGCGGCGGAGGGCGGCGCGCTCTCGTTTGAGGAATGGCTCGCGCGGCAGGAGGGGGCGAGCGGACTGTGAATCCCCGCGTGGCAAGGGAGTATATCGAGTCGTGCCTCAAGATCCGGACAAAGAGCGGTACGGTCGTGCCGTTCCGGCTCAACGCCGCGCAGCAAAAGCTCTACGCCGTGGCAAAACGCCAGCAGGACGCGGGCAAGCCCGTGCGCATCATCATCCTCAAGGCGCGGCAGCTCGGCTTTTCCACGCTTACGGAGGCGCTGCTCTTCCACGCCTGCGCCACGCGCGAGAACGTGAACGCGCTCGTCGTGGCGCACCGCGAGGACGCCACGGCCAATCTTTTCCGCATGAGCAAGCTCTTTTATGACGAGCTGCCAGCGCCGATCCGGCCGATGCTCCGCGCCTCGAACGCGCAGGAGCTGGTGTTTGAAAACCCGTCGCGCGCCGAGCGCCGCGCGCTGCCGGGACTGCGGTCGCGCTTTCGCTGCGCGACTGCCGGCGGGCGCGGCATCGGGCGGTCCGATACGCTGCAGTGCGTGCATCTTTCGGAATATGCCTTCTGGCCCGAGGCCGGCGAGAGCAAGGCCGCGACGCTCGCCGGCATTTTGCAGGCCGTGCCGGCCGCGCCGGGGACGATGGTGATTATCGAAAGCACGGCCAACGGCTGCGAGGATTTCAAGGAACGCTGGGACGCCGCCGTCGCCGGGGAGAACGATTTCGAGCCGGTGTTTTTCGCGTGGTTTGAAAACCCGGACTATGTCATGCCGGTCGAGCCGGGCATCGAATGGACGGCGGAGGAGCGCGAGGTGCGCGAGCGGTATTCCCTCTCGTGGGAGCAGCTGCGCTGGCGGCGCTGGTGCATTGCGAACAACTGCGGCGGCAGCCGGGACATGTTCCGGCAGGAATACCCCGCAAATCCGGACGAAGCGTTTCTCCACAGCGGGTCGGGCGTTTTCGATAACGGTCTCATCATCCGCCGCCGCGAGGAGGCGGCGGCTCCCGTGCGCCACGGGCGGTTCGTCCCCGGCGATAAGGACGGCGAGACCGTCTGGCAGAATGACGATGCGGGCGAGATATGCCTTTACCGCGAATGCGAGCCGGGCCACCCGTATGTTCTCGGCGGCGACACCGCGGGCGAAGGTTCGGACTGGTTCACCGCGCACGTCATCGACAACAGCACCGGCGAGCAGGCCGCCTCTCTCCGGCGGCGGTTTTCCGAGCCGGAGTATGTCCGGCAGGTGTACGCGCTCGGGAAATACTATAACGACGCGCTCGTCGCGCTCGAAACGAACTTCTCGACCTACCCCGTGATGAAGCTCATGGAGCTGGGCTATCCGAACCAGTACCGCCGCGAACGGGAGGATACGTTCACGCACCGGCTGCGCGAGAGCTGCGGCTTTCGTACCGACCGGCAGACGCGCCCGCGCGCGATCGCAAATCTGGTGGAGGTGTTCTCCGCGCACCCGGAATGGTTTTCCGACCGTGAGCTTCTCGGCGAGATGCTCACATTCTGCTATAACGAGGATCACCGCCCGGAGGCGCTCGCCGGAAAGCACGACGATCTCGTCATGGCGGCGGCGATCTGCTATGCCGCGCGCCACCAGCAGCGCCTGACCGTCGCCGCCCCCGGCGAGAGTCGTGAGGACGCCGCACGGCGCCGCGAACGTCAGCGCCGCATCCGCCGCGGGAGAATATGAAAAGCGGCCCCCTCCGGCACAGGCGTGTCAGAGGGGGCCGGACTTGCCGGAAAAGAGTTTTTCCGCGCGCACCGGGAAGAAGTGCGGCTTCGGGCTTGCGTTGGAAAAGGCCGCGGCGGGCGGACATTCCCCTATGTACCGGCGTTTACCGTTCCTGCACTTCCTTACCGCTGATGTGCTCGATGTCGATCACGTACATCTGCGCGGCCTTTCCGGCAGCGGCGATCTCGGCGTCCACCATGCTCTCCTCCGGGTAGTACTTCATGGCGAAGCGCTTGAGGAGCGCCAAGGTCTCGGCGCTGTACTCCGGCAGACGGCAGCGCCCGAACACGACCGCGCTGCGCATATACGGCGCCCATGCCTCGTCCCGGACGGTCTCGTTGCCGTAAACGGTGAAGCAGACCTTGTCGCACGCGCGGATCGCGTCGATCTTGTGTCCGGCGCGGGCGCCGTGGAAATAGATCTGGTTGGCCTCCTCATCATAAAAGAAATTGACCGGAATGGCGTACGGATAGCCGTCGTCCCCGTTCACCGCGAAAACGCCCCGGCGCTCGGAGTGCAGAAGCTGCTTTGCGGCCTCCGTACTGATCTCGTTTTTCTTTTTTCGGACAGGTCGGAACATAGTCTCTCCTCCTTACAGATGGGAAATTTCTCCGCCGTATTCGCCGGATCAGTTGAGAAAATCGCGGAGCTTCTTGCTGCGGCTGGGGTGGCGGAGCTTGCGCAGCGCCTTCGCCTCGATCTGGCGGATGCGCTCGCGCGTGACGTTGAACTCCTTGCCGACCTCCTCGAGCGTGCGGGTGCGGCCGTCCTCGATGCCGAAACGCAGGCGAAGCACCTTTTCCTCGCGCGGCGTGAGCGTGGCGAGCACCGACATGAGCTGCTCCTTGAGAAGCGAGAAGCTCGCAGCCTCGCTCGGCTCGGAGGCATCCTCGTCGGGGATGAAGTCGCCGAGATGGGAGTCCTCCTCCTCGCCGATCGGCGTTTCGAGACTGACCGGCTCCTGCGCGATCTTGAGGATATCGCGCACTTTCTCCACGGGGATGTTCATCTCCGCGGCGATCTCCTCGGCGCTCGGGTCATGACCGAGCTCCTGCAGCAGCTGGCGGGAGACGCGGATGACCTTGTTGATCGTCTCGACCATGTGCACCGGGATGCGGATCGTGCGCGCCTGATCGGCGATGGCGCGGGTGATGGCCTGACGGATCCACCAGGTAGCATACGTCGAAAACTTGTAGCCCTTGGTATAGTCAAACTTTTCGACCGCCTTGATGAGGCCCAGATTGCCCTCCTGAATGAGGTCGAGGAACAGCATGCCTCGGCCGACATAGCGCTTGGCGATGCTCACGACGAGACGGAGGTTGGCTTCCGCCATGCGGCGCTTGGCCTCCTCGTCGCCCTGCGACATTCGCGCGGCAAGCTCGATCTCCTCCTCCTGCGTGAGCAGGCTGACCTTGCCGATCTCCTTGAGATACATGCGCACCGGGTCGTCGGTCGAGTAGGAATCCGCCATACTGTCGGCTTCGGCGATCTCTTCTTCGGTGACCTCGTCGATCTCTTCGAGCTCGTCGAGCGCGGGGAGAAGCTCGTCATCGTCGATGGGCGGCAGATCCTCGCCGACGGTCTCGATGTTCAGCTCTTCGAGCGTATCATAAAACCGGTCCATCTGCTCCTGCGAGAGGTTCAGCCGGTCGATAACGTCCGCGATCTCCTTGAGCGTGAGCTTTCCGGCCTTTTTGCCCTTTTCGATCAGGTTGGAAAGGCTCTCCTCGCGGGCCTTCTGCGTGTCCTCGGCCTTCTCCCTTCTCTCGTGCAAAGAACCGGCAGATGCAAACCCGTCATCCTCGGGAACGTCCGCGATCTCTTCCGGCTCGTCGGTCGCGAGAATGGCGTCGGCCAGCGCCGTAAGAGCCTCTCCCTCGCTCACAGACGCGGATTCGGGCAGCTTTGTTTCCGGCAGCTTTTCCTCCGGCATGTTCTTTTCTTTCGGCTCGCTCATCGTTTATCCTCCAAAACTTTTTGTCTTTCTGTATTTTTCCGCCAGAGCGCGGAGATCGTCCTCGGCGTCCTCCGTGCGTCCGGTAATAACGGCTATGTAATCGGATATGGCCTTGTCCGCGTGGGAAAGGTCCTCCGGCGCGCCGAGCACCGAGGTAAAGTGGCTCATCTCGTCGCCGGTGAACTGTCCGGCAAGCACCGCCATGGAGATCGTTTCGCCGGTCTGCACGCGGCGCAGAAGCTCGCGGTAGAGCCGCGCGAGCACGCTCGAAGAAAAGCTCTCCGGCGGCGGCAGGGTCTTGCCCTTCGCCGCGCCCGGATCGAGATACAGTATCCGGATCAGGCCTTCCTCCGCGCGCGCCGAGCGCGGATCGTCGTATCGGATGGAGCGCTGCGCGGGCTGCGCCGTCTGCGCGGGGCGGGCGGCGTCGCGCGCTTCCCGCTTTTTCGCGTCGGCAATGCGGCGGCGGCGTAGCCGTTCGGCCTCCTGCAGCACCGCCTCGCGCGATACGCCCGCCTTTTCCGCCACGCGCGCGGCGTATACCTCGCGCTCGACCGCGCCCGGCAGCGACGCCAGAAGCGAGGCCGCGCTCTTGAGATAGTCCACGCGCCCCTCGTCGGTCGTGGGCGGGTTTTTGGCTTCCACGTCGCGCAGCCGGTATTCGATCTGGCCCGCGCTCGCGTCGATCAGATTGCGGAAAGCGTCCGCGCCGTTTTTCTTGATGAACTCGTCCGGGTCCTTCGCGCCCGGCACCTGCAGAACGCGCACCTTGAGATCGAGCTTTTCGAGAATGCCGATGGCGCGCGACGCCGCCTTCCTGCCCGCCTCGTCGCTGTCGTAGCAGAGGATAACCTCGTTCGTATAGCGCGAAATGAGCCGCGCCTGCTCGCCCGTGAGCGACGTGCCGAGCGAGGCGACCGCGCCGTCGAACCCCGCCTGGTGCAGAGAGACGACGTCAATGTTGCCTTCTACGAGAATGATATACCCGTTTTTTGACTTTTTAGCCAGATTCAAACCGAAAAGATTATGGCTTTTGCTGAAAACGGGCGTTTCAGGGCTGTTTAAGTATTTCGGCTCGCCGTCGCCGAGAATGCGGCCGGAAAAGCCGATCACGCTGCCGCGCACATCGATGACCGGGAACATGAGGCGGTTGCGGAACGCGTCGTACACGCCGCCGCTCTTGCCGTGCTTCACAAGGCCGGCCTCGAACATCTCCTGATCGCCGTACCCCTTTTTGCGCATGGCGTTTGCGAGCGAGTCCCACGAATCGGGCGCAAAGCCGAGACCGAAGCACGTGACCATCGCCGGGGAAATGGCGCGGCGGCGTATGTAGTCCTGCGCCGGGGCGCCCTGCGGCGATTTGAGCGTTTCATGAAAAAACCGCGCCGCGTCCCGGTTGAGCTGCAGAAGACGCGCCCGGCGGGACGTATCCTCGCTCTGTGCTTCCTCCGGCAGGGGCATATTCGCGCGCCGCGCCAGAAACGCCACGGCGTCCGGGAACGAGAGATTTTCGATCTCCATGATGAAGTTGATGACACCGCCGCCCTTGCCGCAGCCGAAGCAGTGGTAGATCTGCTTGTCGGGCGCAACGGAGAACGAGGGCGTTTTCTCGCTGTGGAACGGGCAGAGGCCGAAAAGGTTCGCCCCGCTCTTCTTCGTCAGCCGGACGTACTGGCTTACCACGTCCACAATGTCGTTGCGCTCGGTCAGCTCGTCGAGAAACCGTTCGGGAAATGCCATACGTCCGCCTCCTTTCATGTATCGCGCGGCGCTTATTTCACGCTCCACGCCATCGGAATAAAGATTTCGCCGTATTGATAGATCGCGTAATCGTCGGTCATGCCGGAGACATAGTCCGTTACGGCGCGCTCCAGCCCGTCGCGCTCCATGATGCCGCGGAAATCGTCCGGCAGCTTTTCCGGGTGCCGGCAGTAATGCTCCCATATGCCGCGCAGGATGTTTTCGACCTTGGCCTCCTCGCCCTTGGCGACGGGGTTGTGGTATACGCGGTCGTAAAGGAATGCATGGAACACGTCCCATACCTCCCGCATATCGGCGGAAATGCCGACGCTGCCGGCGCGGCTCGTCTCGATGATGTTATCGACGAGCGAGTTGATGCGGCGGCTGTTGCGCGTACCGAGCCGCTTCACGATGATCTCCGGCAGCTCCGATTCCGAAACGATCCCGGCGCGCATCGCGTCGTCAAGATCGTGGTTGAGATACGCCACATGGTCGCACAGCCGCACGACGACGGCCTCGCGGCTCTCCTCCGGGTGGCCCTTCGTATGGGCGAGAATGCCGATGCGCGTCTCCCGGCAGAGATTCAGCCCCCGGCCGTCCTTTTCGATGCAGTCCACCACGCGCAGCGACTGCTCATAATGCCGGAAGCCGGGGCCGTAAATTTCGTTGAGCGCCCGCTCCCCGGCGTGGCCGAACGGCGTGTGGCCGAGATCGTGGCCGAGAGCGATGGCCTCGCACAGATCCTCGTTGAGCCGCAGCGCCCGCCCGACGGTGCGCGCAAGGCGCGTCACCTCAAGCGTGTGCGTGAGCCGGGTGCGGTAATGGTCGCCCTCCGGCTGGAGAAAGACCTGCGTTTTGTGCTTGAGACGCCGGAACGCCTTGGAGTGCGTGATGCGGTCGGCGTCGCGCTGGAAGCACGTGCGCACGGGATCCTCTTCCTCCGCGCGGCGGCGGCCGCGGGAATCGGCGGCACGCACGCCGAAGTCGCCCACCAGAATTTTTTCCAGTTCCTCGCGTTCCCGCCGCGGACAGTCCATGCGCTCCGCCTCCCTGAAAATAAAAAAGTAATGCAGAAAACCTCTGCATTACTTATATACGACATTGCCCGCGATTTCCCCTGCTTTTCGGAGAAAAAAATTTTACACGGTTTCCTCCTCTTTTTCCGGGCGGAAAACGCTCTCGCCCAGCCGTACCTCGGCCTCCCCGGCGGTCGCGTCGCGAAGGAGCGTCACAAAGCTCCCGCTCTGCGCCTCCGGCGCGGAAAAGACGATCTCGACCTCCGCTCCGAAGAGCGTTTCCTCAACGCGCGCGCCGCGTTCCTCCAAAAGACGGCGCAGCCGTTCGTATCGGGCGTAGGAGCATGCAAAGCTCCCGCGCCGCCACGGCCGCATGACCGCCGTGCCGGACGCGCGCAGTGCGGCGCGGGCCGCGGCGGAGTACGCGCGCACAAGTCCGCCGGAGCCGAGCAGCGTTCCGCCGAAATAGCGCGTCGTGACGCAGCACACGTCCGTCAGCCCCGCGCCCTGCAGCACGGCGAGCGTCGGCTGGCCGGACGTGCCGCCCGGCTCGCCGTCGTCCGACCAGCGGAGGATGTTCCCTTCGCGCAGGACGTAGGCAAACACGTTGTGCGTCGCGTCGGCGTACTTCCGGCGCATTTCGTCGATGAACGCCCGGGCCTCGGCCTCCGACGCCACGGGCTTTATATGGCCGATGAACCGGCTGCGTTTGTCCTCGTATTCCGCCTCGCCGTATCCGGCGGCGGTACGGTACGGCGTCATTGCTTCAGCTCCTCCGTGATGCGTGCGAGCAGCGTGTCCACGCCCTCGCCGGTGCGCGCGGAAATGCACACGCCGTCGCGCGTGCGGGGAAGCTCCGTGAAAGCCGGGATCGCGTCACACTTATTATAAATGCGCAGCACCGGCGTGGCGGACGCCCCCAACTCGCGGATGAGCGCGTCGGTGACCTTTGCCTGCTCTTCCCAGTCGGGCGCGGAAACGTCAATGACGTGCAGCAGCAGATCGGCGTACTGCAGCTCCTCCAATGTGGCCTTGAACGCCTCGATGAGATTCGTCGGCAGCTTGCGGATGAAGCCGACGGTATCGGAAAGCAGGATCTCCCTTTGCAGCTCCGGCAGCCAGAGACGGCGCGTCGTCGTATCCAGCGTATCGAAAAGGCGGTTGTTCGCCGGGATGTCCGAGCGCGTCAGACGGTTGAGCACCGTGGATTTTCCGGCGTTCGTATACCCGACGAGCGCGGCCATCGGCATGGCGTTTTTCTCGCGGCGGCGGCGCTGCGTCGAGCGGACGCGGCGCACCTGTTCGAGATCGGCCTGCAGATTCCGGATGATCCGGCGGATATGCCGCCGGTCGGTCTCAAGCTGCGTTTCGCCCGGGCCGCGCGTGCCGATGGGCGCGCTCGTGCCGGCCTGGCGCTTGAGATGGGTCCACATGCCGGTCAGCCGCGGCAGCAGATATTCATACTGCGCAAGCTGCACCTGCAGCCGTCCCTCCTTCGTGCGGGCGCGCTGGGCGAAAATATCGAGAATGAGTCCGCTCCGGTCCACGACGCGCACGCCGAGCTCTTCCTCGATCGCCCGCGCCTGCGATGGCGAGAGCTCGTTATCGATCACGACGAGATCGCACGCGTTGTTCGTGACGATCTCTTTTATTTCCTGCAATTTGCCCGCGCCGAGAAAGCTGCGCGGATCGGGCGACTGGCGCGTCTGCAAGACCATGGCGACCGTATCCGCGCCCGCGGTGTCCACGAGCGCGGCAAGCTCCTCCATCGAAATTTCGGTGGAGCGTTCCCCGGCGTCCATGCTCGATGCGGAAAGCCCCGCGAGCACCGCCCGTTCTCTTTTCCGTGTTACGTCCTGAATGGGTAAACCCTCCCGGTCATTTGTCCGTTTCGTCCTCGGGCAGCTTCTCCACGAGGATCTTTTCCACGCGAAGCCCGTCCTCGCCCATCGCAAGCACCTTTACGCGCAGTCCGTCCGACTCCACGGTATCGCCTACCTTGGGGAACGCGCCGAACTTCTCGATCGTCCAGCCGCCGGCGGTGGCGCTCGCGGTGTCGAGCGATTCCTCGGTCACGTCCAAAATCTCCGCGAGATCGCCGATGGGGAGATCGCCGTCGATCTCGTACATGCCGTCCGGCCGCTCGACGATCTCATCCTCGATCTCGTCGGTCTCGTCCCAGATGTCGCCGACAAGCTCTTCGAGCACGTCCTCGAGCGTCACAATGCCGAGCGTTCCGCCGTATTCGTCCGTGACGACGGCGAGATGCTGCTGGTTTTTGCGCAGCTGCGCGAGCACGTCCGGCAGCTTCACGGTCTTATAGATATAAAGCGGCTTCATAAGGTTGCTGCGGATATCCGCCCCGGGATCGTCCAGCAGCGCCTTGAAAAAGCGGTTGAGATACAGCACGCCGATGACATTGTCGATGCTGTTCTCGTACACGGGGATGCGCGAATACGGCAGATCCTCGCCCGAGAGCAGAAGCTCGCGCCAGTCGTCGTCGATATCAAGCGCTTCGACGTCCACGCGCGCGGTCATCACGTCCATGACGGCGATCTCGGAAAAATCGAGCGCGCTGCGCAGAAGCTCGCTGCGGTCCTCGTCGATGACGCCCTCGTCCTCGACGGTCTCGATGATGGACTGGAGCTCGGCGGCGGCTTCCTCCTCGGAGCTTTCGCCGCTGTTCTCGCCCTTGAGCGGGAGCGTAATGAGGCGGATGAGTAGCGAAACGAGGAAGATGACCGGCGAGAGCACGATCATCAGAAAGCGGACAATCGGCGCGACCGTCATCGAAAAGCGGTTCGCGTTTTTCTTTGCGGCGATCTTCGGCGCCGATTCGCAGAACACGATGATGAGCGCCGTCATAAAAAGCGTGATAAGCGCCGACACCCAGCCGTTATAGCGGCTGCCGAGCAGCGTGATGCCGATCCATGTGAGAATGGAGTCCGAGCCGATGTTGCAGAGGTTGTTGCCGATGAGAATGGCGGAGAGTGCGTTTTCGTATTTGTCGATCACCTTGCAGGCGATCGCGGCGGCGCGGTTTCCCTCCTCGGCGGCGGACGCGAGACGCATCCGGTTAGCGGAGGAGAGCGCCATTTCCGACGCCGAGAAAAACGCCGAGCCGCAAAGCAGCGCGAGCATCAAAAGCAGATAAATCCACGTCGTCATGCCTCCTCGCCTCCTTCCCTGCCCTCCTCGGGCAGAAGCTCGACAAGGAGCTTGCGGATCCGCCGGTGGTCCATGCTCTGCACGGTCACGCGGAGCCGGTGCCATACAAAGCTCTCGCCCTGCGCGGGGATCATGTCAAACTGCTCATACACCCATTCGCCGACGGGCTTATGCTCCCACTCGGTATTCTCGGGATCGTCGTAGCCCAGCTCGTCGAAAAGGTCCTCCATATCCATATCGGCGCTGACCTCGTAGGTGTTGCCGCCGACCGGGCGGAACTCTACCTGCGCCACGTCGTCCTCGTCCCAGATCTCGCCGACCAGCTCTTCGAGTATGTCCTCCACGGTCACGATGCCCATCGTGCCGCCGTAGTTGTCCGTGACGACCGCGAGGGAGATCTTCCGGCGGTTCAGCTCCTCGAGCAGCTCGTCGATGGACGCGCTCTGGTGCACGAAGCACGGCGCGTCGAGCAGGCTGCGAAGCTCCGGGCATTGTCTCTCGCGCAGATACACGCGGACGTATTTGCGGATCTGCAATACGCCGATAATGTTGTCGATGCTCCCCTCGTACACGGGCAGGCGGCTGTGGCGCTGCTCGCGGATGAACGAGAGGATCTTCTCCGGCGGCGTATTCACATCGAGCGCCGCAACGTCCACGCGGGGCGTGAACACGCGCTCGACCGTCACGTCGCCGAACTCCAGCGCCGAGTGGACAAGCTCCGCCCGTTCCTCGGGCAGCTCGCCCTCGTCGGTCATCGTTTCGATGATGTCGTACAGCTCATCCTCGGTCACGGTGATCTCCGGCTCGCCCTTGGCGAGAGAGGAAAAGAACTCGCCGATGCGCGAGAGCGCCTTCGCCAGCGGCGCGAAAATGCGCATAAAAAAGCACAGGGACGGCGCCGTCGCAAGGGCGCACCGTTCACTGTAGCGCTTGGCGATGCTCTTGGGGAGCATCTCTCCGGCAAAAAACACCGCGACCGTGCACACAATCGTACCAAGCGCCACCCAGCCCGCGCCCCAGGTGCGCGTAACGAGCACCGTTGTGAGCGTAGCGGCGGAGATGTGGACGATATTCGTGCCGATGAGGATCGCGGAAATTGCGCGGTCAAAATTGTCCTGTACGTAAAGGGCCTTCTTCGCCTTCCGGTCGCCCTGATCGAGCCGCGTTCTGAGCCGGATGCGGCTGACGGACGTTGCCGCCGTTTCCGCTGCGGCAAAATACGCCGCTGCGCAGAGCAGCAGTAAAACAGGTATCCAAGACAGCCAACTGTCGCCGTCCATGTGGGGTCATCACACTCCAGTTTTTTATATAGTTTAGATAGAATACCATATTGCGCTCCGCGCGTCAAGCGCTTGCCGGACGCTCCGCGGCTTCTGTCCGCGCATTTCCGCCGACGCGTTGCAGACTGTCAAAAAAGCCTCGCAGAGTTTGCGCCCGCAGGCGCAAATAAAGTTCA
>OLSB01003075.1_pt1 | contig 12640 bp, 15 predicted proteins | sample 1672071 | NCBI WGS metagenome assembly OLSB01 (sample SAMEA3136642, study PRJEB25190) | human gut metagenome | biome: human gut; feature: human-associated habitat; material: faeces | place: Austria | collected 2013
CATTCCATGTTAGTAGCCTAATTTATACTGTCCAACTTTTTGGGTTCAGTACATTACCTGCTCGTTTTGTTTTTATTCCATCCAGGAATATTACTTCTTTTTATGGCACCATATATATTTGTTTTTACGGTTGGAATATCTTTTTGAAGATTTCCAATTAAATTTTTCATATCCTCTCGTTTGGAAACTCCATCCATAGGGCAACATTTTGGCATTACTTCTATATTATTTTTCTTTATAAATGTTTTAATACTTTTTTCTGGAGCATAAATAAGTGGCCTTATAAGTGTAATACCAGACCTATCCATAAAGCTAACAGGTGCAAAAGTATTTATGCTTCCACCATATAATAAATTCAAGAAAAATGTTTCTAAAACATCATCTTCATTATGCCCTAAAGCAATTTTATTACAATTTTCGCGTATAGCCGTGCTATTTAAAATACCTCGTCTTAAATTAGCACAAAGGGAACAAGGATTTTTTTCTTTTCTAATATCAAAGACTATTTCCTTTATATGACTTTCTTCTTCTATATATGAAACACCAATTTCTTCGCAAGTTTTTCGTAAAAATTGGCTGTTAAAAAAATCAAAACCAGGATTTATACTGATAGCCACTAAATCAAAATGTTTATCATAAAATCTTTGTAATGCTTTTAATCCCATAAGTAAAGTAATAGAATCTTTGCCACCAGATAAGCCAACAGCAATTCTATCTCCCTCTTCAATCATATTATAATCATCAACAGCTTTTCTGATATAGCTTAGCATTCTCTGCATAAAATTCACCTCAAATGCTAATATACCACAAAATGAAGGGAAAATCTAGTGCTAGAATGTTCGTACTCCAGCAATACTTAAAAATCTAGCTTTTTGATAATTATAAGTAAATAAATTTCTATAATAACTATCATCAGAATGACTAGCGACAAAGCATTCTCTAGTGATATTGTTATCTATAACATCAACAACAAATAGGCTATGTGCAAATGTTTTGCCATCAAAACTTAGTTGAATTATATCTGCTTTTTTTATAGTATTAATATCTGTTTTTGTTGCAAAAGGGCCAACACTTTTATTATTAATTAAAAATTGATATAAAAATTCTACGCCAGACCATGAAGGAGATTTATTATATCCGTTTTTATAAAACCAACCATTAGAGCTAAAGTTCATTGTTTTGCTACCAGCATATAAGCATTGAGAAACAAATGAAGTACAGTCACCACCAACAGAATCAAAATTGTAGAAATTAGGATTTCTTAAAAATGCCCATTTCTTTGCATAATCTACGGCAGTTTCCCTATTATAATTTAATATTTTCAATAGAAACACCTCTATATTATATATATGTTAATGTTCAGACCAAAATTTTCAAATTAGTAACTCCACGTGTCGGTTGCACTTTTCTTTTCGTGCTTTAGCCTAAGAAAAGAAAATGTCCAACCGACAGCAAGATGAAGCGGATTATATATTAATTAGTCTGAACTGTAACATATATATGCTTAAAAGACTATAAAAAGATTGAAAGAAAAATAAAAATGTTGTATAATATTTTAAGCAAGTAATGCATCTATAGCTCAGGAGGATAGAGCGCTCCCCTCCTAAGTAAGTGGTGGTGGAAAAAGTGTTAATAAAAAAAGCCGTGAAAGTGGCTTGAAATACGTTTCTGTAACTCAGTTGGATAGAGTAACCGCCTCCTAAGCGGTAAGTCGGCGGTTCAATTCCGCCCAGGAACACCATTTTATAAAATATGAAGTCTTGAAAACCTTAAATTTCAAGACTTTTTCTAATTTTAAAAGTGTTATAAAGTATCACAAAGTGTTATATAGTGATTTATTATTTGTCACTTTTTTCGGCACTCCTTTAAATTGCTTAATCATCTTGAAAATAGGGACTTTGCGAGTGCAACAATTTATTTTATGGCACTAATTTGAAAGATTTTATAAGAAAGGAATAAAATTATGGAATTTAAGGAAGATGAATTAAGAGGATTTAAATTTAATCTATCACTAGAAATACAAAATTTAATTATTGATATGCTTGTGAAAAAGTAAATATTAGAAGAGGGAAATTTAGAAGCGGACAAAAAAGAACTTTTAGAAAAAGAGATGATAGAATTAAGAAAAAAGTTTGTAGTAGAGTTTAGAAAAAGTAATAAAAAGAAAATAAAAGAGTTTTTAAAGTTATTAGATAAGTAAAAAAATAAAGAGAAATAAGCATAAAAGCCTATTTCTCTTATTTCTTTTTAGTTGGTTTAGCATATTCGTGAGATACATCTAAACAGAAAGGGCATCGATAGATGAACCCGTCACGAATTAACTTGTTTTTTACTTTTCCATAAACATAAGTATCATTAAAGGTATTAACAAAATCGCTTTTCTTTTTAAATTTTTCGTGTTCTTGTTTTACAAAGTCTATTTGTTCTTTTCTCTTTTGTTCTTCATCAATTTTTTTCAAGTAGTTGTCTATCTTTCTTTCAATAGCAATTTGTATATCATCATCAAGTCCAAATGATATTGTTGTATCATATAGACCAAGAGATTTTAAAATATCTTTTTCAAGTTCTACTTTCATATTTGTTTTACCCCCAAAGTATTTATAAATTCTTTTAACTCCTTTTCACTTATAATATATTGTCTACCAATATAATGACCTTTTAATTTTTCTTCTTTAATAAGTTTTCGCAAGTAAGGAATAGGAGTAATAAGTAATTCACTTACTTGTTTTAAATTGTAAAATTTATCTTCCATATTTTGCCTCCTCATATATAAAGAGGAACACCGAAGCGGAAAATCAAAAAAAGCTATCAATAATATGTATATAATAGGTAGATAGTAAATAGGGAACAAAACAATACAAACACAAGTTTGTTGAAATGCCTCTAAAACTTACGTAAACACCAAAATGCGCTTCGTAAATGTTAGAGATGATAAATTACTTATCGAAAAAGAAACAGGGCTTAAAATCGATTTTAAGAGGTCAAAAAACACATTTAGGGGGCGTGGGGTTTAGTAAGCGGGGAAATTGACATTAAAAAAAGGGCTAGTAGCCCAAAATCGAAACGAGAAAAGTAAAAACAAGCATATAACCCTAAACAATAGACAAATTATGTAATTTGTGTTATAATATATATTGTATACATATTGTATATGTCCCTAAAAATAATTAAATAAGGAGTGTTACAAAATGGGAAAAGCAGCAAAAATTTTTATGGTGTTCGCTATCATAGCGACAGTGGTATTCGGTGCGTGGACAACTGTGCGGATTGTAAAAGACGTACAGTTTGAAATGAATTGCACTCAATACCTTAAGAGAGCAGCCGACGCTAATACTGTTGAAACTGCAAAGGAAGAACTTGCGAAAGCGATTTCTTATGCAGAGGCACACAACTTGACAGAAGGTGTTGTGTCAATATTCCTTCATCAGCCTAAAAACGATATTGGGTACTGGTACAACAATATGACTGAAGCATATGCTGAACTTGAAAATCTTCCTGAAGATGCAACTTCTCTTGAGAAGACAAATGTTCTTATGAAATTAAGAGAAACATTAACAGATGAAAAAGAGTCAGGTGTTTCTGTTACAGTTCCGGAAGGAATTAGTATCTACCCTAACAATGTTTTGTACTTCTGGTGGGGATTACTGTCCTTTATCGTTTGTTGCGGTTTGTGGATAATGTATTGGGTTGCCTGGTTGAACTATTGGGACTAATAGGTGGCAGAATTGCTTCCTAACCCCTCTGTGAAAACAGGGGGGTAAAATTTTTTATAAAGAAAAAGAGGGTGTTCAGTACAAACTAATGTATGAACACTCTTTTATTATATATAAAATAGCTTTATAAAGCAAAATGCGCTACCATACTTTGCTTAAAATCTTTTATTCGACAAATTACTTGTCTAAAAAATAACGAGGCTTAAAATCGAAATAAAGCGAGGTTATTATTTAAGCGGAAGCGGATTTTTACTTAAAGAGGCTATGGAAAAAACATTTTGAAAAATTTTTGATTCTTGACTTGACACGAGGTAGATAAACTCAATTATAATATATATAAATATATATGGATAGGTTATAATAATTTGGACAAAAAAGATAAGGACATGTTATAATAAATAATGAAAAGGAGGAATAAAACATGTCAAGAAGACCAAGAAGAGAATTTACAGAAGAATTTAAATTACAAATGGTAAAATTATATAATAGTGGAAAATCAGCATCTGAAATTGTAAAAGAATATGATTTAACAAGATCAGCATTTGCAAATTGGGTTCAAAAATATAATAAAACAGGCTCATTTAAAGCATCTGATAATAGAACAGAAGAAGAAAAAGAATTAATAAGATTAAAAAAAGAAAATCAACAATTAAGAATGGAAAATGATATTTTAAAGCAAGCAGCGCTGATATTGGGACAAAAATCAAAATAATATTAGCAAATAAAGAAAAATACAGTATCAGCGCAATGTGCAAATTATTAGGTATTTCAAGATCTATAGTCTATTATGAAAGAAAAAACAAACGACAAGATATTGAATTAGAAAATAATATAATACGAATTTTTAAAGAAAGTAAAAATAATTATGGTTCAAGAAAAATAAAAGTTGAATTACAGAAATTAGGATATCAGGTTAGTTTAAAAAGAATTAGAAAATATATGAATTTACATGGTTTAGTATCAAATTATACAGTAAAACAATTTAAAGTTCATAAATCTACTTGTAATGAAGAGAATTTTGAAAATAAACTAAATAGAGAATTTAATAGAGAAGAAAAATTAGATGTAGTAGTAAGTGATTTAACATATGTAAATGTACAAGGAAAATGGAATTATATATGCTTGATAATTGATCTGTTTAATAGAGAAATAATAGGATATGCTGCTGGAAAAAATAAAAACGCAGAATTAGTATATAAAGCATTTGGTACAATAAAAACAAATTTGAGTAATATAAATATATTCCATACAGATAGAGGAAATGAATTTAAAAATAAAATAATTGATGATGTTTTAACAACATTTAATATTGATAGATCACTCAGTAAAAAAGGTTGTCCATATGATAATGCAGTAGCAGAATCAACATATAAAATAATAAAAACAGAATTTGCATTTAATAGAATATTTAAAAGTTTTGAGGAATTAGAAACAGAATTATTTGATTATGTTAATTGGTATAATAATTTTAGAATTCATAGTTCACTTAATTATTTAACACCAGTTGAATATAAAAAAAGTGTCCTTATAAAAATTGTACAAAAAAGGGTTGACAATCCAAAAAGGAAAGAAGATTTTACGACTTACAACAAATTGATGAATTACTTAAATGTTTAGAAAATGAAAGTATTAAGTATAGGGCTTTAATAACTCTTGCGTTAGATAGTGGGGCAAGAAGAAGCGAAATATGTGCTTTAAAGTGGAATGACATTAACTTTGACACTCATACTTTAAGAATAGATAATTCTTTAAAAGTAGTTAGAGGAGTAGTAGATGAGGGAAAAACAAAAACACCATCATCAAACAGAGTAATCATATTAAATAATGGCACAATAGAGATTTTGAAAGAATATAAAAAATGGCAAGATGAGTATAAAAAACAAATGGGCAAACAATGGAAAGGTGCTAACAGAGTATTTATTTCAAAATTCGGCGGACATATGAACCCCGACACTTGTAGCAAGATAATTAACAAGATAGTCAAGAAATATGGTTTAGATGATTTAACATTTCACGAATTAAGACACACTTCGGCAACATACTTAATAAATAAAGGAATGAACCCAAAGGCAGTAAGTGAAAGATTAGGACATAGCGACACAAGTGTCACTATGGAAATATATTCACATACATTTGAACACACAAAAAAGGAATGTGCAAATGCTTTTGATGAGATTTTTAAAACCGCTTAAAAATACTCAATGTCACCATTTTTCGGCACTCACTTAAAAAAATAACAAGTTTTATTGAAACAAAAAAGAAAAAACAAATCAAGAAAACCTTTGAAAATAAAGGGTTTCGAGAAAGTATATAAAATAAAATTGGTGTTTAGCTGGGAGAGTTTGCCGTATGCCTCCTAAGGGAGAGGCCACTGGTTCGAATCCAGTTAGGTGCACCATAAATGAAATCTTAAGTCCCCATTGACATTATTTTATTGGCATTAAATTTAATTCTGGATTTTCTGCTAAAATAGATTTTAAATCAACTTCATAGTATTTATTTATATAGAGTCTGTATTCAACATTTATATTATTTTTTAATATAAAAAAGTACAATAATACAAATTAATAATAACATATTAAGATTCTTCCTATACAATAAAACAGTCTTATACAAAGTTCGTATAAGACTGTTTTGGTGAACCGGAGACGACTCGAACGTCCGACCCACGGCTTAGAAGGCCGTTGCTCTATCCACCTGAGCTACCGGTCCATAGTAGACAAAAAATATAATACCATAAAAAACATAAATAGTCAAGTAAAATTAGAAAATTGCTAAAAAAATTGTTGAGTAAATTGTAGGTTTGTCAAACATACAATTGTTTCCGTTACTATTCAGACCTAAATTTTCAAATTAGTAGCTCCACGTGTTGGTTGTACTTTTCTTTTCGTGCTTTAGCCTAAGAAAAGAAAATGTCTAACTGACAGCAAGATGGAGCGGATTATATAGCGATTAGTCTGAACATTAACGTTTCCCTCAAAAAAATCGTGTATAGTGTTGACCAACCATGTAAAAAGGAATATAATATATAAATCAAATAAGTAAAAAGGAATGAAACGATGAAATATATTGAAGATTCATTAGAAGAAGCAGATCCGTTAGTGTATAAATTAGTAAAATTAGAAGAGAAAAGACAAAAAGATAAATTATTACTAAATGCAGCAATTAGTGTATCGCCGAAAAGTGTTTTAGAAATTCAAGGCTCTGTATTTGATAATATAGATGCAGAAGGATATATACCAGATTATTTCAATAATGAGACTTTAGAAGATTTAAATGATATTGAGAAACAGATGTCCTTATATAAAAAATATAGAGATGATCGTTGTAATAAATGCTGTGAATATGCAAATATTATAGAAGCTTTAGCTAAAAAAAGATTAGCGAGAGTATTTAGTAATCCAAATGCTAGGGAAGAAGACATTTTAGTAAATGTGCAAATACCAACAGGAGCAATTGCAAATTATATCGTATATGATGCATTACTAAAAGAAAAAGATTTAATATTATCTCTTTCATTAACAGATGGCGGACATACTACTCATGGCGATAAGGTGCATAAGACAGGTAAAAAATATAATTTTATTAATTTTCATGCATCACCAGAAAAAAATAGTTTAAATTACGATGAAATTAAAGCATTATTAAAAAAACATAAACCGAAAATGATAGTTGTAGGAACATCATCATTTCCATTAGATATTGATTGGCAAAAAATTAGAAATTTGATTAATGAAAATTCTAAAGACACAATATTTATGGCAGATATTGCGCATACAGCGGGGTTGGTTGCAGGTGGAGTTTGCAATAATCCAGTAGGAATTGCCGATGTAGTAACAATGGTTACATATAAAACCTTAGGAGGACCTAGAGCATCAGCAATACTTACAACAGATAAAAAAATAGGAAAAAAAATTGATGAAACTATTTTCCCAAATTTTATGGGTTCAGAATTACTTCTTGGTGTGGCAGGAATAGCCGTTACTGCAAATTTGGCAATGACAGCAGAATATAAAAACACACAAGCTCAAATTGTTAAAAATTCAAAAGCTTTATGTGAGGAATTAAAAAAACTTAATATTCCTGTAGTGTATGGAACATCTGAAACACATATTGTTTTAGTGGATTGTAGTAAATATGGTACTGGAAAAGAAGTGGCAAATAAATTAGAGGATGAAAATATTTTAGTAAGTGCTTGTCAAGTACATACTGAAAAAGGATATAAAGAGGGAATAAGACTAGGAACAACATTTATTACGGACCAGGGGATGACAGAAAAAGATATGCGAAAGGTTGCAATAAGATTAGTTAAAGCTCTTGAACAATAAATAAAAAAGGAAAAATGCAAATGGATATTCTTGATAATATAGGTAATACACCGTTATATAAAATAAATGATAAAATAAATGATATATATTTAAAATTTGAAGGAGCAAATTCTTTTGGAAGTGCAAAAGATAGGTCTGCAAAATATGTTTTAAATAAATTATATGAAGAAAAAACAATAAATAAAGAAACAACAATAATAGAATCATCATCAGGCAATATGGGAGTTGCACTTGCTGCAATGTGTAAATATCTAGGTAATAGATTTGTCTGTGTTACAGACCCACACATTTCACCAGTTAATGAATTGTTAATTAGCTCAATGGGAGCAGAAATAATAAAAGTAACAGAGCCAGATGAGAACAATAGTTACTTAAAAAATCGTTTAAAAGTAATAGATAAATTACAAAATGAAATAGAAAATTCATATTGGTTTAATCAATATGGAAACCCATTAGTATGCGAAGCTTATGAAGAAATCGGACGAGAGATGATAAATGACCTTAAAGATTTTGAATATGTTTTTGTAGCAGTAAGCAGTGCAGGGACCATTGTGGGAATATCAAGAGCTTTAAAACGAGTAAATAAAAATATAAAAGTAATTGCAGTCGATGTTTTAGGATCTAAAGTATTTGATTTAAATACAACTAAAAAAAGATATTTAAGTGGAATTGGTTCTAGTATACAATCCAAAAATTTAAAAAATGCTATGATAGATGATATAATACTTATAGATGAAAAAGATGGGGTTAAAGGCTGTCATGAATTATTGCAAAAACATTTAATTTTTGCAGGAGGTTCTAGCGGATGTGTTTATGCAGCAATTAATCAGTATGTAAAGAAGCAAAATATTAAGAATGCAAAAATAATAGGACTTTTACATGATAGAGGGGACAGGTATTGTAAAACTGTTTATTCAAAAAATTGGATAAAAGAAAAATTTGGAATGGAGGAATAGGAAGTATGTTATATGTAAACAAAGAAGACGCAGAAAAAGTTGAAATTAATTGGGATGAATTATTCCAAACAATCGAGGAAACAACAAGATTAATGGGGATAAAAGGAGAAACAAGCCAACCAGAGCATCCTTTTATAGATTTTAAGGATCCTGCAAATAGAATTATAGCGTTACCCGCTTATGTGGGAGGAAATATTAACACAGCAGGAATTAAATGGATTGCAAGTTTCCCAGATAATATTAATCACAATATGCCAAGAGCAAATAGTGTAACAATATTAAATTCAGCAGAAACGGGAGTACCTTTTGCAATATTCAATTCAACATTATTAAGTATAGTAAGAACAAGTACTGTAACAGGAGTTGTTTTAAATAAATATTTAAAACAACAAAATAAAAAAGTAAAAATAGGCATCGTTGGATTTGGACCAATAGGTCAAATGCACTATAGAATGATGTGCGAAAAATTCAAAGATTATATTGATGAAATAAAAATATATGATTTAAGAAAAATTAATTTTGAATTTAACAAAGATGTAAAATCATCATTTGTAAATAGCTGGCAAGAAACTTATGAAGATGCAGATGTGTTTTTAAATACTACAGTAACAAAGGAAAGATATGTAGATTTAAAACCAAAAGAAAATGCTATTTTACTTAATGTTTCATTAAGAGATTATAAGATTGATATTTTTGATTGGGTAAAAGATGGAATTATTGTTGATGATTGGTTTCAAGTATGTAGAAAAAATACAGATATTGAAAGATTTCATATTGAAAAGAACTTACAACAAGAGGATGTTTACACAATGCTAGATGTAATTGAAGAAAAAGTATTTGGGAAAATAAATGCAAAGAATTATATGTTTAATCCATTTGGAATGAGTACATTTGATATTGCAGTTGGAAATTATTATTATAAAAAAGTAATGGAAAAACATTTGGGATGTGAATTAGAAGATTAATAATAAACCGGTAGATATTTAAAATATCTACCGGTTTATTATTATGTGTGTAGCCATACCATTAAATTTTTAATTCAGGAAGAAGCTTCCTATAATAAGGCATTAGACCGATTTTGTCTGGTGTTTGTTCAGGTAATTGCCAAAACATATAATCAGACCAGTCATTGCCTTCAATTATTGCTGGACCATTTTCAGAAATGCAAACATCCCATCCAATTTGTCTTATTTCTGGAATTACTAAAGCTGCTTTTTTTACTAACTCAATGGCATCATCAAATAATGGAATTTGAAAACCCTTAAAAGTTATTCCAGAAATTGGATGCTTTTCAAAAACTTCTCTTTTGCATGTCTCAGCATTTTGAGAAATTTGACCGGTTTTTAGATCTATTGGTGCGGAAACAGCACCAAATCCCATATTATCAACAAAGCTTGTACTACAACCAAATTTTATAACACCATATGCAACATCAACTGTTTTATCATCTCTTACAATTGTAACCAATCGCATACAATTTACAGCATAAGGATTTACTTTAGCCAAATCCGGATGTTGCACAATTATTGATTCTATTACAGTTATCCCTTTTCCTTTTACATAATTAAAGAATTCTTCAACAGATGAGAAATCTGAAAGAGAAAGTTTTTCAATTCCTTTCCCAGAATCTCCAGTAGGTGGTTTGCAAAATACGGTTTGATGTTCATTAATAAATGAGGTAAATTCATCAAGAGTAGCGGTATTTGCATTAATAGTTTTTCTACCTAGAAAATCTTTATATTTTTCATTAAATAAAGATTTATCGTTTATAATATCACGATATTTGGGATCATTTAAATATTCAACGATTTTTTTGCTTCTAAATCTAGTTAAATAAGTATCACGATTTTCAGGTTTCATATTGTAAAAATCAAACATTTTGTAATCATTGTGACCAGCACCGTATTTAATAGCACAATTTAGAATATCAAAAAATATTGAAATTTGGCTTTTGCCAGTTTTTTTGTGAACTTCTTTAATTGTATTAAAAAAACTTTTATATTTCATTCCAAAAATTGCTTTTAATTTATATTTTAACATAACTAAAACCTCCGTTTTTTATTACTATTAATCTAAAAATTTTTCTCATTTATGCATTAAAATATTAATAATTTATTTTCTTTTATAAATCAATTCATCCAATTTATCATATTCAACACTTGAAATACCATTAGTTAATATATCTCCAGAAGGAAGAACTAAATTAATATTAGTATAAAAGACTTTACCAGAAACTAAAGTTATTTCTAAATCGAAAGAAATTTCTATTTGTAATTCTTCAATTGATTTATTTAATGTAGATAACAATGTACCATCTATGTTTATATCTTCATTTTCTAAATAAGAAATATTGCCTAGGTGATTTTGTATAACGCTAAAATTGATTGTACCACCTTGATTAGCAATTTGTAGGCTATCATCTCTTATATCAGTATATTGTCCACCATTATATGTAATAGCATCTGCTAAATAATTATCATTATAAGTATATAATTGTGATGTATTAGCAGGCCTATATATTTCTAAATTGGATACATTATCAGCTGATTTAAAGTTTCGTATTATTACAGTTTTTATACTATCTTCTTTTTTATATTTCGGATTTTTTGATATAGAAAGATATATATCATTATTTTGTAAAACTTCTGCAGTATATTCGCCTTCAGAAAGATTGATATTGGCAGTATTTGCACTACTTATAACAACTAATTTTGAGATAATGAAAGGAACATGGCTTTCACCAGCAATAAAATAATGAAACATACAAAAACCAGTAATTAAAATTAAAATAATTATTATCCAAATTATAATATAAAGGTGTGCAATTCTTTTTAAGGTTATATCACTAAACATTTTTCCTCCTATTTTTTCTTAGATTTTTAAAAAAAACTTGTAATATTTTTTCACAATCTGCCTGAAGAATGCCTGTTTCAATTTCGATTTTATGATTAAATTTATAATTTGGCAAATCTATAAACGAGCCACATGCACCAGTTTTTAAATCTAATGTTCCAATATATATTTTTTTTATCCTAGATAAAACAAGAGCACCCATACACATTGTGCATGGTTCTAATGTTACATACATTTCACAATCATTTAATCTCCAAGTATTAAGTTTTTTATTTGCTTTTTTTATTGCTAAAATTTCTGCATGTGCAAGTGAAGAATGTTTAGATTCTTTTAGATTGTGAGCTCTTGCAATAATTTTTCCATCCTTTACAATTACTGCACCTACAGGAACTTCTTCTTTTAAATATGCTTTTCTTGCTTCCTTTAATGCCTCTTGCATAAAAAATTCTTGCATAAAAACTCCTTTTAATAAATTTAAACATTATAATATTAGCATAAAAATAATAAATATTCAAGTAAAGTTGTAATGTTTTACAAAAAAGATTGACATAACATATAATAAATATCCATTATTAATAGGAGTTATGTTTATGATAAATGAGTTTATACGGGGAAAAACAAATTTATCTGACTTTTGTTTTAAAGAAACATGGCTCTGCAGTTTTGCAGAGCCATGTTTTACTTCACTATTCATTATTCGTTGCGATACGCAAGTATCGCACATTTGGTGCCTAAGGTGGGACTCGAACCCACATGGTTTCCCGCACGATTTTGAGTCGTGTGCGTCTGC
>OLSB01003078.1_pt1 | contig 12633 bp, 9 predicted proteins | sample 1672071 | NCBI WGS metagenome assembly OLSB01 (sample SAMEA3136642, study PRJEB25190) | human gut metagenome | biome: human gut; feature: human-associated habitat; material: faeces | place: Austria | collected 2013
TCACATGAGATTCCCACGTCGCTTCGCTCCTCGGAATGACATAACCGAGGGTTCTTTGACGCGCTGAGGCGATCAATGATCGCTCCTACGGTGTTGAACGAGCTGCCGCCGCATATCGCACCCTTATCATTCACTATTCACCATTCACTGTTCACTGTTAATTATTCGCTCAACCCCCGCAAAGCATAATTATGTAAACCAATCGGGCACGGTTCCCGCCGCCCCGAAAACACTCAGGAGGAAAAAACAATGGCTTTTGAACCCAAAACGCAGGCGTTCTCCTCGTCCATTGCCACCGTCACCCTCGGCACAGGGGACAAGGCAGTCAAGCTGGGCGGCGTGAATGTTCTGCCTTTCTACTCCTTCGATGCACCCATTGAGAACGCACCGAAGATCGGTATCGAAATTACCGATGCCGGCATTGCCGCTTACCCGCAGAAGGGCTTGCAGGAATTCTACGCCGGCTGCACCACCCCCGCCGAGATGGCGAAAAAGGTCGAGCAGATGCACGGCGCATCCTTTATCTGCCTGCACTTTGAGGGCGCCGATCCCAACGGCGAGAACAAGCCCGTTGCCGATTGCGTCGAGATCGCCAAGTCCGTTGCCGAAGCAACGACCCTGCCCATCGTCATCATGGGCTGCAAGAACATCGAAAAGGACGCCGAGCTGTTCTCCAAGATCGCAGAGGCGCTCCAGGGCAAGAACATCCTCGTCCTCTCCGCCCGCGAGGAGGACTATAAGACCGTCGGCGCCTCCGTCGCTCTGGCGTACAACCAGAAGGTCGGCGCAGAATCCGCCGTCGATATTAACCTCGCAAAGCAGCTCAACGTGCTGCTGACCCAGCTCGGCGTTGCGCCGTCGTCCATCGTGATGAACGCAGGCTCCGCCGCTGCGGGCTACGGCTATGAGTACGTTGCCTCCACCCTCGATCGCATCCGTGCCGCGGCACTGGCACAGAGCGACGACCAGCTCCAAATGCCCATCATCACCCCCGTCTCCACCGAAACGTGGAGCGTGAAGGAATCCATGATGGCGGAAGCCGATATGCCCGAATGGGGCGACGCCGAGGAGCGCGGCATTGAGATGGAGATCACCACCGCCGCCGCTTGTCTGGCAGGCGGCTCCGACGCCGTTATCATGCGTCATCCGGCTGCCGTCAAGGCAATCGCGACCATGATCGAAGCGTTGGTCTGATCGGAAGGAGGAACATACCATGGCACTGAAAGGCTTAGACATCTTCAAGCTCTCTCCGAAGAAAAACTGTAAGGAATGCGGCAGCCCCACCTGTATGGCATTCTGCATGAAGGTCGCACAGGGCGCCGTCCCGCTGGATAAGTGTCCGTACTTCTCGCCGGACGCCATCGCGACCCTCTCCGAGGCGACCGCGCCTCCCATGAAGACCCTCACCGTCGGCAAGGACATCAAGCTCGGCGGCGAAACGGTTCTGTTCCGTCACGAAAAGACCCTCGTCTCCCGCAACCGCTTTGCCGTGCCGGTCTGCACCTGCATGGACGAGGCGAAGGCGGACGAAAAGCTCGCCGATCTGCAAAAGGTCGATTACGAGCGTATCGGCGAGCGCGAATACGTTGAATTCGTCCTCGTCCACTGCTCCAAGGACTCCGCCGGCAAGTGGGAGGACCTTGTAAAGAAGGCAATGGCGACCGAGCGCACCCTCATCCTCGACTGCGAGTGCGTTGAGTGCGCAAAGAAGGCGCTGGCGCTGTGCAAGGACGGCAAGCCCATCCTCAACGGCGCAAACGCCGAGAACTATGAAGCCATGAGCGCTGCCGCGACCGAAGCGGGTGTCGTTTTGGGCGTCAAGGGCACATCCCTTGCCGAGCTGTACGACACCGTGAAGAAGCTTGAAGCCCTCGGCAACAAGAACCTTGTCATCGACGTCACCGGCGCGACCGTCAAGGAAACCTTTGCCAACGCCGTGCTCGTGCGCCGCACCGCCCTCAAGGACGGCGACCGCACCTTCGGCTATCCCTCCATTGTCAATTTGGCGAAGATCGCCAAGGGCGACCTGCATCTGCAAACTGCGCTGGCTGCCGTCTTTACGCTGAAGTACGGCTCCATCATCGTCATGGAGCAGATGCGCTACGCCGAGGCGCTGCCGCTGTACGGTCTGCGTCAGAACATCTACACCGACCCGCAGAAGCCGATGAAGGTCGCGCCCGGCATCTACCCGATGAACGGCGCCACGCCCGACGATCCCTGCCTGATGACGGTGGACTTTGCGCTGACCTACTTCCTTGTCTCCGGCGAGATCGAGCGCTCCAACGTGCCGGTGAACCTTCTCATCACCGATGCCTCCGGTATGTCTGTCCTGACCGCGTGGGCGGCGGGCAAGTTCTCGTCCTCCACCGTCAAGAAGTTCTTTGACGAATTCGACATCGCCGGCAAGATCAACAACCGCACCCTCGTCATTCCCGGCAAGGTCGCCGTCATGAAGGGCGAGATTCAGGACAAGCTGCCCGATTGGAACGTCGTTGTCGGCACGCGTGAAGCGGTCGAGATCGTCAAGTACCTCAAGGACGGCGAGCACATCAAGGCTGCGGAGCTGGTCGCCGCGTCCAAGAAGCCTGCGGAGGAGAAGAAGCCCGCCGCGGACGAGAACGCCCCCATCGACTTCAGCAAGCTCGTCATTCCCGAGATCGCACACAAGGACATGGGCGTTACCTACAAGACCCGCAATGTGCAGTCCAAGAAGTTCGTCACCATCGGCGAGCGCATCCACTGCATCTCCCCGGTCATCCGCGAGGCCATGGCCACGTTCAACCCCGATCCCATCCTCGAGCGTGCCGCGCAGCAGATCAAGGCGGGCGCGACCTACCTCGACGTCAACATCGGACCTGCGGAGTCCAACGGTCCCGAGCTGATGACGTGGGCGGTCAAGCTCCTGCAGGAGAACTTCAATAACGTCCCGCTGGCACTCGACACCGCCAACAAGAAGGCGATCGAAGCCGGTATCCGCGTCTATAACCGCACCAACGGCAAGCCCATCGTCAACTCTGCCGATGCAGGCTCCCGTATCTCCAACATCGACCTCGCCGCCGCCAACGACGCCATCGTTATCGCCCTGTGCTCTGCCGACGGCATTGCAAAGGACAACGACGAGCGTATGCACCACTGCCATACCATGCTTGATCGCGGCATGGCGCTGGGCATGGAGGCGGAGGACCTGTGGTTCGACCCGCTGTTCCTTGTCGTCAAGGGTATGCAGGACAAGCAGATGGACGTCCTGAACGCCATCAAGCTGTTCGCCGACGAGGGCTTGAAGTCCACCGGCGGTCTGTCCAACAACTCCAACGGCGCACCCAAGGCGCTGCGTCCGATCATGGACTCCGCGCTGGTCGCCATGGCGATGATGCAGGGTCTGACCTCCGCGATCGTCAACCCGAACGACCTGCGGCTGATGGAGACCATCAAGTCCTGCGACATCTTCAAGAACAACGAGCTGTACTCCGACAGCTACCTCGAACTGTAATTTAAGGATAACTGCGCCCTTTTTAGGGCGCAGTTCCTGACATTTTTCTATCCCCCTCGGGGGGATATGACCCTGCGTCTTCAGAGCAATTCGACAGGCTCGCCGCAGATGCCCCCACGCGAAAGCACGAACGAAAGCCCTTTTGCAGTCTGAAACGGAGGCAGGTCATGACCAAAAAGCGATGTTGTATTCTGCTCTGTCTGTTCGCCGCGCTTGCCTTGCTTGTCGGCGGGTTCTTTCTCGTCCGCGCTTGGCTCAGACCGGAGGTTTGGGTCAGTGTCCCATCGGGCTGCTCCTTCGTTCTGACCAATGCAAAGGGTGAAACCTTGGTGATGGAGCACGGGAAACGCAGCGGCACGATGGAGCTTTTGGATTTTGAAGGAGGATTTTCCGTCCACCGCTACAGGGTTTCCGACAGCGATTTCTTCACCTTCCAGCCAAGCTCCGACGACATATCTTTTGATGTTGAGTGGGGAGATACCTTCAACGCTTTCTTTGCCGATCAAGCGCAAAAAGTAACCGTTTCCCGCGATTTTGTGCTTGCAGAAGGCAACGTAACGGATTATTCCGTCTCTGCATTTACGACCGACGGCTCTACCCGACGCTATGAGCTGAGCGGTGACGAAGCAGCTTGGGTGCGGCTGGAGCGGTCGGAGAGCGAGGCAACGGCGGAAAGCTCCTCAGCCTACGCCTTTGAGCTTCGCGACCTGTACACCGGCGAGGTATTCGCACACCACGACTCCCCCGACGGGGCAAAATTTACTCTGCAAAACCCATCCGAAAATTAGGAAAAAGCTCGCAATACTCTGAAATTCGTTCCCAAAATATGCAAATATTTCACGATAAACAGGAGGAAAAACCATGAGCGTATTAACCGATCTCATCTATGGCGGCTCAAATGCCGTCGCCGGTTTGACCGAAGGGGCGGTCAATGATGCCATCGCCAAATACGGCGCGGACAAGCCCGTCGCGTTCCCCGACACTGCGTATTTCTTCCCCACCATCTATGCCGCAACGGGCGTCAAGGTCACGAAGCTGGGCGATCTGCCCGCGTGCGTCGGTGTCCTCAAGAGCCTCATCACCAATCAGGAGGACCTCGGGCAGGCGCTCAACGCCGGTCTTGCCACCGCAGTCGGCGCGGAAATCCTCGAGGGCTTGGGCTACCTCGACGGTGATCCCTATGCCGACGACTCCGGTATCGGCTTTGTTCCCGACCCCGTCATCCGCTCCCTCGGCGTACCGCTGGTCACGGGCGACATCCCGGGCGTCGCTGTCGTGCTGGGCAAGGCGGAGAACCCCGCCGATGTGGTCAAGGTCGTAAAGGATTACCAGTCCAAGGGCATTATGACCTTCATGGTCGGCGACGTCATCGAGCAGTGTGCCGAGGGCGGCGTGAAAATGGGTCTGGAATTCCGCGTTGTGCCGCTGGGTCATGCGGTCACGAGCGTTATCCACGTCGTCACCGTCGCCATCCGTGCGGCGCTCATCTTCGGCAACGTCACCCCGGGCGACCTCGGCGGTCTGCTGACCTATACGAAGGACCGCGTCCCCGCGTTCGTCAACACCTTCGGCGCGATCGACAATGTGGTCGTCTCCGCAGGTGCGGGCGCGATCGCACTCGGCTTCCCCGTCGTTGTGGACATCGACCTCGGCGAGAATCAGGTCCCCGGCGCGCTGGAATCCGTCTGCGACCACGACCTGACCGTCAAGCGCTCGCTGGAGCTGCGCAACATCAAGATCAAGTCCAAGGAGCTGCCGATCCCCGTCGCCTTTGCCGCCGCCTTTGAGGGCGAAATTATCCGTAAAGCGGATATGCACAACGAATTCTGGTCGGGCAAGAACGCCACGGCGGAGCTTGTCATGATGGCGGACAACGTTGAGGATCATAAGATCACCATTGTCGGACCCGATCTTGACAGCGGCGAGAAGAACCTTGCCCTTGCCACCAAGGTCGAGGTCAGCGGCGCGAAGATGCAGACGGACTTCGAATCCGTTATCGAGCGCAAGATCCACGCGTGGTTCAACTATATGGAGGGCGTCATGCACACCGGTCAGCGCAATCAGGTGCGTGTCCGCGTGTCGAACGACGCGTTTGAAAAGGGTCTGCGCCTGAAGCACTTCGCCGAGGTGCTGTACCACATGATTATGGACGAATTCGACGCCGTTGTCGATAAGTGTCAGATCACCCTCATCACCGACGAAGCCGAAGCGGAAAAATTCCGCGACGAGGTTGCAATGCCGCGTTACAACGCTCGTGACGACCGTCTGTCCTCCATGACCGACGAGTCCGTTGACCGCTTCTACACCTGCATCCTCTGCCAGTCCTTCGCGCCGGCGCACTGCTGCGTGGTCACACCCGAGCGTTTGGGTCTGTGCGGCGCGGTTTCGTGGCTTGACGCCAAGGCGACCAACGAGCTGAATCCGCAGGGTCCCTGCCAGCCCATCCTGAAAGAGGGCTGCATCGACGAGCGCACCGGTCGCTACGAGACGGTCAACAAGATGATCAAGGAAGCGACTCACGGCGCGGTCGAGAATGTCACGCTTTATTCCATTTTGGAGGATCCGATGACCTCCTGCGGCTGCTTCGAGTGCATTTGCGGCATTGAGCCGATGAGCAACGGCTTTATCGTTGTCAACCGCGAATTCAAGGGCATGACCCCCGTCGGTATGACCTTCGGCGAGCTGGCGTCCTGCACGGGCGGCGGCGTCCAGACCCCCGGCTACATGGGTCACGGTCGCCACTTCATCTCCTCTAAGAAGTTCATCGCTGCCGAGGGCGGCATTGAGCGTATCGTTTGGATGCCGAAGGAGCTGAAGGACGACGTTGCCGAGCGCCTGAACAAGACCGCCAAGGAGCTTTACGGCATCGACAACTTCGCCGACATGATCGCCGACGAGACGATCTGCGAGGACTGCGAGGCGCTGATGGACTTCCTGACGGAAAAGAACCATCCCGTCCTCGGGCTGGAGCCTCTGATGTAATGATACTGCACATCGGGAGGGCGCAACGCCCTCCCGATATTCCGAACTCTCTTCCGAAAAGGAGCTAATCACCATGACGATTGATTTTTCCAAGATCGCGGAACAGTGCGTTCCCAACGCCAAGGGCGGCGAAAAGGAGCTGCTCAAGCGGGCGTTTTCCGACGGCGCGGTAACGGTCATGCTCGACCGGCTGGCGCCCGGCGCTTCGATCGGCGTGCATACCCACGTTGACGACTGCGAGATCATGTACATTCTTTCCGGCACAGCCGCCTTCCTCACCCCCGACGGCGAGGAGACCGTCCCCGCAGGCTGCTGCCACTACTGCCCCAAGGGCGGTACCCACGGACTGAAAAATAACGGTGCGGACGAGCTGAAATTCTTTGCCGTCGTGCCGAAGCAATAATATACGGTTTTATGAAAGACCCTCTGCTCTACGCACAGCGCCGAATCGGACCGCTGCTGCGCGACCGCCGCACGATCGCAAGCGCCGCTGCCGTCTGTCTGACAGCAACGGTGTGCTATCTGTATGTGTTGGTCGGAAATATCAACAATTATGACAATATAGCATGTACCCCGGCGGGCTACGGTACCGGTCTGCGCTCGGGTCGGTGGTTGCTGACGCTGCTCGGCGATGCCTATTCACACTTTCTCGGCAACTATAATCTGCCGCTGTTCAACGGACTGGTCGGGCTGCTGTTTCTCGGGCTTGCGTGTCAACTGCTGTTCCGCACGCTGCGGCTGGAGCAGCCATGGCAGTGTGCACTTCTCTCCGTTATCACTGTCGCTTTCCCCGCTGCTGCCTCGGCGATGCTTTTTTCCTTCACTGTACATTACTATCTGCTGGCAGTACTGCTGGCATCGGCTTCCGTTTGGCTTGTCACTCGGCGCGGTACGGGCTGCTTCATTTTGAGTGCCGTACTGCTGTGTTGCTCAATCGGATTGTATCAGGCATATTTCCCGCTGGCAGCCGCCGTTTTGGTGCTGCGGCTGCTGCGTGACTGCCTTGACGAGGCGCAAAAGTGGAAAACCGTCGCGCTGCGGGCGCTGCGTTATGTCGGTATGCTTGCGGCGGCGATGATACTGTACTTTTTGGTCCTGCGCCTGTGCCTTGCGGTCTATCATGAGTCGCTTTTGCCGTACCGCGGCATTGACCGCATGGGACTTCTGCCGTTGGATCGGCTACCGGAGCTGCTTTGGCGCGAGATTCGCTGCTTCTATCTGTTGGCATGGGAAAACTATGCGTTCCTCGCACCGACACGTCTGGTGCGCTGGGCAATTTGTGGCTCTGTGGGTTTGTCTGCGCTTTGGCTGATTCTCAACCGGCACGAGCGCGACCCGAAGAAGCTTGTTACGGTGCTTTTGCTGCTCGCTGCACTGCCGATCGCAGCAAACGGTATTTTCCTGATGGCTCCGGATGCCGAAACTCACACGCTTATGACCTACGGCGTGGTGACCCTGTTCTATTTGCCGCTTGTCGTCCTGTCCGGCACCCGTCGGCACAGCAATACAACACGGCGCTGGGTCGGATTGCTGACAGCGCTTTGCCTGCTTGGTGCGGCAATCGGCTACGCGTGGCAGGCAAACGGCTGCTACCGGACGAATTATTATGCCAATCGGGTCATTTCGAGTTATTATCAGACTATGCTGACCCGCGCGAAGAACGTAGAGGGCTATACGGCACAGACCGAGATCGTTTTCGTCGGACGGCATATCAACGACCCCTCACTTCACGACGTCTGGGCAGACACTCCCTTCATCTTCGACGGACGGAGCACAGCCTCCGGTCAAATTAACGAATACAGTCGCGTAGAAATGATCGCCGCTTATCTTGGCACACAGACGCGTTATGCAACCGACGAAGAGCTGGCAACCTACGCCGCCGAATTCGACACAATGCCCTGCTACCCTGACGACGGTGCAATCCGTCTGCTGGACGGAACGCTCTATATCAAACTCTGCGACCCAAGCTATACTTCTTTTGACTGAGAGGAAACAGAACCATGACCTACGAACTGACCTTTACCTTTGAAAATAACGAAAAGCCAGTGGTCATTAACGTCAGCGACGAGGAAACGCTGCTCGATGCCGCGCGGAAGGCAAATGTCGCCATCGACGCGCCCTGCTCGGGCAACGGCTCTTGCGGAAAGTGCCGCGTCAAGCTGATTTCCGGCGAGACGGAGGGCTTACAGACCTCCCATATCTCCGACGAGGAGTTTGCCGACGGCTGGCGGCTGTCCTGCTGTACCTATGCCCGCTCGGATGTGACGGTGCAGGTGCCGGACATCGCCTCGGCATACCGCAGCCGCATGAAGACCGCCGACCTTTCCTCCGGTGAGGAGGTCGCAATCTTTGAAAAGCTGCTCGACGGCGTGCGGGAAGCGGGAATCGCGCTGAAAAACCGCTTTGAGACCGTCGAACTGACCCTTGACGAGCCGACGCTCGACGACACCATGCCCGACAACGAGCGGCTGGAGCGTGCGCTCGCGGAGAAAACCGGCTGCACGACGATCGAGCTGCCGTTCTTCCCGCTGCGTAAGCTGCCGCACGTCCTGCGGGAGAGCGGCTTTGCGGTCAAGGTTGCCGGTGAGCGCTTTGACGACCGCTTCGTCGTCTACGATGTCCTGCCCGCAGCAGATGCCGCGCCGCTTTGCGGTCTTGCCGTGGACATCGGCACAACAACCGTTTCCGCCGTGCTGTTCGACCTCGGGGACGGGCGGCTGCTTGCCAAAGCCTCCGGCGGCAACGGACAGATCCGCTACGGCGCGGACGTCATCAACCGTATCGTCGAGCAGGGCAAGCCCGGCGGTCGGAAAAAATTGCAGGATGCCATCGTCAAGGAAACGCTCGTGCCGCTGATTGCCGCACTGTGCAAGCAGGCGGGCGTGACGGCGACGAGAATCCTGCGCATGAGCGTCGGCGCGAACACAACGATGAACCACCTGCTCGTGGGCGTGGATGCCGAATCCGTGCGCACCGAGCCGTATATCCCCGCATTTTTCCGCTGGGACGGTCTGCGCGGCGGCGATTTGGCGCTTCCCATCCATCCCAACGCCCGTATTCTGATCGCGCCGAACATCGGCTCTTACGTCGGCGGCGATATTACGGCGGGCACCTTTGCGGGCATGATCTGGAACAAGGACGAGCTTTCGCTGTTCATCGACCTCGGCACGAACGGCGAGATCGTATTCGGCAACCGCGACTTTTTGATGTCCTGCGCCTGCTCGGCAGGTCCCGCCTTTGAGGGCGGCGACATCTCCTGCGGTATGCGTGCCACGGACGGCGCGATCGAGTCCTGCGTGATTGACGAGGCGACGCTGGAGCCGACCCTCGGCATCATCGGCGAGGCAGGGCAGAAGCCCGTCGGTCTTTGCGGCAGCGGCATCATCGACACGATCGCCGAGCTGTTCCGCACCGGCGCGATCAATGCCAAGGGGCTGTTCGTCCGCGAAAGCCCCCGAATTCTGCACGATCACCACGGCACGGGGCGCTATCTGCTGGCATCGGCGGAGGAATCCGCCACCGGTCGGGAGGTCGCCCTGAACGAGGTCGATATTCTGAATTTTATCCGCGCGAAGGGCGCGATCTATTCTGCGATCGACACGCTGCTCTCCGGCATGGACATGGACGAGAGCGTGATTGAGGGCTTCTATGTCGCCGGCGGTATCGGCAGCGGCATCAATATGAAGAACGCCGTCCGCATCGGCATGTTCCCGAACGTGCCGCTCGAGCTGTTCCACTACATCGGCAATTCGTCGCTCTCGGGCGCGTATGCGATGGCGCTTTCAGACGAAGCCGAGCAGAAGGTGGATGAGGTCGCGCGGAACATGACCTATGTCGAGCTTTCCACGCACCCCGGCTATATGGACAGCTTTGTTGCCGCCTGCTTCCTGCCCCACACGGACGCGGCGAGATTTGCGGGATTGGAGTGAGCGCCATGCAGATTAAAAATCACAAGGAGGAGGTCCCGTTCGCGCACTATGCCGAGCAGTTTGCCTCCATCGACCCGTCGGAGGCGGCGCAGCGGACGGGCGCAGCATTTGACGGCGCGGCATTTACCGTCCGTCTGCTCGGAACGGACTACCGCGTCGCCTATCCCTCGGCGGAGGTAACGGCGCGGGACGGGAGCGTTCCTCCTCTGCCGCTGCAAACCTTCCTGCTGCGGCTGCTGCTGCTTGGAAAACGGGCTGCGGCGACCGACGAGTTCAAGACCTTCCGCGAGCTGCCGTGGGGCGAGGTTTACATAAAACCTTTTACCGGACGCGTTCTGACCCGTGCGGCGTTCAGCCTCGGCACGTGCATTGCCGCCTTTCGTGCGGCGGCGGAACGGCTGGGCGGAATTGCGCTGAAGCACGGCGACGCAGGCTACGAATTTACGCTGTTCGACAATTACCGTCTGCGGCTGCTGATTTGGGAGGGCGACGATGAGTTCCCGCCCAACGCCCAGCTCCTCTATACCGCAAACTTTGCCGACGGCTTTGCTGCGGAGGATCGCGTCGTCGCGGGCGATCTGTTGATCTCCGCACTGAAGGCAGCAATGTAGAATCGGAGTCATCAGAAGCCGTCCCCCGCAGGCGTTGAACGATCGCGCTATCGCCCACGCCTCGGCTCCCCTGTGTAAGGGGGCGTTTGCGAGCGCCGCACCAAGGGTCCCCTGTGTAAGGGGAGCTGTCAGCGAAGCTGACTGAGGGGTTGTGCCGTGATTGGGTGGGTAATCCGTGCCTTGGCTCCACCTTTGGGGGAGCTGGCGCGAAGCGCCTGAGGGGGTTGCAATTTATTTTGATCCGTGCCGAAGGCACACCGACATTATTCACTATTCACCGTTCACTGTTCATTATTCACTTAAAACAGCTTCCGTCGGCGGGCGGTCAATGACCGCCCCTACGGATTCTAACGATACTTCCTGCACACGGGGCAATATGGACGCTGAAGCATGATACCGATTCGTTACTCACTTGAAATCAAAATACAAGGAGAACCACATGAAATTTCAATACAAAGGACTCAAGGGAACGCTGGAGCACCTGACCGTTTCCGACAGCGACATTGACAAGCACCTCGAGCGGATGCGCACACAGACGCCCGACATAACCGTCATCACCGACCGTCCCTCCGTTCTCGGCGACGAGCTGGTGCTGGACTACTCCGGCGCGGTGGACGGCGTGAAATTCGACGGCGGCACGGCGCAGATGCAGACCCTGACCCTCGGCAGCGGCACGTTCATCCCCGGCTTTGAGGAGCAGCTTCTGAACAAGAGCACCGGCGAACGCGTCACGGTACGCGTCCGTTTTCCGGAGCAGTATCACGCGGCGGAGCTGGCGGGTAAGGACGCGGAGTTCGACTGCCTCATCCACGAGATCCGTTCCCGCGGGGTCTATGCCCTCGACGACCGCTTTGCCCGCGAGGTCGGACACTGCGAAAACATGGCGCAGATGCGGCAGGGCGTCGGCAAGGCGCTGCAGGCATACTACGATGACCGCGCCGAGGCAGAGCTGCTGGACAGTCTGATCCGTCAGGCAGCGGCAACGCTGGACTACGCCCCCACGCAGGCGGAGCTGGACCGCGCCGTGGACGAGGAGCTGAACAACCTCCGCGCTCAGCTTGCCCAACAGGGTCTGACGCTTGACGCGTATTGCAGCTTTATCGGAAAGACCGAGGCGCAGCTTCGCGACGAGCTGCTGCCCGACGCAAAGCAGGGGCTGCTCATCCGCACCGCCATTCAGAAGATTGCCGCGCTGGAAGCCATCGCTGCCGAGGACGCGGAAATCGAAGCGGCACAGCGCGAGATCTGCCGTCAGAACAACATCAACCTTGATCAGCTCGACGATGATTCCGTCGGCGCGTTCGAGCAGGCGGTCACGCAGACCGTGGTCGCGCGGAAGGTCCTGCAGCTCGTTCGCGCGGCGGCAAAGATCACCGAAAAATCCGTGTAATACGATCGTGCGAACGCACGACGCACCGTCTCATGCAGGATCCGACTCGCCCTTGGCGCTATAAAAAGCTTTGCAAGCTTTTTAACAGATTCTATTATAAAATTGCTTCCTTCGTCCCGTTTCGCTGCCTTGTCGAAAAATGCAGGATTTCGGTCAAAATTACAAGAAAATTCCTGCAGGATATTGACAAGGACACAGTACGATGCTATAATGCAAGCATACCGATATATT
>OLSB01003080.1_pt1 | contig 12617 bp, 13 predicted proteins | sample 1672071 | NCBI WGS metagenome assembly OLSB01 (sample SAMEA3136642, study PRJEB25190) | human gut metagenome | biome: human gut; feature: human-associated habitat; material: faeces | place: Austria | collected 2013
CACTCCGAGTTTTATTTGCCTTTCGGCATAGCGGTTTAGCACAGAGAAAAGCCTATATCAACGGCAAAATTATTGCTTGTTCGATATAGGCTGTTTTATTGTAAACGCAATAATTTACGCTGGTCGTTGACATGGGCATCTTGTGATTTGAAATGATATGTTTTTGAGTTTTCTCGGTGCTGCGCCGTCTTGTTGCCGAAAGGCAAATAAAACTCGGAGCGTATCCACAAATGAAAAAACATATTAAAAATTATGACGTTTTCAAAGAAACAATCTCTCAAAACAACGTTCTTGCAATGGCAGAACAGTTGGCTATGTATGAAACACGATTCCTTATCGGTTATATGGGAAGCAGAATGCAAAAGATGCATGCAGACCTATGTGTTGATATAAAGCGCAAAACCGACATTAACCACACGTTCAGCGACAGTTATGATTTAGTCCAAGAATGCGCGCTGTTCCTTTGTAATCATTATGGAAAGCGATTAAACGACGTTTTGACGCACGATAAAAAAGGTAAGGCAATAACAGTCAAGATTGCGTGCATAAGAACGATGTCAAAACTTATAACCCGCAAAACAAGCGATAATTACCGCTCCGTGAGCATTGATGCTTTAACGCCCGTCAGCGAGCCGTCTTGCGAGATTGAAGAAGATGTTGTCAAAGACTATACCGTCTATGATTCAATCGTTGAGAGCCTTAATTTGACCGACAACATGCGAATCGCACTCGAATGTAGGCAAAACGGACTGAGTTATCCCGAAATCGCCGTCATCCTTGACCGAGCGCAATCCACCGTGTTTGAATATTTTATAAAAATGCGACAACGATATTCAACTGTTTTATGTGCGTGTAATTAACTAATTATTGATATGAAAAACATTCTAGTGTGATGTGCCATTTTTACACGAAAAGATAGCACTCTCAAAAGAGTGCTAAATACGGAAAGGTTGTAACTATTAAAAGTGCTTGTTATCGTTGTGCCGACAATTATTTGCAAAAGCAATACACACGCCATTTATCAAACACAATAAGCCTTGACGAGCAAATTACAGCAGAATCTGAAACAACACTCGATGACGAACAGAAAACCGATTATACAGTCGTTGACGGGCTTACATCGAAGATGAAACTTACCGCATTTGAATACGAAACGTTATGTGCCTATATGGCAGGACTTACTTATCTCGAAGCAACACGTCTTTTGAATGTAAATCGCACGACGATTTGGCGCAGGAAGAAGAAACTACTTGAAAAATATGTTAAATGTACTGTTTTAAATATTTAAAGGGCGGCTTGGCAATGCTGCCCTTTAAAATATTAATTTATCGTTTATAGCTAGAATTTAACACGTTATATTATGGTCGTTGAAATGGTGCTTTGGGAATTCAGACGAATTTCTAATCTTTTTGGCTCCTCTATTTCAATTTCTTTTGTTGATAATAATTCAGCAACCATTTTAATCTCATGCTGATATTTGAATTTATCTTTTATTTTTTGCCCAACATGATTTGAAATAACCATATTTGCATCAAGATTATTCATTGATATATTAGCAATATTCGTTGTATCGTCCACATAAACCACTTTGTGAGGGGTGATTCTAACAAATATATCATTAATAAAATCATTAATTGCAGTTGGATCTGGCTCGGAATTTCTACCAACAAAACGGATATTATATTTTTTGCCGGAGATGCCAACTAAAATACAACACTTTTCTTTGTCGAAGACATTATAAATATCGCTAAAATTCAAAACAAGTGCTTTGTCTATCGATTCATCTCCTTTAAACCAGCTGTGTTCTATCGTTTTTTTATCAAATAATTTTGAACTAAAACAAGCTGTGAAAAACACTTTCTCTTGTTCAGGTCTAAAAGAATACTCCGTTTTCTGCTTTTCAAATGGTGTAAACCATATTGTCTTTTCTTTAAAAATTTTATCGATTATGTCATGTTTAGAATGATGGAATAGTGTTTTTATGGCCATTAATTCTCCAATTTGCTTTTCGGCTTGTGTTCTATCGAGTATTTCTAAACATGTATAATTAGAATCAATTATTGTCATAGCATCCTCATCGCACGTTTTTTAAACGCATTTTTCTTTCTTTCATTTGATTATTAATAATGTCAATTGTTTTTACTGCTTCAGCATCATTGTCTGAAACAATATATTCTTTTAGCTTTTTAAGATTGCTAAATATTTCATGCTCCAAATCAAGTATTGAATTATCAGAAACAGGATCACAATACCTAAATGTTTCACTAAGTTTAACTATCATTCCGCTATATTGTTTTTGGGCACATAGTGGGATCAATAGTTGACTTTGGATTTTTAATTCATCAATGCAAGATGTTTTAATTCTTCCTTGTTCGTCAATTGCATCAACCATATCTTTATAAGAGGTTTTTACAATTAATGATATTACCGTAAAACCAAAAAACAAAATTTCAAAAAGTATGGTTATCCACACTGGAAAGGTAAAGAAATTCCCAATTGACATTGTTACAATATCAAAAACAATTTGAACAATCCCAGCAAAGATAATCACTTTAAATATTGAAATACCAAAAACTTTAGATTTCAATTCTTTTCTATTGAATGAAATCCATGCAACAATACCAATAGCAATAATCATAGCCATAGTGAAGCCATAAGTAATCCAAAACGAGGCATTACTGTGAGTTCTATCAAAAGGTATTGCAAAGTATAAAACGTTATACATCAATGCAATGATTATCAAAATTGAAATTAATATAATTGGTGTCTTATTCTTTTTCATAATTATTCTCCTTTTTTATGGCCGCAGTTAGGACAAAAATTAGTTGTCAATCCATGTTGTCCACAGTTAGGACAAGTCCAATCTAAAGCAGAAAGTGGTTTTTTAGAACCGCAATTTTCACAGAAATTGCCCTTGTTACCATTATGATTACAAGCTGGGCATGTCCAAGAATTATCCACTCCAGAAACAACTCCGTTAACAGTTCCTGCAACATCTTTAGCGACTGCAACTCCAACTCCCACGCCTACTCCAGCTTTTACAACATCACTTACGATTGATCCAGCACCACCAGAAGATTCATTCTCAGCAGCAGCTTTTCCAACAATACGAGAAGTTTCTGCTTGATAATCTCCCCCTTTTGCATGTAATACTTCTGCCTCTGCAAATCCTTTTGCTCTAATAACTTGAGCATCGCTTTCTGCAAGAATCTTTCTTGCTTCTGCTTCTGCGACAGCATCGCCTTTAGCAACAGCAAGTTTTAATGCAGCCTGTGCCTCTGCAGCTTTTGTTGCCGCGACAGCTTCTGCTTCTCTTATCCTTTGCTCTTGTATTTTTAGATATCTTTCAGCATGTTGCTCTTTTAATCTTATAAAATTCGGATCATCATCAGGAGTGACAATGTTTGCAATAAAGAACTCAGGCATATAAATGCCATATTCATCTAAAACCTTGTTAATTTCATTTCTTAAAATTTCAGCAAGTTCATCAGAATGTTCGTCTATTTCAAGAATATCAATATCATTTTCTCTTATTGCTTTTGCTAGAAAAGTTTTAACTTTAGAAACAATTAATGCCCTGAACTTTCCAATCATAGAATCGGTTGCATATCCAACTGATCCAAATATATCTTCTTGAGTGAATCCAGACGAAGTTCCTACAACTTTAATGAGCAGCTTTCTTCCATCGGCTATCCTAATATTAAATGAGCCACTAGCACCCAGTTCAATATGTAGTCCAGAAATTGGATCAAACATTCTAACTTTTGAATCTGTTCCCCATCTAACTCCAAGTTCAGTAGTTAAATTAATAAAATAAACATCTGAATGAAATACAGATCGACCATTTGCCAATGTATTAATTGACTCTTTTAATCTTGTGACATTTTGAGTCTCAAGTGTATGCCTGCCGGGACCAAAAGACTCCAAAGCTCTCCCATCTCTAAAAAAAACAGCTTCCTGAGATTCATGCACAATCAATTGAGATCCCAGATTAAAATCACTTTGAGGGTGCTTGTAAATTAATACATTATTATTTCCTTCAAAACTGATAACATCAATAACTCCCATTTTTTTGACTCCTATGCATTTTTATTTAGAGTATTATCAATAGCAATAACTAAACATTTGATAATAACATCATTTCTAGTTCTACCAGTTTCGTCAACGACTTTTTCAATTAGTTCAACTGGTAATCTTAAAGTTACAACACAGGTTTCTCCTTTGTGGTTTTACTGTAAGCTTTAATTTTTGTTCCATAATAAATCCTCGTTGTTGCGGAGTTTATATCTTTATTACGTAACGCGTTGATTATATTTGTAAACAATTTGACAAGCTTTTATCTAGCTCTTGTTAATTCTGCATTAATTTTAGAACTTCTTGATTTAAGAGGTTCAATCTTTGCTTTTATAGCATTAATTTCATCGTTCATTTTTTTCTTTACTGCATTCATTTTTGAAGTTTCATCATCTATTTTGTCTTGAATTGCTTTTTTCTCTTTGATTTTGAAAAACCCTAATGCATTTTTCTCTTTTAACAAAGCATTAATCTTTTGATTAAATTCTTCTAGTTCTTTTTTGCCAAATACTATTTTAATTTCATTTTCATATTCTTGAATTTTAGACATAATATCGTTTAATTCATTTTCCAATTCAATTTTTTCATTAGCATGTTGTTTCCAATACTCCTCAATTCTTTTCTTCTTTAAGGCGCTTACCAATTCATTTATTTTAGATTCAAATATAGATACTGATTTTTTAAATTTATTTGCTATATCCTTACCAATTGAATTTAAACACAATTGTGTTCCATAGACACTGTCGGTATATGTGCAATCATACCAAGATAAGAGATTATATCCCCAACTTACAACTTTTTTCCTTTCTAAAGCTATTTCTGGAATTAATTTGCTCACATTAATTACAGCATCAAAAAATGTATTATAATAACCAAAACATTCCTCAAGAGTTTTTATCAACTTTATATGTCCGTCTCTTGTTCCCACTATATGTGTATTTTCTGCACTTATATATATTTCTTTATCTGAATTAAATATCCACCAAATACTTCCTTCTATTAGCTTTATTGCATAATTGATTTTAGCTATTCTTTCATCGCTACTCAGCAAATTATCATTTACCAATTCTTTTGCATAATCAGAAAGTTTCGATAATGCTAACTCTATACTTTTTCCAATATAAGGTAATCCATTGTGAATGTTTCCACGACATTGCGTTTTTGATAATAAACATCTATAATTGGTTTCATAATCTCCGTCGGTATTATTTAAGTAATCCGTATAGTATTTAGCAGCATCAAGCCAAGTTTCGGTTGCATAAGCTTCATCAGCTCTTTTCTTTAATATTTGATTTTCTTTGTCCTTATTTATCGCTACATTAACGGTTCCTTCGACTTCTACCATCATTTTTTTTGCTTCTTCAACAGAATATTTGCAGCCACAATTTTGACAAACAAAAACTCCACTGTCTTTTATAAGTTCTCCGCCACACATTTCACAAACTATTTTTTTCATTGTTGACTCCTATACTCTTGTTTTTTCATTTCTCAAAAAATTTTTTGTTCGCACAATTACATTGTTCATGAACATTTTTGAATCCTATTGTTCATGGAATAATCTAATTGATGTATTTTATTATACTGCAAAAAGTTGCCAACGTCAATATTTGCGCGGTCTGCTGAAATAAAAAGAAAAGTGTTGTTCATGCGTGACACTAATTGATGTATTTTCGCTGTCTGCTTGTTTGCCGGATAGATTATTTTATTTACATTTCACAGCAGTTTTCCAAGGTGGTTCATCATAGCGGCTTTATGCTCTAACATCGAATGAGCATAGCGGTTTAGAGTGACTGTCGGGTTTTTATGACCGAGTATTTCGGACAGCGTTTTTTACGTCCTTTCCGCACTCTAAGGCGCGCGTTGCAAACGTATGACGCAAGGAATGAAAACCACGATGAACAATATTCTGCCTTTTAAGCAGTAATTCAAAACTTCGTTGGTAGGAACGCACCGAAACAGCGTTGTCGCCCATAGACACCACGAAGTCCGAATTACCGCTTTTCTTTATGCTTTTTAGTTTTGGCAAAAGTTATTTCGGAAGCGGTATCACCCTATGTGAAGTGGCGGTTTTCGGCTCGTCAAACACTATTCCGCCGTTTGTATCGTGGCAGGAGCGAGAAACGGTCAACAACCCTTTTGGCAAATCAATATCTTTCCATTGCAACGCAATCAATTCGCCTATACGCAAGCCCGTATAAAGGCATAAAACGATACCGAACATTTTTGTCTTTTTGTTATTAAGTGCAGCCGTCTCTATTTTCTTTTGCTCAGCAAGCGTAAAACACTCGATTTTGCGTTAATTTAGTTTTGGGCGTTTAATCATACTTGCCGTGTAATCTTTGGCATATCCAAGCAAATGAGCCGTGCGTAACGAATTTTTCAATACCGATATAATTGCATTTACCGTATTTGCGGATAAGCCCTTGCCGGTTTTATCGTTTCCGCTTGATAAAAGTTCCGTTACAAACGACTGCAAAACGATAGGCGTAAGGTCGTTTATGTCCATATCGCCGATCTTCGGGGCAATATGAGTGCGTATAAATTGCTCATAACGGATATAAGTGCGTTCTTTTGCGCTCTTATGTAATTGTTAAGCCAAATATTCAGCCATTCTATGTATTCCATTTTTTGATTCTCCTATAGTTTTTAATTGATTTTCCAAATTTTCAAACTCGCAAGGTTTTTGCAACATTGGCACTTAGGCGTATGCTTGTCTTGAACAAGTCGGCTCGGCTGCGCCTCGCCGAGACAAGCATACGCCTTGTATAAAAACAAACCGCCTAAAAAGGCAAAATCGCAGCCGTGCGGAACGGGCCGTTCGCGCTAAACCGCTTGCGAATCGGGCCCGTTTTTCTCGCACATCGGCAATGCGATTTTTTGTCCTTTTTTTCATATGCGGTTTTTTTCTTTTTTTATATCAAGTTGCGAAATCAGCTTTTGTCTTTTCGGCGTCGGAATTGCCGCTCGAATATACCTTAATATGCGTTTTCCCATTCAAATTCCCACTCAACATTCATTTTTTTAACAAAAATTTCCCATAAAGTTGGATTTTATGTACTCACGCTCAAAAACGATTCTGTGCTAACTTAAAAACTGTTCAAAACACACAAAAGCCATTGCGTAGCCATTCTCGCTTCCAAGAGTTGTCCCGCAAAACTGAACGAAAACCATTGAAACTAAACTTGCACCCATTTGTGCAAAACATGTCGGCAATGATACGCTGTCGGTAGTTCATATCACAACAGAGTTCGGACGTATTTCGGTCACGATTTCAAACTTGTCCAAAGTGCACACAACGATGTTCTTGCTTGTCCATTCGTTCACGTTTACGATGTGTATTGTTCATAACACGAAATAAGTGTAGCGAGTACGGATAAGTCTTGATAGAGTATGGGCAAGTCTTGGCAAAGTACGGCTGAGTATGGAAACTGGGCGGAATTGTCTAGAAAGATGACCGGTTTAGTCTGTGTACAACGCCAGTCCAACTGTGTTATGAATAAAACCGCAAGACCGAGAAAAAAGAGGTAAAGCCTATGTAGCAACCAAGTCCGTGAAAGTCAAATCTTCGTCTTTACTTCCTTTTCTCAACTATTGCAAAGAATACTAAAAAAGGAGGTACTGCCATTGAAGAGAAAACAAGTAAATCTCAAAGTAACAACCGTCGGTGAACCAAATCTCGAAGCGATGAGCGAGAGCGAACAAAAAGCGTTTTACGTTTCAATGCTCATGCGGATTTTGGATAAACGCCGTCAGCAATTGGAAGAGCAATCTTCCGTCAATGCGCAAAAGGATAATGCCGTTCCCCGAGTGTAAAGTCTATTCGGACGGGAGCCACTTTATCGCAATACCGCATACGACAAGACCTAAACGAAAAGCAAAATCGCTCGAAAACATAAGCGGAGGTAATACGGAAAATGTAGAAGAAAAATCGGTTTGCAATAAACAACCCAAAAGCCCCAAAACGTTTTTTGAAGAAGCATACAAAGAGAGCGCAAAACTACCAAAAAAGCAGCGCAAAAAATTCATACAAAATCAATTAGAACCGTATTTTGAAAACTCTCAATCCGCACAAGATTTTGTGGATGTCAATATAGAGCGAAAGAACACAAATTCCATAGCCAGAAAAGTAAGGCTTATGCGCAAAGTGAACCTGCAAGATTGGAACTATTTTTGCACTTTCACATACGATTCGGCTTTGCATACGGAAGAAACTTTTCGCAAGAAATTAAGCAACTGTTTCAAGCATTTATCATCTCGTAAAGGTTGGAAGTATATAGGCGTTTGGGAGCGTTCGCCAACAAAACAACGCTTACACTTTCACGGCATATTTTACATACCCGAAAACGGTATGATCGGCACACTCGAAAAGGTAAGAGATTTCAGCACAAAGAACAGAAAGATGCAGTTTAGTTATATAAACTCGCACTTTAAGTCTTTGTTCGGTAGAAACGACTTCAAACCGCTTGACACGAAACACGACGTATATTTGTCCGTAGGATACATTGTGAAATACCTCGAAAAGTCCGGTGAAAAACTGGTCTATTCGCGTGGATTACCGACGTATTTCACGTCCGATATTATGGACGATGACGTTGCGTGCAGGATAGGCATCGAAGACAGAAAACTACTTCTTTTCGACAATTTCACTTGTGTTGCGGACGGTGAAATTATAGGCGAAGTGAGTCCGCAAACAATAAGTCAAATGCCAAAGGCAAACTGACGATTTTTCATCGTCTTTCGCGATGGGAGCGTAAACGAAAACTGCGGTTTGTCAAGGGTAAAATGTAGTGCCTTCCGCACCCCTTGACAAACCTATAAAACCACTATGTTTCAGACACTATCGTTTCCGTTTATTTTCGTTCCCGTCGCAAGACGAAATAACCACAAAAAGGAGAAAGAAAAACAATATGAAAACAGTAGCAATATACGCTAGATATTCTAGCAACAGTCAAACGGAGCAATCCATTGAAGGTCAACTCGACGTATGCAACAAATACGCCAAAGACAACGATTTGCAAGTGGTTGCCACCTATATAGACAGAGCCATGACAGGCACGAACGATAATCGCCCGGACTTTCAGCGGATGTTGAAAGACAGCGAAAAATCAAGTTGGGATGCGGTGCTCGTGTATGCGTTGGACAGATTCGGGCGCAACGCCGTTGAAGTTGCAGTCAACAAACAAAAACTCAAAAAGACGGGTAAAATTCTCGTATCCGCAACACAGCGAACGTCGGACAATTTGGACGGCACAAAGAATTTGGACGGAATAATCCTTGAAAACGTGTACATAGGCATCGCCGAATACTATTCTGTGGAATGTTTTTATGGACACTATTTATATGATGCTCCGATTTATCGCCTTTCGTCTGCGGTTGTAGCACAGTGAAAATCGTAAGTCAACGGCAAAAAATTGTTACAGCAAACTTTTAAGGTATTAAAAAAATAGATTTCATATTGAGTTTGGCTCGTTGTTGAGGCTATGCGGCAAATTGACGCGTAACCTCTTTTTACATTCATGCAACAATTTTTGTGCTGTTCGTTGACTTCCGTCCTGCGGATATGTCAACGGACAAACAAAAAACTTTTCCCGGTGCTACCCCCGTTTTCGCCGAAAGGCGAAATAAATCGGAGGTATTCAAGAAATGAAAGAAGTAAACAAAGGCATTTTGGATAACGATATGGTTATCTCGGCAGAAAACATACAGAAAATGGGCGAAGTCATCGCCTTGACATGTATTAAAACGGTAATGATCCGTTCGGGCAAGGATTTGCATTATCTCTATAAAGGACTATTACGGGATATGAACCGCTCACAAGACGATTATTCACCATTCTCAAACGCATACGATATTGCACAAGAGGCAATGATGTTTCTTAGCCAACATATAGGCGAAAAACTCGGCGACAACTATACTACGAAATATGGAAAGGTTGTTACAATTAAAAGTGCTTGTTATCGTTGCGCCGACAATTATTTGCAAAAGCAATACACACGCTATATGGCAACTACAATAAGCCTTGACGAGCAGATTGCGACCGAACCCGAAACGATACTCGACGACGAGCAAAAGAACGATTATACCGCTTTTGACAGCCTCATATCCAAAATGCACTTGACCGCAGTAGAGTACGAAACGCTTTCTATCCTGATGGCAGGATTTACAATGCTTCAAATAGGAAAAATACTGAACGTCAAACGCACGACGATTTGGCGCAGACAAAACCGTATCAAACAAAAATATATGTCAGTTTTTTGCTAATGCCGTTAAAACTTAATATGTATACAAAAGCCCGATAAATTCGATGAGATATACGAAAAAATCGGGCTTTAATTTATTTTTTTATCGTTAAGTTGTATGATTCTTTGCTTATTATGCCGAGTTTTTGCATCGCGGTTATGTATAAACTCGCTTTTGATTGCCCGATTCTTAATCTCTTTTGCAATATTGATTCGTTTATTACGCCATTCTCCTTGGCGATTTTTATTGCTTTATTGAACGTATCGTCATTTTGGGACATTTTATACGTTTGCTCGTAATCTATAAAGTCAACAGAATACGGAATTGCGCAGAACGGATATTCGGGCAATTTCTCTCGATTTAATCTGATTGGGATCGTCGAATAAATACAAGTGAATATCCCCGCGGCACATCCTATATACAACAAATCATAAAGAGACGTGTTTTTCGTAATTTTGTTTACGATTTTTCCATTCAAACAGCCGATCATTACGACGATATGCCGTAGCAAGCCTATTTTATTGTTATAATCGTTTATATTTTTGACTTTGTTTTTATTGAACAATTCATAACGGGCTTTGATTTCATTTGAGATTCTTGCAATAACCGCGTCGAACTCGGTATAATCAAACATTTTTACATTACTTCCCGTCGGCATACTACCGTCACCGAAACCGATAATTTCAAAATTTTCGTCATCGGTTAGAGATTTGAAAAGTCCGCCGACAGTATCTTTTAATCTTTCTTGATCGGAATCTATAATTGCAATCGACGGCTCGTGTTTTATGTAAAATAAAACGTCCGTATTATTCGGGCTTTTGCAAATAAATGTACCTTTTTCCGATTTTTCAAACAAAATATTTTTCATCAGACAATCTTCCTTTTTCGAGTTTCTCTTTTATAAATTTTCATAATATCGTCGCGGCATAAAGTGTAATTTCGTTTCAATGCGGAAACGAATTTTTTAACGAAATCTATATTGCTCTCAATCAACTCGTTTGCCTTTAACATACAATCGTTCAAGACTTCGTCGCATTATTTTTCGACTTTCTGAAGCCGTGTTTCCGATATCCCGCTATCGGTAAACGGATCGCGATCGCTTTTCAATAAGTATTCAAAACCAAAAAGCGCAACCGCTCGTTACTATATCTGTAACCATTTCGCTTGCTTGCTCAACATCACTCGACGGGCCTAAATATTCTTCGTCTTTAAAGAACGCTTTTTCAGCCGCCATTCCCGCCAGCGCAATAATAATTTGGTTGATAAGTTCGTTTTTAGACTGAATACGACGATTGCATTGCTCTATTTTAACGTCTTTAGTTTTAGTAATTCTAATATTTCAGTTTTTTGGCTCACACGAATCGCCCCATTTTTTATTTATTACTCTCGCTTTTATCACCAAGCTTGATGCCACAATATGGACAGATGGTTTTCAACTTCCATCCAGATACTTCTTTTTCAAGCTCAAAAGCTGTAGTTGCTTTCTCACCCATGATTGTCTCGATTTTGCTTAGTTTGTAATATGTACTCATATCAGATAAGCCCTTTACGACTTCATCGTTTTCAAGGAACTTTTCATTGATATACTTAACCCATACGATAGGTTTCTTGTGTTTCGGATCGCAATCATTACAGTAAGTAATTGAAATGTTATGGTCGCAGTCATGGCACATATAGTTGTTCGTATCGGTCATTCTAATGTTTTTACCGCCACACAATGGACATGAAGTAAGTTCATTTTGAAAGTTAGTGGTCTTCAACAAATGATAGTTAAAAATCTTCTCAATCTTAAGGAAGTTACTTCTTAATTGAACTGGAGATACAATGGCAATACCTGTTTTATAGTTACCCCATTTATCGATGTTTTCTTTTGCTTCATCTGGCGAGTAGTTGTTACCAATACTGTAAAACCGTCTATAAACCTTATTAGAATAAGAATTATCCTCTGAACAACGATTCAGGTTAATAGAAACGAATGCATACTTTCCAACCGTTGTCGTGCACTTTTTATTATCTACTAATCCGTTAAGAAGAGTTTCTGAATAATCATCAACCACGCTCCTGCTCATTGACTCAAAATCAGTAAATCGTGGATAAATATAGAAGTCATGAACCTCTTTGCTATTTTCAACGGTTAAAGAATTCTTAATGCAATTCTCATCCATACTAAGCTTAATTGTATGAATACCCCTTCTAAAGGTTAGAGGATTAACAGTGATTTTTCTGGTTTCTCTATCAAATGAGATTTTGTTCTTTGATGTTTCAACGAAACCTAAATCATGTAGTACAGCAAAAACGCAAGA
>OLSB01003085.1_pt1 | contig 12597 bp, 11 predicted proteins | sample 1672071 | NCBI WGS metagenome assembly OLSB01 (sample SAMEA3136642, study PRJEB25190) | human gut metagenome | biome: human gut; feature: human-associated habitat; material: faeces | place: Austria | collected 2013
CTCCAAGCGAATATTTTCTTTGGGTACCGCAAGAGTAGGGAGCGCAGTCAAAAATCTTTAATTTTTGCGAGCGGCATTCCCGTCCAAAAGCGCAGCGTAATTATTCAGCTTTCTTTTTTCTGCCGAGAATAACATTTGTGATTATTCCGAGGATAAGCGCGCAGGCAATAGATGTGATTGTGATCTTTCCGAACGATACGGTAAGTCCGCCGATTCCGCAAATAAGGATTACAGCCACCACAAAGAGGTTTCTGTTGTCGTTAAGGTCAACCTCCTGTATCATCTTAAGACCGGATACCGCAATGAATCCGTACAGGGTAACGCATACGCCGCCCATTACGCAGTTCGGAATTGTGGAGAGGAAGGTTACGAACGGCCCGAAGAAGGAGATTATTATTGCCATCACCGCAGTTGCGAAAATGGTTACGACAGAAGCGTTTCCCGTTATTGCAACGCAGCCTACCGATTCGCCGTAGGTTGTGTTCGGGCAGCCGCCGAACAAAGCTCCTGCGACAGAGCCTACACCGTCGCCGAGAAGAGTTCTGTGAAGTCCGGGCTCCTCAAGCAGATCCTTTTCAATTACGGAGGAGAGATTCTTATGGTCGGCAATGTGCTCTGCGAATACAACGAAGGCAACCGGTACATACGCTACCGCAACGGTCGCTATGTACTGACCGTCAATCTTTCCGAAGCCCTTTGCTGCCTCAAGGAAGGTGAAATCGGGAACGGAAACAATGCCCATATTTCTGAAGACTTCAAAGTTGATTATCTGCAGTGACGGATTATCGGTCGCAATTCCGATAACCGTGAAGATCGCGGCGGCGGCATATCCCGCAAGTATACCGATGATGAAGGGTATGAGCTTCACCATTTTCTTGCCGTAAACCGAGCAGATGGTTACAACCAAAAGGGTAATAAGTCCGCAAAGCAGGCAGATAAGCGGGTTTGCAGCGGAATTACCTTCAGCGTCAAGCACCTTGCCCTTTGTTATATCGCTTACCGCATTTGCCGCAAGAGATAAGCCGATTATCGAAACGGTAGGCCCGATAACCACTGCAGGCATCAATTTATTGATCCAACCGACGCCGACAAATTTAACTATAATTGCAATTATAACATAAACGATTCCCGCAAAGGCAGCACCGATTATCAATCCGGCATGTCCCGCCTCAGCCGATACAGCACCTGCAAACGCCGCAAGCATTGAGCCTATAAACGCGAATGATGAGCCTAAAAATACCGGGCTTCTGAATTTGGTGAACAAAAGATATACGAGTGTTCCGATACCCGCACCGAAAAGTGCCGCCGATTGCGACATCCCGTTCTGCACAATAGTCGGAACGGCAATTGTTGCCGCAAGAATCGCAAGCAGCTGCTGCAGTGCGAAAATTACGACCTTGCCGAAGCTCGGCTTGTCCTTAACATTATAAATGAGTTTCATATTTTTCTTCCTCCGTTTTTCAGCGCCGAGCCCCTTACGAATCCCGCCGCATTTTTTATATACACGGTATGAACCGTTTATACCTCGTAAAGCTCCGCCGCGGTCATGTCGTCATACGGCGGAATTTTAACCGCAATGACCTCGTTTTTGGAGGTCGGGACATTTTTACCGACATAGTCGCCGCGTATCGGCAGCTCCCTGTGTCCCCTGTCAACCAGCACCGCAAGCTGCACCGCCGCCGCTCTGCCGTGGCTCATAAGCGCGTCAAGCGCCGCGCGCACCGTTCTGCCGGTGTAAAGCACATCGTCAACCAGAATCACCTTTTTATCGGCTACGGAAAAATCAAGCTCGGTAGGGTGGATAACGGGGTCTGGCGATATTGCGGTAAGATCATCGCGGTAAAAGGTTATGTCAAGCTCGCCTGTAGGTACTCTTACTCCCTCTATTGCGAAAATATTATCGGACAGTATTTTCGCAAGCGCTGTTCCTCTGCGCTTTATTCCGATTATGCAGAGGTTTTCGGTGCCGTTGTTTTTTTCGAGAATTTCGTGGGAAATGCGTTTGAGCGCACGCGCCACCGCTGCCTCGTCCATAAGAGTTGCCTTGAATTTTTCCATTTCTCAACACTCCCTCAAAAAAGCATTAAAAAAGCGCCCTGCACACGGCAAGGCGCTGAAGCACAGCAAACACAGGCATTAAATGCCCTCTTTTTCAGCCTTGCCGGTATCTCTGTACCGTCTTAAAGGATTCACTGAAAATTACTATACCACACTTTTCTTCGGTTGTAAAGACCTTTTTTGTCGAATTTTGTTTTATTTCTTTTTGCTGTTCACATACTCAACATATTCCTCAAGGCACATATTCAGCCTGTTCATTTCCTTGGCATTGTTTATGCCCACAAAGCGGTAATGCCAGGATTCATAAACTATACCGGTTTTTTCCTGCTTATCCTTCGGAAAACGCAGAACAAAGCCGTAATCCGCAGCGTGCTCCTGCATCCAGGTGAACATAGGCGTGCTTTCAAAGCTGTCCTCCGCAATATTGAAATCGGCGGAAAAGCCTGTGTTGTGCTCGCTGGTGCCGGGTCTCGTCACTACCGTTGCCGCCTTTGCTTCTGCCTCCTCACTTGAAAGCCCCGTTGCGAGCCACTTTTTGGTTTCCTGATCAAAAAGCATTTTTTGGGTCTTATACGAACGGTACGGCGAACGGACATAGAGCCAGTTCTTCGAATCGGTTTGGGTCGCGCGTTGGGCGTCTATCATCGCCTGCATATACGGCCATACATTTTTATCTATCTGCTTCAGCATACCGTTGATATATTTTGTGGGAATTTCGGTAAGGCTGCCCTCGTAATCGTAATTCTCGGGCAGCGGGTTCTGTGCGTTTACAAGCAAAAGCTGCTCATAGTTTGCGTCCAAGCCGTTGGGCCCTGTTGCAGGGTAGCTCGGCGTTGGGTCTTCGCTCGATACATCGGATACGATTTCGCTCGCTGCGCTGCTGCTCCCTTGCGAAACATCCGAGCCATCAGTCTTTTTGCCGCCGAACGCCGACTTTATAACAAACGCTATCAGTAAAATCAGCGCTGCCAAAATGCAAACGCAAACGGCAATGAAAATTCTGCGCTTTACTATTGCCTTATGTCTTTCCGCCCTTGTCATTTTTTATACTCTCCTTATTCGTCAAGCTTTAATACCGCCATAAACGCCTCCTGCGGAACCTCCACAGAGCCTAAGCGGCGCATGCGTTTTTTACCCTCCTTCTGCTTTTCAAGCAGCTTTTTCTTTCGGGTAATATCGCCGCCGTAGCACTTTGCAAGAACATCCTTTCTGAGTGCCTTAACCGTTTCGCGCGCGATTATCTTGCCGGACACCGCCACCTGTATAGGCACCTCGAAAAGCTGGCGCGGAATGTAATCCTTCAGTTTTTCGGCAATGCGGCGGGCTTACATTCCGAAAAACAAGGGCTTTATTGTATGCGTTATCCGAATGGACTATAAAGGAAAGCGCGTCCACCACATCGCCCGCAAGCATAACATCCAGCTTTACCAGCTTTGATTTTTCATAGTCCTTTGCCTCGTAATCGTAGCTTGCGTAGCCCTTTGTGCGGGATTTGAGCGCGTCAAAGAAATCGTAAACAATTTCGCCCATAGGCATTACATAGTGAATATCCACCCTGTCGCCCATGTACTTCATATCGGTATACACTCCTCGGCGCTCCTCGCAAAGCTGCATTATCGCACCGACATATTCGCTCGGGCTGTATATATGCACATCCGCCACAGGCTCAAGCGCCTCGGCTATAACTGCCGGGTCGGGGTAGTTTGTGGGGTTATCCACCGTTACGGTCTCACCGTTTGTAAGCAGGAATTTATACTCAACGCTCGGTGCGGTGGTAACAAGATCGAGATTATACTCGCGTTCGAGCCGTTCCTCGATGATTTCCATATGCAAAAGCCCCAAAAAGCCGCAGCGGAAGCCGAAGCCGAGCGCCTTTGAGCTTTCGGGCTCGAAAAGCAGCGACGCATCGTTAAGGCTTAATTTTTCAAGCGCCTCGCGAAGGTCGGGGTACTTTGCGCCGTCCGCCGGGTAAATTCCGCAGAAAACTACGGGATTCACCTTTCTGTAACCCTCAAGCGGAGCGTCCGCCGGGTTTTCGGCAAGGGTCACGGTATCGCCCACACGCGCCTCGTCCACCGTTTTGATTGACGCGGTAAGATAGCCTACCTCGCCCGCTTCAAGCGTATCGCACGGCTCCATATAGGTTGCGCGCTTTCTGCCTATTTCAACCGTATCAAAATCGGCGCCGGTCGCCATCATTTTAATTTTATCCCCTGTTTTAAGCCTGCCGCTTATTACCCTGAAATAAACCACAACACCCTTGTACGGGTCGTAATAGGAATCGAATACGAGCGCCTTAAGCGGTGCGGATCTGTCGCCCTTGGGAGCCGGAATATCGGTAACGATGCGCTCCAGCACCTCTTCAACATTGAGCCCCGTTTTGGCGGATATCATGGGTGCGTCCTCTGCGGGAATGCCTATAACATCCTCAATTTCCTTTTTGACCCGCTCCGGCTCTGCGGAGGGCAGATCAATCTTGTTTATAACCGGCAAAAGCTCCAGCCCGTGATCCACCGCCAAATAGGTGTTGGCAAGGGTCTGCGCCTCGATTCCCTGCGACGCGTCCACCACAAGCACCGCACCCTCGCACGCCGCAAGCGAACGCGAAACCTCATAGTTAAAGTCAACATGTCCCGGAGTATCTATAAGATTCAGCTCATACTCCCTGCCGTCCTTCGCCTTATAATAAAGGGTTACGGCGTGAGCCTTAATGGTAATGCCGCGCTCGCGCTCTAAGTCCATGCTGTCAAGTATCTGTTCCTCCATATCGCGCTCGGCTACCGATTGCGTCAGCTCCAAAAGCCTGTCTGCAAGGGTCGATTTGCCGTGGTCTATATGCGCCACTATGCAGAAATTTCTTATGTTTTCAAGCGGAAAAGCCACTGTTGTTTCTCCTTGTTAATAAAATTCCATTTAATTATAATACATTTGATTGCTTTTTTCAATTCTTTTTAATTCAAAGAATAAAAAAACGGACAAAACCTTAAAGCATCTCACAAAACACAGAAAGAACCGCAACCGTTCTTGAAAAGCGGTTTGCGGTTCCTTGATTTAAAATTACTGTTCCATTATGGCTCTGAACTCATCGCCCGAAATTTTTTCCTTTTCAAACAAAACCTTGGCAACGGCGTGCAGCTTCGGCATAGCATTATTCAAAAGCTCCAGTGCCTTTGCATACTGTTTCATTACGACTGCCTCGATCTCCTCATCGATTGCGGCGGCAGTCTTCTCCGAATAGTTCGGTGTGGACGAGAAATCACGGCCCAAAAATACTTCGTTATTATCATGACCGTAGGTAACCAGACCGAGTCTGTCGCTCATGCCGAACTTGGTTATCATCTGTCTTGCAAGCGAGGTTGCGCGCTCAATATCGTTTGAAGCACCCGTGCATACATCATCCTGCGTCAGCTGCTCTGCTGCTCTGCCGCCGAGCAAGGAGCATATCTGCTCGGAAAGCTGATTTTTGGAGGTATGACCCTTTTCGTCAACCGGCAGATACATTGTATAGCCCGCAGCCATGCCGCGCTGAATAATAGAAATCTGGTGTACGGGATCCTGCGTGGGCAGGAAGTAAGAAACGATTGCGTGACCCGCCTCATGGTATGCGGTAACCTTTTTATCCTTATCCGATACAATGTGGGATTTTTTCTCCGCACCCATAACCACCTTAATGGTAGCATCCTCGATCTCCTGCTGTGTGATTGCCTTTTTACCGTGACGCACAGCAAGCAGCGCCGCCTCGTTAAGCAGATTTGCAAGATCCGCTCCCGTAAAGCCCGAGGTGGACTTTGCAATAGTAGCAAGGTTTACATCGGGTCCGAGCGGCTTTCCTCTTGAATGAACCTTGAGTATTTCTTCCCTGCCCTTAACATCCGGGTAGTTTACGGTTATCTGACGGTCGAAACGACCCGGGCGCAGAAGCGCCTTGTCGAGAATATCGGGGCGGTTTGTAGCCGCCATTACTATAACGCCCTCATTAGCGCCGAAGCCATCCATTTCAACAAGCAGTTGGTTAAGAGTCTGCTCGCGCTCATCGTGACCGCCGCCGAGACCCGCACCGCGCTGACGGCCTACAGCGTCAATCTCGTCAATAAATATAATAGCAGGAGCCTCGCGCTTTGCCTCGCCGAAAAGATCGCGCACGCGCGAAGCGCCCACGCCTACGAACATTTCGACGAAGTCCGAACCGGAAATGGAGAAGAAGGGCACGCCGGCCTCGCCCGCAACCGCGCGCGCAAGCAGTGTTTTACCCGTTCCGGGAGGGCCCACAAGCAAAACGCCCTTGGGTATTTTAGCGCCCAGCTCGTTATACTTTTTCGGGTCTTTAAGGAAATCGACTATTTCAGCCATTTCCTCCTTTTCCTCGTCTGCTCCCGCAACATCCGCAAATGTGGTCTTGCGCCTGCCGTCATCCTTGCGTACCTTTGCTTTTCCGAAGCCCATGGTCTTATCCGTACCCATTGAGGCGTTCATACGCTTCATAATGAATACCCAGAATACCACCATAACTCCGAGGGTTATAAGAGTCGGCAGCAGATTCATTATCCATGCGGTCTCTCCGCCGGATTTATAATCGTACTTGATTATTTTTTCAGTTCCGATGTTTTCGGTATTGTTTTTCAGCACAAAATCGTTGACGTCGTTATAAAATATCGATGGGTCGGCAACCGTATAACGGTAGCTTTTGCCGTCGTCGCGCTTTGTGTAGATAAGCTGACCGCTGTGCAGATTTAAGCTGAACTCGGAAATTTTATTTTCCGTAACCAACTCAACGATTTCATAATACTTTGTTTCAACCGTGTTTTTTGAAAGATAGGAAACCGAAAGCACCGCGATTATGAACGCAATGGGGATTCCTATAAACAAAAGCACATTTTTCAAATTCTTGTTCAAGGGTTAAAGCTCCTTTCCTATTTGTCGGCGTAGACCTTAGGTGATAAAACCCCGACATAAGGCAAATTTCTGTATTTTTCATCATAATCAAGCCCGTAGCCGATTACAAATTCGTCCGGTATTACTTTTCCCACATAGTCCGCCTGAATATCCGCGCGGCGGTTTGCGGGTTTATCCAAAAACGCGCAAACCTTAATGCTTGCGGCGTTTCTGTCCATCAAAACATTTTTCAGGTAAGCCAGCGTAACGCCCGAATCGAGAATATCCTCAACCAGCAGTATATCGCAGCCGTCCGGGTCAATATCAAGGTCCTTTTTGAATTTAACAACGCCCGTGGTTTTAGTTCCGCTGTAAGAGGATACCGCCATAAAATCGATTTGACAGTCGCAGGTTATCGAGCGCATTAAGTCCGCCATAAACACGACAGCACCCTTAAGCACGCTCACAAGCAGCAGGCGCTTGCCCTCGTAGTCCTTTGAAATCTGCTCGCCCAAGCGCTTACAGATTGCTTTTGCCTCCTCCTCTGTCACCAGTATTCTTTCCACATCCTTGTCAAGCGACAATTCGTTCAACCCCTTAATCCGTAATATTTTGCACCGCCGAAGCGGTAATAACCGTAATCTCCTTTGTTTTTTTTGTGACCGCACAGCGGTCGGCAACGCCTATGCCGTATATCCATATAACGCCCTTATCGTCCGCCATGACGGGAAGATGCTCCCTCATATTCTCAGGTACGGCAAGCTCATTATAAAGCTTTTTGAGCGTTTTGGTACAGCCGCGGCCCGCAAGCCTTATGCTGTCGCCCGGCTGCCTTGTTCTCAATACAGATTGTCCTATAATTTTATCACAGGCAATCGAATTTTTTAATAACAAATTATTAACTTTTTCGTCTTTTGTAAATAAATCGTTAATTCGCCGCTCCGTTTTAACCTCAAATAGGTATTTTTTACCCTTTTCGGCACTTATATCTTTAATCTTCAGCATTTTATTTTTGCAAACGCCCTCGAAATCACCGGGCAGGCTCGTTCTTCCACCGTTGAGGGCGGTATAATACAAAGCCTCTGTGTGTGTATTGTCGGGCTGAAGACCCGTGCATATTTCCGCAAAGCGCCTGATTGCCGCCTTTGCGGCTGCCGGGTGCGGCAATGAGGCTACACACAGCCCGCCGTCCCTTATATTGTCCGACAAAAAATTGTCGGCAATACCCGATATAAAGTCGTTTGCTTCCGAAAGCGATAAAACCGTCCTCATAACCGCCGTTTCGGCCGACGGATTTATCTCCTTCAAAATCGGTATTACATTGTGCCTTATCCGGTTTCGCGTATAATCATCGGATAAATTGGTGCTGTCGGTAATAAATTCGAGATGATTATTTCTGCAGTATTCCTCGATATCCTCCCGTGTACAAAAAAGCAGCGGGCGGATAAATTTGCCTCTTTTCGGCGGTATTCCGCACAGTCCGCCGAGCGCCGCTCCGCGCGTTAAATTAAAAAGCACGGTTTCAAAATTGTCGCTCGCGGTGTGCGCCGTGGCAACAAGCCCCTCTGCCCTTTCCAAAAAAGCGTAGCGAAGAAGCCGCGCCGCGGTTTCCTCGCTTATTTTATTTTCCGCCGCGTATTTCGGAACATCGCCGCGCCCCGCAATAAACGGAACGCCGAGTCTTTCGCAAAGCTCCCGCGCAAAGGCTTCGTCCCTGTCAGCCTCCGCGCCGCGTATCATATGGTTAAAATGCGCAGCCGATACAGAAATACCGAGCTTTTTTTGCAGCTGCAGCAGAGCAAAAAGCAGGGACACCGAATCCGCCCCGCCCGACAGCGCAACCGTAACACTTTCGCCGCATGATAACAGCGAAAAGCGCTTTACGGCGTTTAAAATCTTTTCTTCCATCACCTGAACACATCCACAGAAGTAAATCTGGTAAACTGACCGTCCCAGTGAAGCGGTATCGTACCGATCTCACCGTGGCGGTTTTTAGCCACAATGCATTCCGATTTTGTTTGATCGCTCAGATCCTCGTCATCGGATTTTTCACTATCGTAATATGCGTCGCGGTAGAGGAAGAGCACTATATCCGCATCCTGCTCAATAGAGCCCGAATCTCTTAAATCCGAGAGTGCAGGCTTATGCGATTTACCTTTTGCCTCGGTGCCGCGTGAAAGCTGCGCGCAGGCAATAACCGGAACCTTAAGCTCCTTTGCCATTATTTTAAGGTTACGGGTGATTTCCGAAATTTCCTGTACACGGTTATCAATCTGCCTCGCGGAGTGCATAAGACCCAAATAGTCAATAACCACAAGATCTACCTTTTTCATTCTTCTGAGCTTTGCCTTCATTTCGGGCACGGTTATAGATGAGGTCTCGTCGAAATATATATCCGCCTTTGAAAGCGCATCGCCCGCCTGTGCAAGCCTTGTCCACTCGTCCTCATCAAGCTCGCCTGTGCGGAGCTTTTCGCTCTTTATACCAGCCTCGCTTGAAAGCATACGCTGTGCCAACTGGTCGCGGGTCATTTCAAGCGAGAAAAAGCAGACAGTTCTGCCAGTATTAACCGCCACATTCCGCACAATATTAAGCGCAAACGAGGTTTTACCCATACCGGGGCGCGCACCGAGGATTATAAGGTCGGATTTATTAAGTCCCGTTATCATCCTGTCAAGCTCGCCTATACCGCAGGGTATACCCACATAGTCCGCGCGGGTCTCGGGGTCTGCCATTTTGGAAAGTCGGTCATAGGTCTCGTTTTCAATTACGCTTTTAATGTGCGTAAGACCGGTTACTTCCCTGCCCTGACGAATTTCGTAAATGCGCTGTTCGGCGCTGTCAAGCAGGCGGGAGGAATCAAGCGCGTTATCGTTAATATCCTTGATTATATCCTGCGCCGCCGTCATAAGCGAACGCGCGGTATAGCGTTCCCTTACGATTGCCACATATGTAAGCACATTCGCGGCAGACGGAACGGTTTGCACCAATTGAGTGAGATATGCTTTCCCGCCCGCCTCGTCATAAACGCCGTCGCGCTTCAGCTTTTCAAGCAGTGATATAAAATCGATGGTCTGGCTGAGCTCATACATTTCAGCCAAGGTCGCATATATTTCGCGGTGCTGCGGAATATAGAAATACTCGGCTTTAATAGATGTTGCAACATCATTAAGGCATTTGGGGTCTATAATAATAGACCCCAAAACCGCCTGCTCCGCTTCAACGGAATACGGCAGCCGTGCCCCGTCAAGGTCGTAGATAAGCTTTTCGTCAGCCATCCTTTTTACTCCGTTACCTTAACTGTCAGCTTTGCGGAAATGCCCTTGTGCAGCTTTATCTCTGCAGTGTACTCACCGAAAGCCTTTATATCCGCCACGCTCATTTTTTTACGGTCGATTTCAATTCCGAAGGCATTTTTAATTTCAGCCGCTATTTCCTTTGAGGTAACAGAACCGAAAAGTCTGCCGCCCGAGCCTGCCTTTGCCGTAATTGTAACGGTTTTGCCGTTCAGCTTTTCGGCAAGCGCATTTGCCGCGGCAATTTCCTCCTTAAGGTGGTGTTCCTTTGCCTCCTCGCGGTTTTTAAGCTCGTTTAAAGCGGCGTTATCCGCCTCTACCGCCAATTTCTTCGGGAAAAGGAAATTGCGGGCGTAGCCGTCGGATACATTGCAGAGCTCACCCTTTTTGCCGTGACCCTTGACATCCTGTAACAATACTACCTTCATTTGCTTTAAACCTCCATTATTATGGGAAGAATCATAGGCGCGCGGCGCGTTTTTGTGGTCACATAACGCGATACACGCTCTTTAATTTTTGTTTTGATCGATGCCCAGTCGTGAATACCCGCCGACATTGAATAGTCAACCGTATCGCAGACTAAATGGCTTATGTCGTTCATCATTCTTTCGGATTCCTTAACATATACAAATCCGCGGGATACCACATCGGGACCCGAAATTATCGCATGAGTCACGCTGTCGATAGATACGGCAATGATAATAATACCGTCATCTGCCAAATGCTTTCTGTCACGCAGAACTATGCTGCCGACATCGCCGACTCCGAGTCCGTCAACCAGTACTCTGCCCGCCTGAACGGTTTCGGTGGATTTAATGCTCTTATCTGTAACCTCAATAACGCTGCCGTTCGAGGCTATTAAAATATTATCCTCGGGTATGCCCATTTGCCGCGCAAGACCCGCATGCTTTACAAGGTGCATCTGCTCGCCGTGCAGGGGAATAAAGTATTTCGGCTTGATAATGCTCATCATAAGCTTTAATTCCTCTTGGCAGGCGTGTCCGGAAACGTGAACATCGTACATTCTCTCATACACGACATTCGCGCCGCGCTTCATGAGCTCGTTTATAACCTTATTAACAAGCTTTTCGTTGCCGGGAATCGGATTTGCCGAAATTATTATCATATCCCCCGGTATAATTTCAACCTGCCTGTGCTCCGAAAATGCAATGCGGTGCAGCGCAGACATCGGCTCGCCCTGACTGCCCGTGGTTACGATAACCATTTCATTTGCGGGGTAATTTCTTATCATTTCGATATCAACCAGCACATTGTCCGGCACATTGAGATATCCGAGGTTTGCGGCAACATTGACAACATTTATCATGCTTCTGCCCGAAACCGCAACCTTTCTGCCGCAGCGCACCGCTTCATCGATTATCTGCTGAATACGGTGAATATTGGACGAGAAGGTGGCTACTATAATGCGGCTGTCCCCTGCCTGACCGAAAAGCTTTGAAAACGACTCGCCGACTATGCGCTCCGACGGAGTATATCCGGGTCTTGCAGCGTTTGTGGAGTCGGACATAAGCGCCAAAACGCCCTGCTTGCCGAGTTCCGAAAATCTTCCGATATCTATAACAAAATCATCTATCGGTGTAGTGTCAATCTTAAAGTCGCCCGTTTGCACAACAGTACCCGCACCGCAGGTTATCGCAAAGCCGACCGAATCGGGGATCGAGTGATTCACATGTATAAATTCCACCGTGAATTTGCCGAGCTTCACCGTCTCGCCGGGAGCTACGGTGTTAAGCTTTGCACTGGACAGCAGGCGGTGCTCCTTAAGCTTGCCCTCTATAAGCCCGATTGTCAGGCGTGTGGCGTATATCGGAACATTAAAGTTGCGCAGCAAATACGGTATTGCACCGATGTGATCCTCATGACCGTGGGTCACAACCATACCCTTGATCTTATCCTTGTTTTCAAGCACATAGGTGAAATCGGGTATTACAATATCGATACCCGGGGTTTCCTCATCCGGGAAGGACATACCGCAGTCCACCAAGAACATATCGCCGTCATATTCATACAGGGTTATGTTCTTTCCTATCTCACCGAGACCGCCGAGCGGTATTATTTTAAGCGGCTTTTTATTTCTTGCGCCGGTGTTTTTTCTGGGGGTATAGCTTCTTGTTTTGGCTGCGGCTGTGGTACCCGTGCGCTTCTGCACGGTCCTTTGTGCCGCAGGCTTTTCCGATGCCCTTTTGGTCTCGACCGTCGTTTTGGCTTCCGCCGTTTTCTTGGCGGGGGTCTTTCTGTATCTTCCGCTTGTTCCCGTACTCTTACCTACATTCTTTTTTTCGTTTGTTTCATTCATTAAATAGATTTCCTCCGAATTTTTTCTTTTTTAATTTTTTATAAAAATACCGGC
>OLSB01003086.1_pt1 | contig 12596 bp, 8 predicted proteins | sample 1672071 | NCBI WGS metagenome assembly OLSB01 (sample SAMEA3136642, study PRJEB25190) | human gut metagenome | biome: human gut; feature: human-associated habitat; material: faeces | place: Austria | collected 2013
GAATATACTTGTTTCCTGCTACTAATTTAAAGGAATCCAGTCGATGACGCAGGAAAACCTCAAGCATTTGTTTGGAAACGACCAATCGGCTTGCATTCAGTGATACACGCTGAAAGTCCAGTAGTTTCTCCACATAATGCGCCAACTTGGATGAATTATTCAAGGCCATTTGCAACAACTGAGTGCCTTGTCCCGAAGGCGGAATCTCATTTTCCAAGTCCTTCAATGGAGCCTGTATCAGGTTGAGCGGTGTCAACAGATCATGAGCCGTGGTGACAAAGAAATCTATTTTGACTTCTGTATTCCTCTTCTCCTGCTTCTGTTTGATCATCCTGTAAATATAGAAAAGAAACAGGGAAAACAAAGCCAGATAGACCAGGCGTGCCCAAATCGTATTCCACCACGGTTCAGCCACCGTAACATAAATTATCCGCTCCTTCTGATCCACTCCATCTATCACCGATTTTACATGGAAGACGTAACTGCCCGGTGCCACCTTAGAATACGTAGCCACATGAGTCGAAGCCGGAAGCGACCACGAAATATCATGCCCTTCCAGATAATAAGAATACTGTGTCTTTTGCGGTGTCTGATAATTAGGTGTAACAAAATGGAAAGAGAAGAAATTCCTGTTGTAAGGCAATTCTATCCGGTCTGTCTTATAGATCGGTTCACGCAACAGATTTGATGCATCCGTACAATATACCGGTTCGTTGAACACATCAAACTGATAAACGATTGTCTCGTAATCTGTGGGAAGCTTCGTCTTTCTTATCTCATCCGGCTTGAACAAAATAGCCCCGTCGGTACTTCCCAACAGTATATCTCCGTTACGGCAAACCCAACAAGCCGACTTATTGAACTGATTGGATGGCAAACCGTCCTGTTTGTCGAATACTTCGATAACACCCGTATCAGGAGACAGTTTATTCAGACCATTTTCCGTGGCAATCCACAAATGACCTTCCGCATCGGGAGCTATCCCATAAATATAGTTAGATGAAAGATGGTCGTCCACTGTGTATTGGCGTATGGAATCGTTTTCCATATCATAATAATACAGTCCATAGTTTCTTGTTCCCACCCAGTAGGCTCCATCCCTGATCCGATAGATAGTTGTTACTTCTTTGGTGATAGCTGTTGATTTTATCTCACTAGTTTCTTTGTTGAGAATAAAAAGTCCGCTATACAATCCCATCACCAGCAGTCGATCCGACTGTCTTTCAAACTGATTCACCTTACTTATATTATACTTATTTACCAGCCCGGTCTTTATATTCAGTGAAGTGATATCTCCCATAATTCCTCCAAACCACAACAGATCACCATCCGGATAAATGGAGTAAATATAATTGGTGGAGATAATAGGATTCCGGTCCTCAACGTGATATCTTTTCACATCTCCCCTTTTCCAGTCGATGCAGGCAACACCGAAAGAGTATCCTCCCGCCCATATACGTCCTTGCGAATCTTCGGCAATGGTGAGTATCGCGTTTCCTTTTTCACCGGAAATATTCCTGTTAAAGTAATGCGTCCAGGTGTGCGTGTGCACTGAGAGCATACTGACACCACTATTCGTTCCAAACCAGAAATTACCTGAAGAATCTTCCAGCACTGCATTCACCACATCATTTCCGATGCTTTGCGAATCACCTGTCCGATGCTGGAAATAGTCAAAATTCAATTTGTAAGAGTCTTGAAAAGAGATTCCCCCGTGATAAGTTGCCACCCACAGATTGAACTGATTATCAACAAAAAGTCCCCGCACATTATTCGTAAAGATAGAAGTGGAAGACGTTTCATTGTAGGCATATTGTTTATCTATTGTCAGGTTAGCCTTATCTATGACAAAGACACCTTCCAAATCCACTCCTACGGCAATTTTATCCAGTGTATAGGAAACAATGGAGCGTATGGGCTTCGTAATTGGCAGAGGCAATTTCTGTAAGTCCTCCATTTCTAAGGAACGGCTATACAGACCTGCATCCAGGGTACCGATCAGTATTCTGCGATTTTCCATATCCACATAGGTCGATAATACATTTTTCCCTTCCAGACAACGGAAGCGTACTTCCATAGGACCAGTTTGGGGGAAGATGCTTATATAAAGTCCGTCACGGGTAGAAATATAATATCGGTCATCATTCTTGTTCACTTGATTTACAGACAACTCTTCGGTTCCGGGAAGCAGTAAAGCCATTCTGTCCGGCAAGTTCAACTTCAAAACCCCTTTGGAGGTTGACAAGAAAGCTGTTTCAGGGGAATCGAACATAACATCATTCAGAATAATAGAATGATTATTGAAGAAGTCACGTACAGCATATATCAGTTCAAACTCATCCTTCCGTTCGTCATATTGAAAAAGAAGCCCTGCTTCGCTAAATACCCAGAGTGTACTATCCGGTGAACAACGCAGATAATTTACCCCTATCCGGTTATGCCCCTGGTCGGGAAATAGATTCAAAGGATAATGCCTGAAGTTTTTCCCATCAAACCGGTCTACCCCCAGTTTGGTAGAAATCCACATAAAGCCATGCTTATCTTGCTGGACAGAGAAACACCTTCTATTACTCAGACCGTCATCTTCTGCTATCCGGTGGAAAAAATCAGAAGAAAAAACGGAGGTAATGCAGGATAGGAGTAGAATAAGTAGAATGAATCGTTGCGTTCTGATTTTGTATGTTCTCATATTTAAAGATTAATGCCACAAATATACAATACCCTGAGAGCGATATCAAATGTTTCGGCTATTATTTTAAAGAACCCGTCAGAAGTCTTATACCTCATCCGCCAAAGATAGAACAACCGTAAAACGACTTCCTTTTCCTACTTCAGACCGTACCTCTATACGTCCGCAAAGCTTCTCAATAATGACTTTACAGATAGAAAGTCCAAGTCCGCTCCCTTGTTCAAACTCGTCAGTCTTATAAAAACGGTCAAAGATCATCATGAGTTCTTTCTCATCAATACCTTTCCCGGTATCCTGTACATACACACTGACCTTCCGGTCTTTTTTATCCACTTTGCATCCTAATGTAATAGAACCACTCCGGGTAAACTTATCCGCATTGCCCAGGAAATTGGAAATGACCTGAATAAAACGCATACGATCTATATTGACAGGCAAAGAGAGATTTTCATCCAAAGCCAGATGAAACTGCAACGAGGGCTTGATTAATGCCTGATAAGCCATATAAATCTCTTTCACAACCGTTGCCATATCCCATTCTTTTATTTCGAGATCCATGTTGCCGGAATCCAGACGTGATATTTCCACCACATCATTGACCAATTTCAAGAGTAATTCGTTGTTACGGTTAATGATCTCAAGCATGGCCTTCTTCTCATCCGGTTCAATCTCATCGCCACCCTCGCCAACCAACAAATTGGTGAAACCGACAATGGCATTCAGCGGAGTACGGATTTCATGGCTCATATTATTCAGGAAAGATTGTTTCAACTCAGCATTTTCAGCCATCTGCTTAGCCTGAATAAGCTGTTCTTCATGCTCTACCTGTATCTGAATATCCTGCATAATGCCCGCCAGCATTATCCTTCCCTTTGCATCTTTCAGACTGCGACACCGAAGTTCATACCAACGATAATCTTCTTCACTGAAAGAGAAACGTACACGCCGAACCTGCATATCCGTAGATTGATGCAGCGTTTCGTACAATGAATTCAGAAGAGGTACATCATCAGGATATGCATACTTCAAGAAATCGGTTCGTACAAATGTTCTCTGTTCCATTCCCACCAAACGCGTATAATTCTCATCAAACTCGATATTCTCTCCCTGTATATCCCAAAGTGAAATCCGCCCTCCATCTGTAGAAAGCATCAACCGCCTATGAGTTTCCTCAAGCATCTCCATATTCTTACGTTCCACACGCGAACGTCGGCGCATACGTAGCAGACTGATCAATACCAGAATAAAAGTAAGTATAAACAATCCTGGCAGAAAATAAAGCTCCTTCCGATACCGGTCATAGAAGGAGTAATTGATAATACGGACATCTTCAGGTACATTTTTCACATCAAAGTCCGTATAGGATGAAAAATAGGTCCAATCCAGTACATACTCCTTTTCCATATCCCTGATTTTCGGCATACCAATTTTCTCCTTATTCATCAGACGAACAGAAAAATCAGCCGCAGTACGCGCAGAAATCTCATCAGTAGCCATGTAGCCGCCCACAATCTTGGCATCCTCCCCAAATCCCTGGCGGATGCAACTAAAAGAGGGAATATTTAAAGCTTTAGTGATCGGAAGCGACATCTGATCAAACTTATCCAACAGAAAAAACTCTCTCCTCTGTCCGCTTTTTGATTTTTCCATGTCTACAAACAAAGAAGTCCCTTTGGTATAACGGAAAGGGCAAAGACTAATGGTTAACTCATCCTTTTCAATATGATTGTTTACCTTAGCAGGCATCAAATTATAATGCTCAACCATTTCCTGCAATTTTCTGTATTCAGATTCCACAGAAAAGGCAGACTCATAGCCTAAAAGCCTGATTTCCTTTCTATCTGCAAACCGGGTTAACAAGTCAAACGATTTATATCCAAGAGGAGTCAGATCAATATTATAAATGACATCTATCCCTACATGTGGTTGTAAAGCCCTTATAAAATCAATGTTGCGCTTAAAATCCGGTGCATCACGCAGCACATATACCTTTCTACGCTCATATTCTTTTATAAGTTTCTCATCGGGAAAATGTACGTTGCAAGCTACTACAGGAATGGAAGAAAGTAGCCGATGGCGGGTAGAAAACAAAGCAGACGCAGCTTGATCGCCCACAGTGAGCATCAGTGCTATCGGTTTATCTCTAATTACCTCAAGATATACCTCCATATTTTTTATCCCATCTTCCGGCGTGACCGTATTGAAATCCAGATAGAACTTTTCAAATATCGGTTCTATGCCTTGTTTTCTGAACTCCTTCACCAAGAGTTCTTCAAAGTTTCCGTAACAATCATACTGGGGAGAGGAAGAATAAACAAGAGAAATCATTTTTTCTATCCGGTGGTTAATAGTGTACCACCGTTTAAAATTGACTCCGCACCAAAAAGCACACAGCAAAAAGATAAAGGCTAAAACATATTTTAGTTTGTCGGTTTTCATTGTATCACTTATATTGAGCAAAAGTAGCATAATATCTATAAAAAAAGAAGATTTTATGACGAAAACTCTCTAATTTTGTGACTGCCATAAAAAGACAGACATGAACGTGCACAAAATCTGGTTACTATTGCTATTCTTACTGATTCCGACTATTCTATTCGCCCAAAAAACAAGGACAGTCAAAGGACTGGTGTGCACTATATCAGAGACAAAAAAAGGAGAAGAACCTCTGCCCTATGCAAGTCTTGTTATCCTGGAAGGCAAAGATTCCGCCTTTGTAAAAGGAGTTGCAAGCGATGCGGACGGTCGTTTCAATCTCCAGTTCACTCCTCAAAAAGGAACGCAATATTTACTGAAAGCCTCTTATACGGGAATGCAGTCTGTCTTCCGCAAACTGGACAGCAACGCTTCAACAATCAACCTGGGCAGCATTTTACTGGAAGAAGGTATCGAATTGGGCGAAGTGACAGTAAACGCCCGGATGCGCGACGTAGACCAGGTGGGAGATACCACCGTCATCAATGCAGCAGCTTACAAAACACCGGAAGGTTCGTATCTGGAGACACTTGTCAAACGTATTCCCGGAATGGAATACGACAGCGAAACCAAAACACTGAAATACAACGGACTGCCTATTAACGAAATCAACGTAAACGGTGAAGCTTTCTTCTCAGGTGACAACAAGATGGCGCTGGAAAATCTTCCTGTGGAGTTAATCAGCAAAATAAAAGTGTACGATAAGAAAAGCAAGCTGGAAAAGCTGACGGGTGTCAGCACGGGGAAAGAGAACTATGTGCTCGACCTGCAAACCAAAGAAGAATTCAATGGTACCCTTCTTGCATCGGGAAAAGCCGGATACGGCAATAACAACAAAAAGGATTTCAACCTGCAAGGCAACTACTTCAAAAATAACGGAAACAATTTCTCAGTCATCGCCAATTCCGGTAACCTCCATATGCGGACCAGCTACAAGGACAACATACAGGAGAACGTTGCCATAAATTTCACCCAAAAGTACAATCAGAAACTAACACTCAACGGAAATGTATCCTATCACCACAACGAGCAGGGCAATATTTCGACATCCTACAACGAGCAATATCTGACAAGTGGCAATAAGTACCAGTATTCTGCCGGCAACAATACGAACCGCAATCGCAATATGAATTCATCATTGGGCTTAAACTGGCAGGTCGATACCCTGACTTTTGTCAATTTCTTCGGTAATTTCAGCTTTGTCCGGAATAATAATGCCAATAATAACCGCCAAGCCACATTCAATGAAAATCCTCATCTGGATATCCTCGATCCTTTCAGTCATATCAACAATGTACCCGATGAGCTGAGAATCAATGACATCGCCATGGGATCACTAATGCAAGGAGAGCAACACCGATATTCCTTCCATGCAAATATCATGCGCCGGATCAATAAAAAAGGAAGTTCTATCGGCCTGACTGCGCAATACAATGATAGCAAGAATGACAACAATAACTTCTCTATCTCATCAACCACATATTATCAACTGAAAAACAGTGCAGGAAACGACTCCATACTCTACCGTAACCAATACTCGTCGAACCTGTCCCCCAATCGTCAACAGGGCATCGGGCTGATGTTCAGCCATCCTTTTTCCAAGAAGCTGCACGCACAGATTTCATATAACCTCAACTACAGTAAGCAGAAGAATGATCGTAATACCTACGACCTGTCCGGCTTTATGGAAGAAACGGCAGTACAACCCGGCTATCTGCCCGAAGGATATGAGGCGAGCTACATCGACAGTCTGAGTAACCGGAGCCATAGCAGTACCCTGCAACACGGAATCAACCTGCACTTTAATTATTCCGACACCATTTGGAACATCAATGCCGGAGTATCCGTACAACCCGAGCGGCGCAGCCTGAACCAGAAAACAGGTCTGCATAGAGCTGATACCACCCTCCACTCAGTCGGCTTTCAGCCCATGCTCTTCATCTCATGGCAGAAAAAGAAAAACAGGATAACCCTGAATTATTATGGAAATACCTGGCAACCATCATTATACGATCTGATTTCACCAACCAACAACAGTGATCCGCTCAACATCACGCGGAGCAATCCTAATCTGAAGCCTACTTATAATCAGTCTGTACGATTGGAAGCACAAAATACGAAGGAAGGACTTTTTGCCACACTGAACTGGAACAACAGAATCAATAGTCAGACCCGTGCAGTGATCTACAACCAGCAAACCGGTGGACGTGAAACTTATCCTGTGAATATTAACGGCAACTGGAACATAAGCGGTGTGTTCCGGTATCAGAAGCGCATCAAGGACTTTAATCTGAGTGCAAATGCCGGAGGTTCCTTTGCACAGGATGTCAACCTCATCAACGAAAACCAGAGCGAGCAACCTGAACGCAGTGCCACGCATAACACCGGCCTCAACAGTGACCTGCGCCTATCCTACCAACCTAAATGGGGTAATCTGGACTTAAACGGCAGGTGGAACTTCCAACATTCTTCCAACTCACTTTTAGAGACGGATACATACACACGCAATTATACCTTCGGATTGAACGGTTTTGCCGATTTGCCGGGAGGTATACAACTAAGAACAGATGCAAATTATTCCTTCCGAAACGGTACGAACATAAAAAAGGGAGAAGATGACCAGATTGTCTGGAACGCAAGTATCACATGGCGATTCCTGAAAAAGAAACAGGCTGAGATATCAGCCAACTGGGTGGATATACTCAGCCAACAAAAGAATTATTTCCGAGGCACAATGGCCGACGGACTTTATGAAAACCATACGCAACAGATAGGCAGCTACTTCATTGTCTCAGTGAAGTATCGCTTCAACCAGCCTCTTCACAAATAGTTTGCGTTTCTTGTGGAGGAACAGACTGCACTGAACGTAGGCCACGGGGTGAAGTCCCGAAATTCTTCTTGCAGAAGTTAGAGAAGTGAGGCAAAGACTCGAAACCATATTTATAACAGATCTCAGAAATAGTGGCATCCGTATAGCGGAGTTCGTAAACAATGTTCTCTTTACGTTTCTCCATCATCCATTCATAAACAGGTTTATGGAATACAGAATTGAAGATACGCCGGAAGGTAACAACGGTGTATCCGCCTAATTGGGCTAATTCTTCTACCGTCTTCACTTTCAGATGATTTTGCAGGACAAAATACTCAAAGCTGGACGTATAACGGGAAAGAGTATGTACCAGTATCGAGAGATCATAATCGGAGTAATATTCTCCTAAAAGAAAGGCAAGTTCTTTTCGCTTGAACGAAAGCAGTTCCCGGCAAATCTTCTCTTTCGCCAGATAGGCTTTGGAAGCGTCCAGAAAGAAACGCAATTCTGGAATAATCTTTAATGGGGTGAATATCAGCGGTGGAGTTATTTCTTTCATAATGTATTTATAACGTTCCTCACAGAAAAACTCCGGCTGATTAAAACGATAACAAACACATTCCACATCCGTCAGAGCAAGGATCTCATATTTTGAACCAATGGCTTGAAGAATGAATTCCCCCGCACGCAGTATGGTTCCGGCATACTCCTGGCTATTGACAAGTGCTTCTCCTTCTAATAAAAAAATCATTATATTTTCTTCGCATTTTTGAGCTGGAAGGTGGAAGCCTCTTGAATGAGAGGCATAAATGATAGCATTACCCACAGCCTTAGGGCACTGCTGGCACGATATAGCCGCACCACATGCAGAGTAAGTTTGCATTGCAGATTGAATGTTTTTTTGTTTGTTTTGTGCAGCAAAAGTAAGAATATTCCGGGAAGAAACAAAAAAATCCCCGAAGACTTTGTGGGAAGAAAGGCTTCGGGGAGGGAGATTATAGGATTAGGAAAGGTTATTCAGCAGGAGGAGCAACGGGAGTATCATCACTAGTACTCCAATTACCAACCTCAGGAGCAAAGCTAATAGTAGCTCCTTCACTTGACAAAGTTAAGGTATAACGTACTTTCTTACCTACGCCCCAAGCTGCAGTGTTATTCAAAGATATTACAGCATCAGTAACCGCATCAATTTTAACATCAGTAGCATTATAAACATTATAACTAATTTTAATTTTAGAATCAGTAGTCATAGCTTGCGGCATCAACATTAAAGCACCTTTTGCTTGGTCTAAATCTGATATAGTAGTACCTGAAACTGGAGCATTGTCGGCAATTGGATAGGTATATATTCCTGCTTTTCCTGTAACACTCCATGTACTATCTGCAAACGCTCTTCCGATCTTGCAAACGAATAAGTACCTGTATTGGCAACCCCTTCAATAGAAATTGAAGATATTGTATATTTCAAATTATTATTAGAGCCCTTCGCTGAAAAATTCACTTGAGTGAGTGCATGGAGAAATGAAAGTTTTACATCATTCTCTGTCTTTTTTTGATTATATAATTGTGCTACTACAAAATCTTTCTGTTTTGAAGCATCATCATTTATAGTATAGGTAATAGTTGGGTAAATATCACTATCGTTCAATTCATATTTAGAACTTGCGTCAGTTGCATGTGCAAAAAACTGCACATTACCATTAAAAGGCCAATAATATGGTCCACCTGTTAAGTCCCATTTAGTAGTATATGTAGCAATCGCACCATTCATAAAAGGAGTTCCCAATCCTTTAGCAACAACACTCTTCATTTCAGTTTCACCTGTGTTATATGCATATACAGTAAAACCACTCTTTTGCAAAGAATCAATATTTGTCACAGCAGCTCTTGTAGTCTTGCTTACTATTGTTCCAAAGTTAATCTCCGCCTTTTCACCAGCCTTCTCAATCTCTTCATTCTGTGAGCAACCTACGATTGCCAACGCAGCAACTGCTGCCAATAAAATCTTCTTCATAATCGTTTGTTTTATAAGTTAATATTTTGTTCGTTTTACTTTTCAATTTACAGGTAACTCAACATTCGTTTCGTCGTCCCAGTCTCCTACATCACCGCCAATACCTCCGCCTCCACCGGGAGGAACTTCCACATCCTCCACTTCAATTTCCTCTTCAATCGGTATCTCGATATCCGTTACCGGATCTTCTTCTTCCTCGGGTGGGGGAGGAACTACAGCCGCCGTGATGTCAACCTTGGTTTCTTGAACCGTATTATCCACCTTAACTAGCAATAGCTTCATTACCACCCCTCCGGTAAAACGTGTATTCGCAGACTCCGATACAGAAAAAGCAGAGAAACTACCACGTATCACATCCTCTCCTTTATGAGCCTCCACATAGATAGGAGCAATGCTTGCCGTACATGAGCCATTACTTATGCAATATGCCCCATTCATTCCATCCACATTACAAACAATGCTTGCCACGTTCTTCAATCCTTTCACCTTTATTTCAAAAGAATAGTTCTTGACTACCAGCTTCGGTTGAAACTCCATCAAAAGCACATCTTCACTCTTTTCTATCCTCATATCATTCATACTTACTACATATAGAGGGTCCGGTGACCACACCATCTTCTCACTTGTTTCAAGCCCTTTGCAATAATCAGTATAAGCCTCAATCGTCTCATACGCATCATCATTGCGAATCAACACACTCTCCGTATTGTAATTGTAGATCACCATGTCATAACGTCCGGGCGGCACTTTCACCTCTCCCCCTTCCACCGAGAGATAACTCTCTACCTTTCTACCTTCTTCACTCTTCGGGTAGAAAATCACCCTCATCCCTTCGGGCAACTTATCCACTCCCTTCCAGTTAAACTTTATCTTTACTCCGCTGACGGGATAATCATCCAGTATGTCTCTGAAATCACATCCTGCTAACAGCACCGACAGCACGAACAGAAGTAAAAGAAACACATATTGCGTACACCTCATAGCTATCGCCTCCTTCCCTTAATGAGCCACACCAAAGAGATTTTGGCTTTTGTAGGCCCCATAAAATGATAGCGTCCGCTGCTCGTCCATATCAAATCGCCTTCGTAAGTGGTGTATTTGCGGTATTCTGTTGCCAGATAACCAATGCCCAAACTAAATTCAAGAGCCAGATGCCGTGCCAGCTGATGACTATATCCATACGTCAGACCGGAAGCTGCATAGTAGTTTCCCCGATATCCTTTGTCTTTGTCAAATTGAAAATCGTACACTCCCCCTTCGGCATATATTCCCAGAAAATGTCCTGTCAGCCACTCACGATTCTTGCGTTTTCCAAGCCAGCAACGTGCCTCAACGCCTCCCGAAAGAAGCTGGTAACAAAAGCCATGCTTGCTGTTCGACCACCAAGGACATTTATATTCCATATTCAAAGACCACCGCTGCCCTACGGGCAATTCCACCTCCACATTCGGAGCCAAAGCTAAATCATAAAGTATATTGTTCTTCAATGCAAGCACTGTTCTGTGCGGGGTTTCCCGCTTACTTTCCACTTCAAGCCAAGGAGCGAAAGCTATAGTTTCCAATTGCTCCTCCGGCAAAGTATTCGCAGGCAATGTTAATGCAGCTACCGGCAAACTGTCTTTCATCTTCCCTGTCCGTTCTATCTTCCGGAACTGATGTTCCGATAAATAAGCGTAAGGTCTGCCACCATCCAAATAGCGCAACAGCTTTCTCAGCTTTTCAAAGTTCCCGAAGTGATACCGGATCAACATCAACACATCTTCTTTATCCGGCACTTGCGGGTCGTCCATCACCCATTGGTAAATTTTGCTCCAGGTTTCCGGCTGATTCATCCGGTCCGATACTCTACAAGTATCTCCTTTCGCCGCATATCTTCCAGCCCGCGCCTCTTCTTTGCCTGATATCAAAAGAAAGAGTATCAAAAGTATATATAAACCGACGCGAACCTTCATAGCTTTGCTTTGTATGGAGGCAAATATATATTATTATAATTGAAGAAATTACACGTTTTACAACTCTTTTCGGGGGATGAAAGGTTCTGTGAAACGAATGAAACAGATTTGCAACTTTTCCCTTTCCTTCATACCCTTCCACACTCCCGTATTTCCTTATCCATCAGCCTTAGCGGGTGGAAGGGTATATCCACATATTTTCTGCAACATTGCCAACGGATATTTTTCAATCACGGGTCATTAGCTATTCAACTAATCTAGAATACATTATATTATTTTGCATAGGACATCCATAGCGTTTGATTACTGTCAGTAAGTTTACTGACAGTAATCAGCAGGCTTGCTGACAATAGTCAAACGACTTACCGACAGTAATCAACATGCGATTATCCATATAGCAAAATAAACGTATCTTATACATGTATGTCACCTATGTACTATGGTTATTCCCCTTTCCGCCCGATAATCATTTAGCCACTATCCACCCCTATATTATCTCAAAAAGACAGTTCGTGTGCGAAAACAGTGAATATCCGTGAAAGAATTATAAAAGGAATGTCAAACACTAACAGATATTTGGAGGGAATAGGATGAACCCCTATATTTGTCATGTGATTTTTTTCATAGTATTAGATTTAAGGTTAACAAAGGTTGGAG
>OLSB01003089.1_pt1 | contig 12575 bp, 11 predicted proteins | sample 1672071 | NCBI WGS metagenome assembly OLSB01 (sample SAMEA3136642, study PRJEB25190) | human gut metagenome | biome: human gut; feature: human-associated habitat; material: faeces | place: Austria | collected 2013
CCCCAAGGGTACTTGTTCCGCTTCGCTCCACTGCGTGGGCATCGCCCCCTACGGACGAGCAACGAGGGTGCGGCGGGTCAGCGTCTCTCCCTCCGGCACGACGAAGCCGTGACACCTCAGCTTCGCTTCGCTACGCACAACCCAGTGTGCGCACTGGGCCGTCTCGCAGAGGGAGGCAGGGGCTTCCGCGCCTGCGGGCGCGGTGGGGCGGTCTGTTGAGGTGCGGCGGGTGACGGGGGAGGTGCAAAACGGGAGGGGACAAAATGCGCCGTCCTGTACGGCGGGTTTTGCTTTGTCCGCACTTTTCGGGGAAAAACGGGTTCACATAACAACTGTGGAAAAAGGTGTGGAAACTGTGCAAAACCCCTTGCGGAAAGGGTTAGGGGCGGTTGCATAACATTATTTTTTGTAGGCCGGTGGTGATTTATGGGGCTTGTTTTCGGTTGTCGTAACGCGGTGCATGGAAACTTGCGCGGCGCTGCGGAGCGCATGGCGGTGCTTGCAAATCCGGCGAAGATACTATATAATATATCCTGAGTAAAAATCGGTGTACGCCGGAGGAACGATATGGCAAAGAAGAACGCATACGACAACGAGAGTATTTCCAGCCTGAAGGGAGCGGACCGGGTACGGAAGCGGCCCGGCGTTATCTTCGGCTCGGACGGGCTGGAGGGCTGCGAACACGCGGTATTCGAGATACTGTCCAACGCCATCGACGAGGCCCGCGGCGGCCACGGCAAGCTCATCACCGTGACCCGGTTCGCCGACCACTCGGTGCAGGTGGAGGACATGGGCCGGGGCTGCCCGGTGGACTGGAACGAAAAAGAGGGGCGGTACAACTGGGAGCTGGTGTTCTGCGAGCTGTACGCCGGCGGTAAGTACGACAACGAGAGCAGCGAGAACTACGAGTTCTCCCTGGGCCTGAACGGCCTGGGCTCGTGCGCTACCCAGTACGCCTCCCGGTATATGGACGTGACGGTGTGGCGGGACGGCAAGGAGTACCGGCTGCACTTTGAGCGGGGCGAGATCGTGGGCAGGCTGGAGGTCAGCGAGCAGACCGGGAGCAAAAAGCGCACCGGCACGACCATACGCTGGCTGCCCGATCTGGACGTGTTTACCGACATCGCCGTGCCGCTGGACTACTACCGGGACGTGATGAAGCGGCAGGCGGTGGTCAACGCCGGGGTGACGTTCCGACTGCGGAACGAGGTCTCCGCCGGGAAGTTTGAGACGGAGGAGTTCTTATACCCCGACGGCATCGCCGACTACATCAAGGAGCTGGCCGGGGACGACGCGCTGACCGAGCCGGTGTGCTGGTCGGCGGAGCGGAAGGGCCGCGACCGGGCGGACAAGAAGGAGTACAAGGTAAAGCTCAACGTGGCGCTGTGCTTCTCCAACCGGGTGGCGCTGTGCGAGCACTACCACAACTCCAGCTTTTTGGAGTACGGCGGAAGCCCGGAGAAGGCCACGCGGTCGGCCATGGTGTCCGCCATCGATAAGTACCTGCGGGACAATAATAAGTACGCCAAGGGCGAGGCGAAGATCACCTTCCCCGATGTGCAGGACTGTTTGATTTTGGTCAGCAACAACTTCTCCACCCAGACCAGCTACGAAAATCAGACGAAGAAGGCCATCACCAACAAGTTTATCCAGGAGGCCATGACGGAGTTCCTCCGCAGCCGGATGGAGATCTACTTCATCGAGAACAAGGAGGCGGCGGAGAAGATCGCCGCCCAGGTGCTGGTGAACAAGCGAAGCCGGGAGACGGCGGAGCGTACCCGCATCAATCAGAAGAAAAAACTCACCGAGAAGATCGACATTGCCAACCGGGTGCAGAAGTTCGTGGACTGCCGCACCAAGGACGTGAGCCGCCGGGAGATCTACATCGTGGAGGGCGACTCCGCGCTGGGCGCGTGCAAGCAGAGCCGGGACGCGGAGTTCCAGGGCCTGATGCCCGTCCGGGGCAAGATATTGAACTGTCTGAAGGCGGACTATCCCCGCATCTTCAAAAGCGACGTTATCACAGACCTGATGAAGGTGCTGGGCTGCGGCGTGGAGGTCAGCGGCAAGGCCGTGAAGGAGCTGAACCAGTTCGACCTGAGCAACCTGCGCTGGAGCAAGGTGGTCATCTGCACCGATGGCGACGTGGACGGCTTTCAGATACGCACGCTGATACTGACCATGCTGTACCGGCTGTGTCCCACGCTGATCCGGGAGGGGTATGTCTACATCGCGGAGACGCCGCTCTTTGAGATCACTTGCAAGGAAAAGACGTGGTTTGCCTACTCCGAGCGGGAGAAGGCGGACGTTCTGAAAGAGCTGGAGGGCAGGAAGGTCAACGTCCAGCGCTCCAAGGGACTGGGCGAGAACGACCCGGAGATGATGTGGCTGACCACCATGAACCCGGAGACGCGGCGGCTCATCCGCGTGCTGCCGGAGGAGGCGGAGGAGACGGCCCGGGTCTTTGACCTGCTGCTGGGGGACAACCTGGCGGGACGGAAGGACTATATCGCGGAGAACGGGCACAGATACCTGGACATGATCGATGTGAGCTGACAAAGGCGCGCCTCTTGCGCCCTGCCTGCGTCAGACCGCCTCGACGTACACACGGTACGCCAGCGGCGGCCTGCCATCGGCAGGGCGCAAAGCCACATACGCTAATCGACCCAAGGAGGTTACTATATATGTTTGACCAATCCCACATTCGCAATTTCTCCATCATCGCCCACATCGACCACGGGAAATCCACGCTGGCGGACCGGCTGCTGGAGAAGTGCCACGCCGTGCCGGAGCGGGAGATGGAGAACCAGCTGCTGGACAATATGGATCTGGAGCGGGAACGGGGCATCACCATCAAGTCACGGGCCGTGCGTATCTTCTACACCGCCGACGACGGGGAGGTGTACGCGCTGAACCTGATCGACACGCCGGGCCATGTGGACTTCAACTACGAGGTAAGCCGGTCGCTGGCCGCCTGCGAGGGCGCGCTGCTGGTGGTGGACGCCACCCAGGGCGTGGAGGCCCAGACGCTGGCCAACACGTATTTGGCCATGGATCACGACCTGGAGATCCTGCCGGTGTTCAACAAGATCGACCTGCCCGCCGCTGACCCGCTGAAGGCCAAGCAGGAGGTGGAGGACATCATCGGCCTGCCGGCGCTGGAAGCGCCGGAGATCTCCGCTAAGCTGGGCATCAACATCGAGGCGGTGCTGGAGGACGTGGTGCGGAACGTGCCCGCGCCCAAGGGCGACCCGAAAGCGCCGCTGCGGGCGCTGGTGTTCGACAGTCAGTACGACCCCTACGTGGGCGTGGTGGTGTATTTCCGCATCAAGGAGGGCACGCTGCGTAAGGGGCAGACCATCCGGCTGATGGCCACCGGGGCGGAGTACACCGTGCTGGAGTGCGGGTATCTCAAGCCCATCGGCAACGAGCCTACGGACGCTTTGCAGGCCGGCGAGGTGGGATATTTCACCGCCAGCATCAAGAACGTGAAGGACACCCAGGTGGGCGATACCGTCACCGACGCGGCGAACCCCGCCAGTGAGCCGCTGCCGGGCTACCGGCCCGCCCAGTCCATGGTGTACTGCGGCATTTACACCGAGGACGGCAGCAAGTATCCCGACCTGCGGGACGCGCTGGAGAAGCTCCAGCTCAATGACGCCAGCCTGACCTTCGAGCCGGAGAGCTCCGTGGCGCTGGGCTTCGGCTTCCGCTGCGGATTTTTGGGGATGCTCCACATGGAGATCATCCAGGAGCGGCTGGAGCGGGAGTTCAATCTTGATCTCGTGACCACGCTGCCCAGCGTCATCTATCACGTCTACAAGTCCGACGGCACGATGGTGAAGGTGGACAACCCCCACAACTACCCCGATCCGGGGAGGATCGAGCACGCGGAAGAGCCGTATGTGAAGGTGTCCATCATCACGCCCCAGGACTACGTGGGCAACATCATGCCCATGTGTCAGGACCGGCGGGGCGAGTTCAAGGATATGCAGTATCTGGACACGCATCTGGTGGAGCTGCACTATCAGATGCCGCTGAATGAGATCATCTACGATTTCTTCGACACGCTGAAGGCCAACACCAAGGGCTACGCCAGCCTGGACTATGAGCTGTCCGGCTACCGCACCAGCGATCTGGTGAAGGTGGATCTGCTGCTCAACGGCGACGGCGTGGACGCGCTGAGCTTCATCGCACACCGGGACAAGGCCTATGGCCGCGCCCGGCGGCTGTGCGAGAAGCTGAAGGAGAACATCCCCCGGCAGCTGTTTGAAGTGCCCATCCAGGCGGCCATCGGCGGGCGCATCATCGCCCGGGAGACGGTGAAGGCCATGCGGAAGGACGTGCTGGCCAAGTGCTACGGCGGCGACATCACGCGGAAGAAGAAGCTGCTGGAGAAGCAGAAGGAGGGCAAGAAGAAGATGCGTAACCTGGGCACGGTGCAAGTGCCTACGGAGGCGTTCATGGCCGTCCTCAAGCTGGACAGCGAGTGAGAAAGGCGAAAAAGAACCGCCCGAGGCGGTTCTTTTTTGTTTGCCCTCTCCGTCCTCGCTGCGCTCGGCCACCTCTCCCAAAGGGAGAGGCAAGGCTGTCGAAAAAGCCCGTCATTGCGAGCCAGTCCGCAGACTGGCGTGGCAATCCGTTTCTAAAATGCACAACTTATGCGCTTTTATGCAAATTTGCGGCTAAAAGATTACGGATTCCCACGCCAGTGACGTCGGTCACTGGCTCGGAATGACAGGACAAGAACAAAGTGCGGGTACGGTAGACGGTTGTAGGGGCGGACAGAATCGTCCGCCCCTACTGGAGCTCCTTTAGGCGGCGGAAGGCGCGGTTGGCCAGCAGGAAGCCGCCGATGGCCAGTACCAGCGCCGCCGCGCCCAGCAGGAAGGTGGTCACGTTCATGCCGCCGTTTTCGCACAGGTAGGAGAAAATGCGGTAGCCGCCCATGACCAGCAGGATGCCCGCCAGCAGCAGCGCCACCAGTACGGTGGTGTTTTCACATTGGTCGATCTTCTTCATAGTCAGTCTCCTAATTCGTTTCGTCCGCGTCCGTCAGGCATTTCTCCGCCACCAGGATGACGCCCCGCTCCTGCTGGGCCTCCCGGGTGATCTGGAAGCCGTTTTTCCGCCAAAAGTGGTTGGACTGGGGGTTGTCCTTGTCGATGCCCAGCATACAGCGCGTGCAGCCCAGCGTTTGCAGGTAGGCCAGCGCTTCGGCGACGAGGGCGCTGCCCGCGCCGCGGCCCTGTTGGTCGATGTCCAGCATGAAGAAGCCGATGAACGCGGTGTCGTCGTCGGGGTAGCCGCGGATGAGATCCATAATGGCGATGAGGGACGCGCCGTCGAAAAAGCCGATGTAGTATTTCTGCTCCGGGGCGGTGTGTGGCGGCGTGACCTGCATATCCTGCCGTATGTCCTCGGTGGTGGCGACGCGGCCACTGCCGCAATATTGATAATACTGGGTGTTGCGGCGGCAGAGGGCGCAGACCGCGTCCACGTCCTCCGGCATCAGTCGCCGGACGGCGTATTTGCCGGAGAGATGGGTGATGTCGATGCTTTGCATGGAGAAGCCTCCTTGTGTCAGTGATACAGCGCGCCGCCGGCGGCCACGCAGTTCTTGCCGCCGCTTTTGCAGAGGTAGAGCTGCTTGTCCGCCTTTACGGCCAGGGAGAGGTCGCGCAGCTCGTCCTTCGTGCCGCAGGCCACGCCGAAGGAGGCGGTGACGGCGGCGGTGTCTGTGTACTTCCCCATAGTGCCCTCCCCTTGCGATAGACCGTTATATATAACTCTCTCGTGTCATTATACCATAACGCAAGGCGTTATGGTATAATTCGCCGCCTTTTTCGGTTGCCCGGCTTCGCCGGGCGAGAAAAACGGCGATGAAATAAAATAAACGTTTCACGTTTATTTTATCATATTTGAGGGGAAAAGGCAAGCCCGGCAGGGCCGGGCGCTTTATCATGGTGGCTTTCTCCGATGCTCCCCTGACCCAAACCATCTATGGCTTCTTGCTGATGAGCTTCATCCGCAGCGCCGTGGAGGGCGGCTGTGACTCTCTGCTGGCTCTGTTCACCCCGGTGTTCAGCCTGCTGCTGCAGTAAAACTGAAAAAGGATCAGGGCCAAGAAGGCTCTGATCCTTTTTTTATGCCCGCCCCTGTGTGAATATGCTGCATAGGGGCGGATTTATTATTCCTGTCGCGCAGGCCGAATCATGCTTCAGCCCAGGTCCACGTCGATGGCGAACAGCCCTCCAGCACCGCCGGAGTAGAGGTACAGCACGTTGTCGGTGGGCTTGAACTGTCCCTCGCGGGCCATCTTCACCAGACCGGCGAAGGCCTTGCCGGTGTAGACGGGGTCGAGGAAGAGACCCTCGTTCTCCGCCATCATGCGGATGGCGGCGTTGCCCTCCGGGGAGGGGATGGCGTAGCCAGGGCCACACATATCGATGAGGTGGACGTTCTCCGCCGTGGGCGTGAAGTCCAGCTCCAGCAGCTTGGCGGTCTCCTGCATAATACGTGTAGTGATTATCTCAAAGGGATCGCTGTCCACCATCAGGCCCACTACCTGGGTCTTCGGCATAAAAAGCATAGCGCCCAGTGCCACGCCGGCGTGAGTACCGCCGCTGCCCTCGGCACAGCAGACGTAATCGAAATGCATACTTGTGTCGGCAATTTCCTTCATGCAGTTCACATAGCCCAGGGCGCCGATGGCGTTGGAGCCACCGCAGGGGATTTTATAATACTTCTTGCCACTGGCTTGGCCCACGCGATCCATCTCGGCGTAAATGTCGTCATAGCTGTCCGTGTCCATGAACCTGACGTCGGTATCCATGAGGTACTCCAGCAGCTGGTTGCCCTTGCGCTCGGTAACGCCGCGCTTTTTCAGAATTAGGATGGGCGTCATGCCCAGCTTTTTGGCGCAGGCTGCCGTCAGCATTGCGTGGTTGGATTGTGCGCCGCCGGTGGTGAACACGATCTCTGCGCCCTGTCGCTTGGCGTCTGCCAGCAGGAACTCCAGCTTGCGCACCTTATTGCCGCCCAAGCCGATGCCGGTCAGATCATCGCGTTTGATCCACACATTGGTCCCCAGCAGACGACTAATATTCTCCAGCTTCTGAATGGGGGTGGGCAGCACCGCAAGGGGAATCCGGGGAAACTCCTGTAGACTCTTCATATTTGTTCTCCTTTCATGGTATCAAAATATGTGTGGATTCGGTCTGTCAGTGCAGACCGTACTCCTTCAGTCTTTCGTAAAACACGGACCGAGACAGATCCAACTGCTTCATAGCTTTCTGCCGATCTCCTCCGCACTGAGCCAGCACCTGCTGGATAAAGCGCTTTTCCTCCTGTCGTAGGTGCTGCCGCAGAGTCAGTGGCGCAGACTCCGTTGGCAGGTGGATATGCTCTGGATAGATGATGTCCGAATCTGACAGCGCCGCCGCTCCCTCCAGCACGTTTTCCAGCTCTCGCAGATTGCCGGGCCAATCGTAGTTGATCAGCTTGCTGAAAGCCTCTCCAGACAGTGTTTTTTCAGATATATGATAGCGCTGGCAAATCTGCTCTGTCAGCTGGTTGGCCAGCAGATAGATGTCCTCTTTATGGTCACGCAGGGACGGCATCTCCACCGAAAAGGCTGAGAGCCGGTAATACAGGTCCTGGCGGAACCGGCCGGAATCCACCTCGTCCCGCAGTTCCGGCCCGGCAATAAAGAGCAGCCGCACATCCACAGGCACTGGAGTAGAGGCGCCCACCGGCATAATCTCCCGCCGACGAATGGCATACAGCAGCTTGGCCTGTACATTCATAGGCAAGCCGCCCACTTCGTCCAACAGCAGCGTACCGCCGTCGGCCTCCAGGAAGAAACCGGGTACGCCGCCCTCTCTGCCGAACAGCTGCTCCTCCAGCAGACCCGGCGCCACGGCAGAGCAATCCGTTTGAAGAAAAGGACCGCCCCTGGGCTGCATTTGCTGAATGCTCTTGGCCAACTTCGTCCGCCCTGTGCCCGCCTCGCCGATGATGAAAATATTACAATCCATCTGACTGAGCTTATAGGCCCGCCGCCGGACGGCGCGCATGGCGGCGGAGCTGCCGTAGGTCTGCAGAGAGCCTTCTTCCTCCGGCAGGCTGCGCTCGGAGGACTCCCGGTATTTCCGCTCCGCCGCGGCAATGGCTGTGTTGCGCTCCATAATCGTGGTGCGTATGTCCTCAATGTTGCGGAACTTGACGATGATCCCCGCGATCTCCTCCCCATCCCGAATGGGCAGGATGGAGGCCAGCAGGGCAAATCCGTTGATTTCATAGGCAACATCCGAGAAGCCGGGAGCCTGCCCGTCCAGCACCTGCCGCAGGTGCTCCTCAAAAAGCTCACCCTCAAAAAAATCCTTGAAGTGGTAACCCACCACGCAGATCTCCTGATCCGGGCTCTTTGCAATATAGGTGCTGCCCCGCAGCAGACTGCCAAGGCCTTCTTTTCGGGCGGAGTAGCCTTTTTCTTCCCAAAACTTCACCTGCCGGGTTCGGTGGTCCAAAATGACCGCCTGACAGATGGAGACAAAATAAGTAATGGAGTATACCTTCTCCCGCACCTCCACGGCAATCTGCTTGTCACCAATGTGTACGGAAATAGGAACGCCCTGAAAGGTTACATCCAGGTGCAGCCCCACGGATTCACCGCCCCGCAGATATTTGTACACAGGCTTGACGCCCGGCCCTTTGTATACGCCCACCGCCGCCAGAATGTCATTTGGCCGCAGGCGCGGATCCCGGATGCCAATCACCGCCAGGTCCTCCGGCGTCAGATTGCCGTCATCGGCGCCCATGGCGGTGGTGGCCAGAATCACCAGATCACCCGGCTCCAGCCGACCGGCTGAATGGGCGTACAGGCTGTGGTTAAACAGGCCGAAGCGTTCTTTGGCCTGCTGATTGATATGAGTTACGATCCCCTGTCGATCCATGGTGAACATGGCGTGGGAGGATGAGTCCATGACATTTTGCAGTATATCCATCCTGCATACCTCTTTTTACCCATTTCTGCGGTGTTCGTTCCTCTCTGCCCTGCTGCATCCGCAGTTTACACGATAATTTTACACGATTACCGCAAAGTTTTCAATGGATATAAAATCAAAGCCCGCCTGGGCGGGCCTTGATTTTATTGCTTTTGCTCACAGGTCACAGGCGCACAGATCCTCGAAGGTTTCCCGCCGAATGGCTATATAACTCTTGCCGCCGCTGAGCATTACGGTGGCGGGCCGCGGCAGGCGGTTATAGTTGGAGGCCATAGAGTAGTTGTACGCACCGGTGGTACACACTGCCACAGTGTCGCCGCGGCCCACGGAGGCAGGCAGCATCACATGCTCCTGGATAATATCGCCGCTCTCGCAGCAGCGGCCCACCACAGAGGCCTCGAAGTCGCACTTCTCATTCATTTTATTAGCCAGCAGGCAGGTATAGTTGGCTTTATACAGCGCATAGCGTGGATTATCCGGCATGCCGCCGTCAATGGAGACATAGTTTTTATAGCCGGGGATCTTCTTCACCGTGCCGCAGGTATACAGAGTCATGCCTGCCGCGCCCACGATGCTGCGGCCCGGCTCCATATGGATCTCAGGCATTTCAATGTTCAGCCGCTTGCAAGCCGTCTGGATGGCTGCTGCCACCTGACTCACCTTGGTGTCCACATCCAGGAAGGGATCGCTCTCGACATAGCGGACGCCGTAGCCGCCGCCCAGATCCAGCTGCTTGGCCATGTAGCCATGCTTCTCCTTCATGGAGGCGATGAACTCCAGCATGATGACAGCGGCGCGCTCGAAGATGTCCTCGCCGAAGACCTGCGAGCCCACATGGCAGTGGAAGCCCATCAGCTCCACATGGGGCTGGGCCAGCGTGAAGACGGTGATCTCCTCGGCCTGTCCCGTCTCGATGGCGGAGCCGAACTTGCTGTCCACCTTGCCGGTGGCGATGGCCTCATAGGTGTGGGGGTCAATGCCCGGCGTCAGGCGCAGCAGCACCTTCTGCTTGATGCCCCGGTGGCCAGCCTCGGCCTCAATGGCCTTGATCTCCTCCACATTGTCGGCCACGAAGTAGCCGATGTGGTTGTCCATGCCGTAGACGATGTCCTCGTCCGTCTTGTTGTTGCTGTGGAAGTAGGCGTGGGACAGATCGTAGCCCGCCTGCAGCGCGGTGTAGATCTCGCCGGAGGACACCACGTCGATGCCCATGCCCTCCTCCTTCATGATCTCGTAGATGCGCTTGAAGGCGTTGGCCTTGCTGGCATACAGGGGACGGCTGGAAGGGCCGAAATGCTTCTTGAAGGCATCCTGATACACGCGGCACTGATGGCGGATGTAGTCCTCGTCCAGCAGGTACAGGGGCGTGCCGTACTGCTTGGCCAGGGCCACGGTATCCTGCCCGGCAAAGTGGAGGTGGCCATTAGCGCCGATAGTAATATTCTCACAGATCATAGCGATATCCTTTCTTTCTCCCACTGATTCGATTCTAATGTATGTGTAAGGCTCACAGCGAGCCGGATATACAAATTTAAGGCTTTTGTTTGTATTTAAGGTGGATAATATCTTGTATGAATGTGTCAATGAAATTGGGCGCAGGGGCTGCGGCTCAACCACACCGCAGCCCCCTGCCCATTCTGCAGAGAGCAGAGGAGGTACTGAAATAGATTACTCAGCCTTCTTGGCGACAGCAGCTTCCTTCTTCTTGGCCAGAGCCTTTTCCAGCCAATCCTTGCCGTCCGCAAAGCGGGAGACGATGTAGGTCACCACATAGTCGCCGGCAGAGTTGATCATGGTGGCGGGAGGATCGACCAGGTTGCCGATGGCCACCAGAATGGGGAATGCCAGTTCCATCTGATTGGGGAAGAAGATGGAGCAGATGATGTACTCGCCGATGTAGCCACCGCCGGGCACGCCGGACATACCGACGGAGGACAGCACAGCCACCAGAACGATGGGAATCAGCTTGTCCCAGCTCATATCCTGACCGAATACGCCCCAAACAAAGGCGATCTTCAACACGCAGGAGAAGCAGGAGCCGTCCATGTGCATAGTAGCGCCCAGAGGCACGACCATCTCAGCCACGTCCTTGCTGACGCCGGTATCCTCAGCCTCTTCCAGGTTGGTGGGGATGGTAGCGACAGAGGAGCAGGTACCCAAGGAGACTACAGCGGGCTTAGTGATGTGCTTGAACATGGTCTTCACGCCGTGCTTGCCGCCGCCGAACCAGGCGAACAGCGGGAACGCAGTAAAGATGTAGATAAAGCACAGGGGATAGTACACAGCCATGGCACGCCCATAGGAGCCGGCGATCTGGGGACCGTAGTCAGCGACCAAGCCGGCGAAGATGGCGAAGAAGGCCACAGGAGCGTAGTAGGTGATGATCTTGATGAACTTCATCATGACATCGGTCATGCTGCTGAGCCACTTGGCGACCAGGGTCTCAGAGCCGCCCGCCATGTTGGTGGCGAAGCCGAACAGCACGGAGAACACGATCAGGGGCAGCATGGCCTTGCGGGTCAGCAGACCCACGAAGTCGCTGGCGGTGAAGAAGTTGACGATCATGTCGGAGACGGAGGCGTACTCGCCCATTTCCTTAGAGGGGATGTCGTTCCAGGGAACCAGTACCGGGGGGAAGATCTTCATCAGTGCGAACATGATGACAGCAGCGATGGCACCAGTGATGACGAAGGTCGCCACCGTGGTGCCCATGATCTTACCGGCACGCTTCATGCTCTTCATGTTGGCGATGGAGCCCGCAATGGACACGAACACCAGGGGAACCACCACGCAGAACATCATGTTGATGAACACGGTGCCAAGGGGCTTTACGACAGGGGCCACACTGGGGGCCAGCCACCCACCAGCGCGCCGATGATCATTGCGCCCAGCATGATGCCAAGGAAAATATAATTCTTGACTACAGCTTTCTTTTCCATAAGTTTTTACTCCTCCTAACTGATTTTGGTTGATTTGATTTGCTCTCTATGTAAAGCATATTGCTTACATACCTTAGTTAAATGGTTGTAATTGGTGTCAGATGGTCAGAGCCTCATCGGTGATCTCGCCCTTGCAGACGATGTTGGTGGGGCCGGTGAGGAACAGGTCGGTGACGTGGCCCGCGCTGTCCCGCTCCACGTCGATGGTCAGCGTACCGCCGGTCATGTCCACCCGGACGCTCTTGCCGGAGACCTTGCCCAGCAGCGTCAGCACCGTCACCACAGAGCCGGTGCCTGTGCCGCAGGCGTAGGTGAAATCCTCCACGCCCCGCTCATAGGTGCGCTCGTAGACGTGGTCGGGGCCGATGATCTCGTAAAAGTTCACGTTAGCGCCCTTGGGGAAGTCCTTATAGTAGCGGAGCTTGCGGCCCAGCTGGAACAGCGCCTGCGTGTTGTACTCCTTCAGGTTCTCGATGGGCACTGCCGCATGTGGGATGCCGGGGTCGCCCAGCTCCACATAGGCGCAGTCGTAGGTCGCGCCGTCCACCTCCGCCTTGCCATCCAGGCGCATGTTGCAGGGATCGTTGAGCCGCACACGGTACAGCCGGCGATCCACTCGCCAACCAGT
>OLSB01003093.1_pt1 | contig 12568 bp, 9 predicted proteins | sample 1672071 | NCBI WGS metagenome assembly OLSB01 (sample SAMEA3136642, study PRJEB25190) | human gut metagenome | biome: human gut; feature: human-associated habitat; material: faeces | place: Austria | collected 2013
AGGGAATTGTAGAAATAGAGATTGTGCATCACGCAGAAGCGAAGCGCCAGGATCTCCTCTGCCTTCATCAGATGGCGGAGATACGCGCGGCTGTACTTGCGGCAGACGGGGCAATGGCATTCGGGATCAACGGGGCGCTCGTCGCGCGCGTACTTCTCGTTTTTGATATTGATGACGCCTTCCCAGGTATAAAGGTGTCCGTGACGTCCGTTGCGGGCCGGCATCACACAGTCAAAGAAATCCACGCCACGGTACACCGCCTCGATGATGTTACCGGGTGTTCCGACGCCCATTAGATAGCGCGGCTTATCCTGCGGCATATGCTCCTCCACGGCAGAGATCGTGTCATACATTTCCGCAGCGGTCTCCCCTACCGCAAGTCCGCCGATGGCATAGCCCGGAAGATCAAGCTCCGCAATCTGCTGCATATGGCGGACGCGAAGATCATGATACACAGCCCCCTGATTTATGCCCCAGAGCGCCTGTCCGGGATTGACGGCGTTGTCCTCCGAGGTATAGCGCGCGAGAGCCTCCTTACAGCGGGCAAGCCAGCGCACCGTCCGGTCGCACGACGCTTCGCAATACTCCCTCGGCGCCGGAATGCCGACGCACTCGTCAAACGCCATGGCAATGTCCGAGCCGAGATTAGCCTGAATGCGCATGCTCTCCTCCGGCCCCATGAAGATATGCCGACCGTCCACATGGGAATTGAAGTATACGCCCTCTTCCTTGATTCTGCGCAGCTGCGCAAGGGAAAAGATCTGAAATCCGCCGGAGTCGGTCAGGATCGGTCCGTCCCAGCGCATGAACTTATGCAGCCCGCCCATATCGCGGATGAGCTCGTCGCCCGGACGTACGTGCAGATGATAGGTGTTGGAAAGCTCGACCTGACAGCCGATCTCCCGGAGATCGTCCGCAGAGAGGCCGCCTTTGATCGCCGCCTGCGTGCCGACATTCATAAATACCGGCGTCTGCACCGTGCCGTGCGGCGTTGTGTATTCGCCCCGACGGGCATGCCCTTCGAGCCTGATTCTTTTATACATTCGTACTTTTCCTTATCCCTTTCAGTGAATGAACATCGCGTCGCCGAAGGAGAAGAAGCGGTAACGCTCTCTCACGGCCTCCTCATAGGCATGCAGGACGTTTTCCCGTCCGGCAAGCGCGGAAACGAGCATGATGAGCGTGCTCTCCGGCAGGTGAAAATTGGTAATAAGCGCGTCAATCGCCTTGAAGCGGTAGCCCGGATAGATGAAAATATCCGTCCAGCCGCTTTTCGGCTGCAATATGCCATCCTCGCCGGTGAAGCTCTCAAGCGTCCGGCAGGTCGTCGTCCCGACCGAGATCACCCGCCCCCCGTTGGCATGCGTGCGGTTTACAATGTCCGCCGTTTCCCGGCTTACTGCGCAGAACTCCGCATGCATCGGGTGATCCTCGATATTCTCCTCCTTTACCGGGCGGAACGTGCCGAGACCGACGTGCAGCGTGACATAGGCGAGCGAAACGCCTTTATCGGTGATACGCTGCAGAAGCTCCGGCGTAAAATGCAGCCCCGCCGTCGGTGCCGCCGCCGAACCGGGGTCGCGGGAGTAAACGGTCTGATAGCGCTCTTTGTCTGTCAACTCTTCCTTAATGTACGGCGGCAGCGGCATTTTTCCGAGCTTGTCCAGAAGCTCAAGAAAGATACCGTCAAAGGTAAAGTGCAGCACCTTGTTCCCGTCTGCCTCCGCGCGGATGACCTCCGCCGTCAGTTCTCCGTTGCCGAAGGAGATATGCGTCCCGGGCTGCGTTTTGCGTCCCGGCCGGGTAAGGCATTCCCAGTCCCCGCCGCCAAGATCGCGCAGCAGCACGACCTCCACGCTGCCGCCCGTCGGCCGCGTACCGAAGAGCCGCGCCGGGATCACGCGGGAATCGTTCATCACAAGGCAGTCGCCCTCGTTGAGAAAGTCCGGGAGCTCGTGGAAGACGTGGTGCTCGGTTGCCCCCGTGCGCTTGTCCAGCGTCAGAAGGCGCGAAGCGTCTCGCCGCTCGAGCGGCGTCTGGGCGATGAGTTCTGGGGGAAGATCGTAATAAAAGTCCGTTTTTTTCAAGGTTGCTCCATCCGCCGGTATCTTCCGGCCGCCGTGTTTTACCGCCGCGCTCGCCTTGACGGGAGTACGGCGGAGTGTTATTATACTTTAAAACATTATATACATGTTCCGCTCCCTTTGCAACCGCAAAAGCGCCGAACTTCCGCTCACCGCGGCCTGTCCCGCTGCATACAATAGCACGGGAGTATTTTTTGCCGTCCCCTTCCCTGCTGCACGCCATGCGGTACGGGCCGGCAGAAAGGACGGAACATGAAAAGACCTGTTTTCATCGGCAGCGCAGCTGCGCTTGTTACCCCATTCACCGACCGGGGCGTAGACTACGACCGTCTTGCCGCAGCGCTCGACCGGCAGGCCGAAGGCGGCACCGCCGCCGTTGTCGTGTGCGGCACGACCGGCGAGGCCGCGACGCTTTCGGAGGCGGAACGCGCTTCCATTATCGAGTTCACCGCGGTTTACACCCGTTCCCGCATGAAGGTGATCGCCGGGATCGGCGGCAATGATACGCTCGCCGCGGCAAACGCCGCCCGGCGCGCTGAACGTCTCGGAGCAGACGCCCTGCTTCTTACAACGCCCTACTATAACAAAGCGAGCTCCGCCGGGATCGTCCGTCATTTCACATATGTGGCAGAGCATTCCGAGCTGCCGCTCATCGTATACAACATCCCCGGCCGAACCGGCGTATCGTGTACGCCGGAGCACTACGCGCGTCTTGCGGAGATCCCCCGCATCAACGGCGTAAAGGAGGCCTCCGGCGACATCTCCCTTGTCTCCGGAACGAGGCATCTCTGCGGCGATGCACTGAACATCTGGAGCGGAAACGACGATCAGACGCTTCCCATGCTCGCGCTTGGAGCAAAGGGCGTCATCTCGGTAGCATCGAACATTGTTCCGCAGGTCCTGACGACGCTCTGCGCCGCGGCGCTCGGCGGCGACTTTTTCACCGCCCGCGCCATCCACGAGGCCTACGCCGGTCTTTTTGATGCGCTTTTTTACGAGGTAAACCCCATCCCGGTAAAGACCGCCATGCAAATGCTCGGCTGGGATTCCGGGCGGCTGAGACTTCCGCTTTGTCCGATGTCGGAGGACAACGCCGCAAAGCTGCGTTATTGCCTGGAGAGCTTACAGCTTCTTTGATTTCATAGATTACGAAAGCGAGTATTCCCATGAAGCGAATTACAGCCCTGCTCCTGTGCGTTGTTTTGTTCTATGTCCTGACTGTGCCGATATATGCCGCAGAGCCGGAGACATACAGTCTGCGCGTATCCGAATACTGTCAAGCGGCTTCCATGTCGGATTATCGGGAGCTTTTCCGTGACGCTGAAAGCAACGGAATCGGCGTCGTATTGACACGAGCTATGCTGGCCGGCATCCTGTACCGCATTTACGGAAGCGCGGAGGACGCCGAAACAGTCCCGTCGGACGTAGATGTCTCGCAGTGGTATGCTGCCGGGACTGCGTGGGCCATCAAAAAGAATATCGTTCCGCACGACGGGAGCGGCAGCTTCCGCCCCGATGATCCGGTCACGCGCGAAACGCTTCTTGTTACGCTCTACCGCTGTGCCAATGCCTACGGCGTATCACTTGAAGCGATCAATCCGTGGTACACCTTTCTTGACGGCGGGCTGATGACGCCGGAGGCGCAGACCGCCGCCTTTTCACTGCAGCGCGCCGGTGTGTTGATCGAGGATACGGACGGTTTTTTTCATTATAAAAACACCGTGTCTCTCGCCGAAGGCGAAGAAGTCATTCTCCGCTTTTTGGGCACGCAGAGGGATATTCTGACCGCGCTTCCCGTTTCCACGGTCGAGGAAAGCGCGCCGGTTTCGGACGATTGGTTTGACGATGTGTGCTTCATCGGCCATTCGCAGATCGTCGGCATGCAGAAATACTCCGGCCTATCCGGTCCGGATTACTACGCCGTCGTCGGCCACACGGCACAGGCCGTTGTAGATTACGAATTCTATGAGCTGCCCGATGGACGATACGGCACGCTCAGCGACGCGCTGCACGCCAAGTCCTACGGAAAAGTTTACATAATGCTCGGCATAAATGACAGCTCGCTGGATATAAACCGTGTGGAAAAGTTTATGACGCCGATGCGGACGATCCTCGATCTTGTAAAAGAAACGCAGCCGGGCGCGAAGATCTATCTTCTCTCGCTCGTTCCTGTCGGGCGCTATACGCCGATGAACGAGCTCTACAATCCCGACAGCACGGTATTCTATTCGCAGCTTGTCAAAACGCTCTCCCGCGAATACGACACGGAGTACATTGACCTTTTCCGTATGATGTGCGATAAGGCCGGATATTTCCTCAACAGCTTCAACTCCGGCGACGGTATCCACATCCAGTCGGACCGGTATCCGGAAATCGTGGAATATCTGAAACGGCACACATAAGCCGAAACCCCGACCGTCCGAGGACGGTCGGGGTTTTTATACGGCGGGAATTACTCTTCGTTCTCCCAGTTATGCCAGACGTTCTGGACATCTTCGTTATCGTCGAACATCTCGAGCATTTTGGACATGTTCTTGATATCGCCCTCGTCGGTGAGGGTAATGTAGTTCTGCGGAACCATTTCTACCTGTGCGGAGAGCAGATGATACTTGGCGGAAAGCGCCTCGGCCACGGCGGCAACGTCATCCGGCTGCGTATAAACCGTGAAAATGCCCTCTTCCGCCTCAAGATCGTCCGCGCCGGCTTCCAGTGCCGCCTCAAAAACGGCTTCCTCGTCAAGATCCTCGTCCTCGTTATCGATCACGATGACGCCCTTCTTATCGAACGACCACGAAACGCAGCCGGCAGCACCCATGTTTCCGCCGTACTTGTCAAAGTAATGGCGAACATCGGACGCGGTGCGGTTGCGGTTATCCGTCATGGCGTCCACAATGATGGCGACGCCGGAGGGGCCGTAGCCTTCGTAGGTAACTCTTTCATAGTTATCGGTCGAGCCGCTGCCAAGCGCCTTTTCGATGGTGCGCTTGATGTTGTCGTTCGGCATGTTGGTCGCCTTCGCCTTGGCGATGACCGCGGCGAGACGCGAGTTGTTCGCCGGATCGCCGCTGCCGCCTTCCTTAACGGCAACGATCATTTCGCGGGCGATCTTGGTGAACGCCTGTGCGCGCTTGGCATCCTGCGCGCCCTTGGTTTTCTGTATATTATGCCACTTGGAATGTCCGGACATGCTGTAATTCCTCCAAACAAAATACGTTTGAGGGAATTATAGCACTTTCGTGCTCGGATGACAAGAGCTTTCCCTATCTCCCGCGCGGAATAAGGATCAGATCGCCGGGATTCATCGGGCCGGGATTTGCCGATTCGATCAGCTCGCACGTGGATCCGAACTTCTTTGCAACATTCCAGAGCGACTCCGTACCGAGCCGGATCACGATCAGGGACGGGTGTTCGGTCTCGTCCGCGGTCTCCCCCTCCTCCAGTTCCAGAGCATTTACATAGGTAAGCTCCGAAACTGCCGCCGCGTCAAGCGTAAGCTCTACCGGGCAGCGCAGCTCTACGGCGTTATCCCCGGCGGCGGCGTAGATGTCGCCGAAGCGTGCCGTCTCCGGCAGCGCTATTCCGGTATTCTCTCCGTTTTCAAACCGTAGCGTCAGAACGCGGGTCATGGCGGACAGGCTGCTGCGCTGGGTACGGTAGAGCACGCGGACGCATATGTTTTCGGATATACCGCCTTCCGTCCGAGCGGGAAATGCCGCCGTCACACGGGCGTATACGATATCCTTCGGAGAATCCGGCGTTTCCAGCGTCTCGCGCACCGACTGGCGCAGCACCGCCGGACGTGCCGCATTCAGCGTGCGGATAACGTCCGTTTTCAGTCGGCAGGTGCTTTTGAGACTGTATGCGTCAGCAATATAACGGATTTCCGTTTCGCTGCGGCAGAATGTCTGCGCGCACAGATGCAGTTCCAAATGAAGCGCCGTAATACCGTCGCTGCCGGAGAGAGGTTCGAGATAGCATCCGCCGGATGTCAGCACAACGGTGGAAAGCTCCGCCTTACCGTTTGCTATGTCGAGGATCTGGGAAAACGGAATACGGAAGCTCTGCTGCTGCGGCGTATCATCCCCGGCTGTCAGATACAGCGTATCGAGGCGTACCGTACCCTGCAGAATCATTTTTCCGCCAACCTGCTTTAGCTCATCGACAGTCTCCGTGTGCGAATAGCAGAGCAGTTTTTCCATCGGCGGGCATCCGGTGGGAAGCTCCGCCTCATCGGAGATAAGGAAGCTCTTTTCCTCTACGCCGGAGAGAAAGCTGACGGTTTTCGTTTCGGTCAATGTGTACAGTCCCGGCGTCGGTTCCGCTTCTGCCGGCAGTTCCGCCGTTATGCTGCGATAAACGGCTGCCGCGGCGCAGACCCCGGCGCGAAACTGAATCTTCCGCGGATTGAGCAGCTTTGCCTCCGCCGACGATACGCACACATTCGCAGCAAGCGTATCGGTATCCTCTGCGCCGTCCGCCTCTGCCGAGAAGACGACCGGCAGCTCTGCTTCAATCTTTTGCAGCCGTTCCGAGTCCTCGCCGATATACAGTACCGTCCCCCGAATGCATCCCTCGATCCGGATGCTTCCCTGCTGCAGCGTTTTAGAGCGCAGATAGACCGCAGCGTCTACGTCCAGAATGCGGGCGATATCCGGCAGCGTATCGGAAACGACCGTTTCGAGCGTCTCCTCACGGTTTAGTGTATCGGAATAAACAGGAGTGCAGTATTGAATGGCTTCCCGTTTCAGATTGACTTCCATAGACATTCCTCTCCTTGTCCGTTTTCAATATACCGTATGAGGAATGCCCGTAAAATATGTCACAGCTTCAAAAGCATCCGATACAGAAACCCCGGCAGCCGGATATAGATGACCTTCATATACGATCCTCCTCAACAGCAATTTCGATTGATGCATATGCCGACGCCGATAAGACACGCGCCGAGCAGGAACCACCAGAATCCCGCCGGGAGGATCTGCGAGAGCAGGACGATAATCCCCACTGTCACGATGATCCATCCGACGGGGGTTTTTCGCCGATTTCCGCGCCGCATAAAAAGCCCCCCGATGCGAACCATGCTTTACTACATAGTACGCACCGGGGGACCATATGTTCTTATTCCGTTTGACGGACTTCCCAGTCCTTTTTCCGGTTTGCCAGTTCCCACAGGCGGCGGTAGGATTCCAGCCGGGACGGATGGATTTTTCCCTCTTCCGCCGCCGCATGCACAGCACAGTCCGGCTCATTTCGATGAGTACAGTCCGTAAACCGGCACGCGCCGAGATACGGTTCAAATTCCGGAAAGCAATATTGCAATTCCGCCGGGCGGATGGATTCCATCTGCTCGATATCAAAGGAGCCATAGCCCGGTGTATCGGCGACATATCCGCCGTTTTCCAGCGCAAAGAGCTCCACATGGCGCGTCGTGTGCCGTCCGCGGCCGAGCTTCCGGCTGATCTCACCGGTAAGCAGCGAAAGCTCCGGCGAGAGCGCGTTCAAAAGGCTCGATTTTCCCACGCCGGAGTTGCCCGTAAAAGCGCAGACCTTTCCGGCAAGCCGTTCGGAAAGCTCCGGCAGTCCCTCGCCGGTAACAGCGCTCGTCCGCAGAACCGGAATGCCCGAAGCGGAATAAATGGAGAAAAGTTCATCGCCCCGGTTGAGATCCGACTTATTGATGCAGAGCAAAAAGCCGCAGGAATGATGCTCCGCAAGCGCGGACACGCGGTCGATGAGAAAGGGATCCGTAACCGGATTGACAGCTGCGGCGAGCATAACCATAAGATCGATGTTGGCGACCGCCGGACGAATGAAGCTGTTCCGCCGCGGAAGGATCTCGCGCACGCTGCCCGTGCCGTCCGGCGCAATATCCAGCCGCACGCAGTCACCGACAAGAGGGCTTGTTCCGTCCAGCCGGAACTTCCCTCTCGCGCGGCACGTGACAAGCTGTGAGCCGGTATCGACATAGTAGTAACCGCTCAGGGCCTTAATGATACGGCCTTCCATCCGCTCACTCAATGTTCGGATCCTGTGTCGGAACAGGAGACGGTGAGGGTGTCGGCGTCGTTTCCGGGCCAAGAGAAATCTGCAGGTAAATCTTGGAGTAAGCCGCGATTTCTGTTCCCGCCTCTACCGTCTGGCTCACGACATAGTTTTCCGGGATCGTGCTGTTGTAAACATAGCTCACGGAAACGAGCGTCAGACGAGCTGCGGCAAGCTCCGCTTCCGCCGTAGCGTAGTCCTTGCCGACGAGATACGGCATGATGACCGTTTCGGTCTTGGCGCCCTGGCTGATTGTGAGATAGACCGTTGCGCCCGCAGGGAGCTTTTCTCCCGGCGAGGGGCTGATCTGCATCACGCTGTCTGCTGGGAAATCGTCGGAATCGGCAAACGCTTTATCCACAACAAAGCCGAGTTTTTCCAGCTCGCTCGTTGCTTCGCGGTAATCATAGTTGAGAAGATTCGGGATTTCGGTTAACATAACGCCGGTACTTACGGTCAGCGTCACGTTGATGCCGTCCGATGTCAGCATATAGCTCTTCCCTGCGTCGGGCGACTGGCCGATGATGATCCCCCGTTCCACATTCGGATCGATCTCATAAATAAGCTCAAAATTGAATTTATCCTTGAATTCCTTACTGTTGATGATGGTTTCATAATTGCTGCCGACAAAATTCGGAATGGCAACACGCTGGTTGACAACGAATATATCGCTCAGAAAATAGTTCCAGAGAAAAACGGCAATGATCAATATGGCGGCCATCACGCCGAAGAAGCCGGAGAGCATGCTGACGCGGTGGGCACGGCGGCGGCGGCGGATATAGTCCTCCTTGCGAAGCTCGCCCGCCGTGCTGAGCGGCGCGACGCCGCCTTCAAGAATATCGAGAGAACCGTTGATCGTTTTCTGGAGCGCTTCCAGATCGGCGACGAGTGCATCGGCCGTTTGATAGCGCTCGTCAAGGGATGCGTTCATGGCCTTCATCACGATTTTTTCAAGTGCTTCCGGCACCGACGGCGTGATCTCCCGGAGAGGCGTCGGGACGGCGGAAAGATGCTTGAGTGCAACCGTCCGGTCGTCGTCGCCGTCGAACGGCAGCTTGCCGGAGAGCATTTCATACATGACGATGCCGAGCGAATAGATGTCGCTCCGTCCGTCCACCGGGAGGCCGCGTGCCTGCTCCGGCGAGATATAATGCACCGAGCCGATGGCTTCGTTCTCCACGTCCGGCACTTCAGACTGAAGGTTGGCGATGCCGAAGTCCGCGACCTTGATGACGCCGTCATTGACGACAAGGATATTCTGCGGCTTGATATCACGGTGCACGATCCCCTTCCCGTGCGCGTGGCTGAGCGCCCGCGCAATCTGCAGGGAGAAGTCTACTGCCTGCGGCGCATCGATCGGACCATGATCCTGAAGATACTGCTTGAGTGTGATGCCGTCGATCAGCTCCATAACGATGTATTCAATGTGATCGGTGCGGCTCACATCATATACGGCAACGATGTTCGGGTGGCTGAGCTTTGCGATCGCCTGCGATTCCGTCTGGAAGCGGCGGCGAAACTTCTCGTTCTTCGCAAGCTCCGGCCGCATGATCTTTACGGCCACATAGCGGTTGAGCCGGTGACACATTGCTTTATATACGACCGCCATGCCGCCGCTTCCGATCAGTTCCACGAGCTCGTACCTGCCGTCGAGCATCATGCCGCGGTATTTATCCTGATTTTTCGTATCCATATCGTTCCCCCGTAGGTTCATCGGCGCACCAGCGCCAGCGTGACGTTGTCGGGCGCGCCGCGGTCAAGTGCCATGCGCAAAAGCTCACGGCATACGGTATCGTCATCCAATCGCGCCAGAAGAAGCGATTCCATCTCCCCGGCGCTCACGAGATTGCTCAGCCCGTCGGAGCAGAGCAGCAGCGCATCGCCGGAAAGGATATCCAGCCGGAAAATGTCGCTGCGAATGGTACGCTCCAATCCGACGGCGCGCATGATCACATTCTTTCTCGGATGGGAACGGGCTTCGTCCTCGGTAATCAGGCCGCGGTCCACCATGCTCTGCACGAGCGAGTGATCCCGCGTGACCAGCTGGAGCTGGCCGTCTGCCAGCCAGTAACACCGGCTGTCACCGACGTTGACGACGGCCGCGTCGGCCGGACGAACGAGCGCGGCTACAAGCGTCGTTCCCATGCCCCGGCAGCTCTCGTCGCGGAAGGCATGGTCATAAACCTTCAGATTGGCATACGACGCCGCTTCGCGCAGGATCTGCGCCGCATCCGACGCCGGTTCGGAGCGCAGCATGTCCTCCGCATACTGCATGAAAGAATCCGCGGCGATCTTGGAAGCGATCTCTCCGCCGTGAACCCCGCCCATGCCGTCGCACAGCGCCGCGAGTACATATTCGCCGTTCGTCGAAACGTTCAGACGGTAAGCGTCCTGATTGACGGAACGAACTTTTCCCTTGTCGGAAATGCCGAAAGCGTTCATTTTGCTTCCCTCGTAATTTTGCGGCGCAGCTGTCCGCAGGATGCATCCACATCGCTGCCGAGACGCCGCCGTATGGTCGTGTTGACTCCGTTCTTCGTAAGTATATTCACAAAGCGCTTGAGATTCTCCGGTTTGGATGGCTCAAAGCTGCGTTCATCGACATGGTTGAGCGGAATGAGATTGACGTGCGCCGCGAGCGGTTTTACCCGCCGGGCAAGAAGCTCCGCCTGCTCCGGAGAGTCGTTTACGCCGTCGATCATTGCATATTCAAACGATATGCGCCGTCCGGTTTTGTCATAGTAGTCTTTGCATTTTCGAAACAGTTCGTTTACACCGCGGCCGCGGTTGGCCGGCATAATGCGGCTTCGCGTTTCGTCGTCCGGCGCGTGCAGCGATACGGAGAGCGTGATTTGGAGATCGCGCTCTGCCAGATCGTCAAACCGCTCCGTCAGCCCGCAGGTGGAGAGCGAAATGTGCCGCATGCTGATGTTGCGCCCCTCCGGGTGGTTGATGAGCTTCAGAAACCGCATGACGGTATCGAAATTATCCAGCGGCTCGCCGATGCCCATCAATACGATGTGCGAAACCGGAAGGCCGGATTCCTTTTCGGAAAACAGCACCTCGTCCAGCATTTCCGAGGGCGTAAGATTCCGTACAAGCCCGCCGATGGTCGAAGCGCAGAAGGCGCACCCCTGCCGGCAGCCGACCTGTGAAGAGATGCAGACCGTATTCCCGTAGTGATACCGCATGACGACCGTTTCCACGGCGTTTCCGTCCTGCAGCTCCCAGAGAAATTTGATCGTACCGTCCTCGGCGGACTGCTGTTTCCTGAGCACGCGAGGCGCGGAGAGCGTACAGCGCTCGGATAGCTCCTGCCGGAGCGAGCGCGGGAGGTTCGACATTTCATCCCAGGAGCCGCAGCCGGCGGAAAACCAGCGAAAAAGCTGTTTTGCCCGATACGCCGGCTGGCCAAGCGAACGGAGATACGCCGCCAGCTCGTCCGGAAGCATGGATTTGATATCAATTTTTTCGGTCTGTTCAGCCATTTCGTCTCATACGGCAATAGAAAAAGCCGTCCGTATCATATTCCTGCGGCATAATGAGCCGCTGCTCCTCGCGGACAAAATTCGGATGATCGTGAAGAAATTCTTCCACAACATCCTCGTTTTCCTCACGGAAAACGGTGCAGGTGGAGTATAGAAGCGTCCCGCCGAGCCGGACACACGCGGCTGCCCCGTCCGCGATCCGCTTCTGAATTGCCGGAAGTCCGGCAAGCGCTTTGGGATCTTTGTAACGGATCTCCGGCTTTTTCCGAATCACGCCCATACCGGAGCAAGGTACGTCCGCAATCACAAGATCAAAGCTCTCCCGGAGCGCTTCATACGGTCTGGATGCGTCCATCGGCGCCGTGCGGATCATGGAAAAGCCGAGTCTTTCGGCATTTTCCTCCACAAGGCGAAGTTTCTTTGCATGGAGATCGCAGGCGAGAATTTCCCCTTCATTTTCCATAAGCGAAGCGCAGAGGAGACTCTTTCCGCCGGGCGCAGAGCAGACATCCAGCACGCGCATCCCCTTGCGCGGTGCAGCGCACAGCACGCTCATCGCCGCCGCGGCGTCCTGCACAAAAAACTCACCCTCGGCAAAACCGGGAAGCGCGGAAGCGCTGCCTTTATCCTCCACGCACACGGACACGGAGGAAAGCTCGCTGACATGGGCTCGAACGCCCGCCGAGGAAAAACGCTTCACAAGCGACGACGGGTCGCCGAACCGGGTATTTACCGAGACCGTGAGCCGGGGCGCGCGGTTGTTCGCTGCGAAGAAAGCGCAGGCTTCTTTATAGCCCAGCTCAGAGATCATGCGCTCACAAAGCCACAGCGGGTGGCTGAAGCGGACGGAAAGCTCCTGTGCCGTTCCGATGTTTGGGATCTCCGGGAGGTTTTCCCGGTTTTCGGTAATGCGGCGCAGCACAGCATTCACCAGACCTCCGGCGCGGGAGCCGATGC
>OLSB01003097.1_pt1 | contig 12565 bp, 10 predicted proteins | sample 1672071 | NCBI WGS metagenome assembly OLSB01 (sample SAMEA3136642, study PRJEB25190) | human gut metagenome | biome: human gut; feature: human-associated habitat; material: faeces | place: Austria | collected 2013
TGGCAGACAAATACGAAGAAGTCCTTCGTATGGACCCGGACAGAACAAGAAGATTTTTCGGAGGCAGACATAATCACTGCTTTACCTCTCCGGTATACAGAGAAAAAGTCCATGCGATCGATAAGAAATTAGCCGAAAGATTCGGCAAACATCCGGCAGTTATGCTGTGGCACATCTCCAACGAGTTCGGTGGAGAATGCCATTGCCCGCTGTGCCAGGCGAAGTTCAGAGAATGGCTGAAAGAAAAATATGGCACGATCGAAAACCTCAACAAGAGCTGGTGCACAACATTCTGGAGCCACATTTACAACAGCTTTGATCAGATCGAAAGCCCATCCACGAAGGGTGAAAATGAACTTCATGCACTGAAACTTGACTGGAAGCGTTTTGTCACAGATCAGACGATCGACTTTATCAAAAATGAGGTTGATGCGATTCGTGAAGGAGGTTCTGAACTGCCTGTGACCGCCAATCTGATGTATGATTTTGACGGTCTGGATTACAAAAAATTCAAAGATGTTCTTGATATTGTATCCTGGGACAACTATCCGGGATGGCACAAAAAAGAGGAATATGTCACAGCTGTTGACGCGGCAATGCAGCACGACCTGATGCGCAGCATCAAGAAAGCGCCGTTCCTTCTTATGGAATCCTGCCCGTCTGCAACGAACTGGAAACCGATCAATAAACTCAAAAAACCGGGAATGCTTCTGGCAGGTTCTCTCCAGGCAGTTGCTCACGGTTCTGACAGTGTTCTGTATTTCCAGCTTCGTCAGAGTCAGGGCGCTTCCGAGAAATTCCACGGTGCTGTGATCGATCATTACGGCAAAGAAGATACCCGTGTTTTCCGTGAAGTAACAGAGGTTGGAGAGGTTCTGGAACAGATTCAGGAGACTGTTGGAACCAACATGAAATCTCAGGTAGCTGTTCTCTATGACCGTGAAAACGACTGGGCGATCGCGGATGTACAGGGACCGAGAAACGAAGATATGCACTATCGTGAAAATGTGCAGAAGAACTACCGTGCACTGAGAGAACAGGGACTGAATGTCGACATTATTGCAATGGAACATGACCTTGCAGACTACAAAGTTCTGGCAGCTCCGATGGCATATATGTTCAAAGACGGATACGAAGAAAAACTCCGCACCTATGTAGAAAATGGAGGAACTCTGGTACTTTCCTACTGGTCCGGACTGGTAGACGGTACAGACAAATGTTTCCTTGACGGAACTCCATACGGACTGATGGACGTAACAGGAATCCGCAGTGTAGAGATCGACGCTCTTTATGACTGGGAAGAAAACCATGCGATCCCACAGGCTGGAAGCCATCTCGGAATCAGCAATGTATATTCCTGCAAGAACCTCTGCGAACTGGTTGAAGTTTCCGATGCGGAAGTGCTGCTGCGCTACGGCGAAGACTTCTATCAGGGATATCCGGTGCTGACACACAAGGCATTCGGCAAAGGCCACGTATACTATGTATGCGCGGATATGGAACTTGGATTCTATCAGGACTTCTACGGCAGAGTAGCTGCAGAAACAGGTCTGAAATCCCCGATCGAATTCATTCCGGAAGGCGTTGCCGTGACCGTAAGAGAAAGCGAAGACACCGAATACCTCTTCATCCAGAACTATGCGCGCAAGCCACAGGCTGTTCCAGTTCCGGCAGAGTATGAACTGCTCTATGGAACCGAAAGCGAAGTCATGGCACCGCTGCAGACAAGGATTTTGAAGAAACACAAATAAAAAATAAGACAGAAAAAAAGTTCCCGGCACTTTGTCAGGAACTTTTTTCTTGTTATTTTAAATTCAATTCTTTAAGCAAATCTTCCTGAGAAACAGATGGCTGATAATCAGGATCGCCACTTTTATAAGCGTTCATAATTGTCTGTTCGTCAAGATCAGGCACAATCTGTTCGATATTGTCAAGAGCAAAAGTAGAGAGAATCAGATCCCAGACTTTTTGTGCATCCTCTTCGCTCATAACAGTAACAGCTCCGAAAATTCGTTCTTTTATACTGGACATAGTATCACACTCCTTTATAAATCTGACCACGGTTTCCGATATCGATGATATCTATTATGATACCATTAACATTAAATAAAACTCTGAAATTTCCTACACGAAGACGATATCCGTCGGTATCCTGTAATTTCTTTATATCACCCTCCAACGGAAGTCTGGAAATGGCTGCTATCAATCTTTTCTGCGAAGGAATATCCTGGCGTTTTAAAAATTTGATTGCCTTTTTGGAATATGAAATTTGAAACAATAGAAAACCTCCCTACATAAATTATAGTCGAATCATATTTAATTTTTTATCTTATGTAGGTGTAGTTTGATTATAAAAAAAACATGAGAATACGTCAATATATATGGGAGTTAATTGGGATAGTAATTTTGTTGTAGTATAAAAGTATCAATCTAATCTTTTCATATATCAGGAAATTGTGGTACTATTATTTACAGAAAAGAAAATATACCAGAAAGAACTGATGATTATAATGAAACAGATAAAAAAGATTAATCTTAAATCTCAGGTTCGTGCGGAACTGGAAGAGTATATTCATTCTCTGGATCTGGATGTAGCCAACAAACTCCCGCGGGAAGAGGAACTCTGCCGTATTCTCGGGATCAGCAGGGTGACGCTTCGAAGCGTGCTGGATGATCTGGCAGCAGAGGGAATTATCATCCGGGTTCATGGAAGAGGTACTTTTGTCAATCCGCACTTTCGGGAAATTGCATGCCGGTTTGACCAGGCAATCCATTTTCCGGATCTGATCGAGAGCAGTGGATATAAAGCACGGATGGAGATACTGGAAATTCGGATGGAGCCGGCCGAAAAAGAAGTAGCGGAAGCATTGAGACTGGCACCGGGAGCACAGGTCTGGAGTGCACTTAAGGTATTTTATGCGGATGAACATCCCTGCGTGATCAGCTACGATTATGTGTCGACAGAAATTTTTTCTGAGGAGGCACTGGAGAAACTGAAGAACTACAAAGACAGTATTTTCTATTTTCTTTATCAGGAAACCGGAAGAAGGATTGCCTGGGATAAGGTGGAGATCGATACCATCCTGAGCGATGATATACTGCCGAGAGGAATGAAAGTAAAAGGTTTTCCGGAGCGAAAACCATTTCTTTTTCTGAGTTCGGTAAATTATGATGAGAAGAACCGGGAGAGTGTTTATATTCGTGAATATATCAATACTTCTATACTGAAGTATTCCCAGATCCGTAAAAGAATTTTTTGAACAGTAAATAAAAAAGAAACAGATCCTCTGTGCGGAACAGAAGATCTGTTTCTTTTTTGGTAGGAAAAAATTTATCAAAGCTGAGTATTGTTTCTGTTACGGCTGCCAGGATGAAAAAGCGTAGATCAGAACAAAGATGCTGGCAATCAATAAAACATTTCCTGTCATGATCAGTGATGAAGTTGTGCAGAGGCACGCCATAAAAGCACCGATGCCCATGACGATGATTCCGATAAGTGCTGCGATTTTATATTTTCTCAGTTCTTCCATGAGTTAATCCTCCTTGATAACCTGTTTTTTGGTGATTTTCATAAGTGCAGTATAGATGACTGCACCGAGGATCAGTCCATTCAGGGACGGAAGTCCAAATGGAAGTGTAAATACCAGAACCAGTGAAAGAACCCATGCAATCCACGGGATAATGTTGAAGTTGTGGAATTTCACACCTTCAAGTCTGGCGTAACTTCCATGATGAATGATGAAATAGTCAGCCAGAATAATTCCCGGAAGTGGAGGTACGATAGTACCAAGCAGGTTCAGGAATGTAAACAGGAATGAGATCTGATAAGGTCTGCAGAGCGTTGCACCGGCAGAGATGATCAGGATCACAATGATAATCTTCTTACGGTCCATCTTGAATGCGTTGGACAGGTTCAGTGAAGTCGAATACAGGTTTGATGCATTGGTAGTAAAAATATTGGTAGTCATCAGGATCAGACATGGAATCAGCAGACCCATGGATAACAGTACGTTTGTCAGATCACTGTCTCCAACAGCGATGGAAGTCAGTGTACCGCAGAGAATCATAAAAATATTTCCGCCCAGAAGTCCGGTAAGTGTAGCTGCGATTGCAGATTTGGCAGATTTTGCATAGCGCATGATATCTGCGATACAGGTAGCAGTGGAAAGAATCCAGGTACCGATTACAATCGTGATTCCGCTTCCGATAGAAATACTGTCGGTCGGAACATGGTTCCAGATGCCGTCTGCACCAACCATGCCTACTGCACGGATGGAGGTTGCCAGTGACAGGAATACGATTGCAGGGATTGCAATGTATCCAAGAATACTGATAGCCTTGTAGCCTTTCATGGAGAAAATCCCCATGATAACTGCACTGACAGCCATGCAGAATAATTCAGCAGTTCCGCTCCAGTTAAATGCCTGGGCGATAAAATGTCCGTAGGTTGCTGCCTGAATGGTATACCAGCCGATGTTTACGACAGGTACAAACATGGAAGCAACGCGGGAGCCTTTTTCACCAAAGCTGTATTTGGTAAGCAGAGCAAAGGTAAGGCCTGTTTTGCTGGCAATATAGCTGACAGCCACGGCGATTATGCTCAAAAAGACGTTTCCAAGTACAACAGCAAGTAAAATTCCCTTAAAATCCAGTCCGGCAGATAATCCCCCTCCTGCCATCATGCTGGTAATAACAAATACAAATCCAGTCCATACGATCGTCAGACTGAAATAGCTTTTTCGCTCATTTTCCGGAACTGTACACAGCGCAAATTCTGTATCCTGTTCGTTATTATTTGGTTTTCCCATAAGTATACCCTCTGACTATCCTATATTATTTATTCCAGAATTCTTTGTGAACTTCTGCAGCAAGTGGTGCAAGTTCCGGGAATGGTCCGATCACCCGGATATCCTTCTGACCTCTGGCAAAAACATCTCTGCATGGAAGATCAAAGGTAGGATTCTGTTCATCAGATCCGGTCAGTGACAGCAGATCCTTTTCTGTCATTGCATAAACGACGCGGCCGATATTGGACCAGTAAATACAGCCGGCGCACATTGCACATGGCTCTGCGGTTGTATACAGTGTGCATTTCCAAAGAAAATCTTTGGAATACATGGTGGATGCCTTTTCTGCAAGCTGTGTTTCAGCGTGTCCGGTGCTCTTGTGAGTGGAAATCTCTACATTTTCCTGTTCTAACAGGATGTTTCCATCCTCATCAACGAGGATTGCGCCGAATGGTGTGTTGCCGTGTTCTCTAGATGCTTTGGAAACTTCAATGCATCGTTTGAGGTAATATTCATGTTCTCTATACATGATTGGTTTCTCCCTTCGTTGTTTTTGACTTATGATTGGTATGAGGTAATACCTTTAAATGAATCATAACATAGTATACAAAAATTTTCAATCAGGAAAAAAAACTTTGTAAAAAGTAACTAATAAAAGTTGAAAAACATCGGTTTTAAGATACCTAAATTGTGCAAAAGGCAAAAGAAACGTCATAAAAAATACTTCCTGTCGAGAAATAGCGAAAGAAAAAGATGCAGGCAGACAGCTAAGATGTTATGATGGAGACAGAGAGTGCCATGAATAGGGTGAATCGTAACAGGCAGAAAATACTGCCGGAGAGGAACGTGACTATGAAATTTTTTCACTTATCAGATTTACATATCGGATTGAAATTAATGAACCGTGATCTGCGGGAAGATCAGGAATATATTTTGAGTAAGATCGTCGAGGCAGCAGGTCGGGAAGAGCCGGATGCGGTTGTGATCGCGGGAGACATTTATGATAAAGCCGTTCCGTCTGCCGAAGCAGTCGAAGTTTTTGACCGGTTTCTCGAAGAACTAACGGAGACTGTTCCGAATGCGGTGATCATGATGATCAGCGGAAATCACGACAGTGCGCCGAGGGTCAACTGTTTTCGAAATGTTTTGTCCAGACAGAAGGTATATATGATTGGTCAGCCACCGAGAACAGAGGCAGAATATATAGAAAAAGTCGTTCTGCATGATGCATATGGAAATGTGAATTTTTATCTGCTTCCGTTTGTAAAACCATCTATGGTCAAACAGGTCGTGGGGGTGGACGAGAATGGAAATAATCTTTCTTATAATGAAACCCTGCACAGACTGATCGGGCGTGAGGAAATTGATGAGAATGACAGAAATGTACTCGTCAGCCACCAGTTTTATCTTCCTGTCGGCAAGAAAGCAGATGAGATCGAGCGAATGGAATCAGAGATCCGCACGGTAGGAAATATCGATGAAATTTCCGCAGATGTGTTGGAGATTTTTGATTATGCGGCGCTTGGACATATCCACAAACCAATGAAAGCTGGCAGCGAAAACTGGCGTTATTGCGGAACACCTCTCGCCTGCTCTGTGAGTGAAGCACAGCAGCAGAAAGGGATCATAATGGTAGAAATGGGCGCAAAAGGCGAAGTCAAAACAACAGTCTTACCACTTGAACCACTGCGTCAGGTGAAGGTTGTAAAGGGAACACTGGAAGAGGTTCTGGAAGAATCCTGTGCAGATTATGTAACAGTCATTCTGACAGATAAAGCAGATCTTGACGTGATCGATATGCAGGAGCGCATCCGGCTGGCATTTCCGAATCTGCTGGAGATCCGAAGGGAAAATCTGAGAAAAGCTGATTATACCAGAACGTTACAGACGGAAGAACTGCTTGACCCTTATGAGTTATGCTGCTCTTTTCTAAAAGATCTGGATGAGGAAGAGAAGACGATCCTGCAGGATGTACTTCACACGGTTCAGGGGGTGAAATAGATGAAACCTTTACGCTTAAAAATGCAGGCATTTGGCTCTTATGGTAAGGAAACAGTGATCGATTTTGAGAAAGTAAACCAGAATCTTTTTCTTATTACAGGAGATACCGGAGCGGGGAAAACGACTATTTTTGATGCGATCGTATTTGCTTTATATGGGGAGGCAAGTTCTTCGACAAATAAGAAAGACGGCGTTGTTCTGCAGAGTCAGTATGTGGATTTTGCGCAGGAACCGTTTGTGGAACTTGTCTTTGCAGAGGGACAGGGCGAGACCAGGGAAGTGTATACCGTGCGCCGGGTTCCGAGACATCTCAAGACGATCACCAGAGGTGCGGCGAAGGGAAAACAGAGAGAAGTTACGGGATCTGTAAGTCTCATTATGCCGGATGGGACTGAATATCCGTCCAAAGAAACTGACCGGAAATTACAGGAGATCACAGGACTTACGAAGGGGCAGTTCATGCAGGTTGCGATGATCGCACAGGGTGAATTTATGGAGCTTCTGCGGGCAAGATCCGATGACAAAAAAGTGATCTTCCGGAAGCTTTTTAATACAGAAATGTACCAGGAGATCGTGGCAGAACTGGGTAATCGGAAGCGTGCAAAAGAGAAAGAGATCGCTGTTTTGAAAACACAGTGTCAGAGCGAAGTGAGCAGGATCCGCATACCTGAAATATACGGATCAGAGATACTCAAACAGTTGAAAAAACAACTTGAAGAAGGTGAGATGACACGCCTCACAGATTTCCTGAAAGAGCTGGAAATACTATGTGACTGGCTGGGAAAACATACCCGCGAGGCGGAAAAAGAATACCAGGAAGCGGCTAAAAAAAGAGATGAAAAAAGAGAGGCATATACAAGAGCAGAAGAACTTCTGAAGTGGTTTGTACAGCTCGAAGATGCGGAACAGAAACTGCAGCAATATGCATCTGATGAAGGCAGAATAAAGGAGATGCAGGGGCTGCTCGGACGTATCAGAGATACCTGGGAGATCAGGGAAAACTATATGCTTCTGAGTGATGCCCAGAAACATCTGAGAGATCTGGAAGAAGCACTGCTGAGTCAGGAAAAACGCCTGCCAATGCTGAAAAACGCGCGGGAAGCAGCCGAAAGTGCTGAAGAACAGGCGAAGCAGACATACGATCAGGAGCTGCAGAATCACAGCAGAATATCTGAGAAAGTACAGAAGTCATTAGAGGTTTTGACGCAGATAAAAAACCTTTCTATACAGACAGAAACAGACAGAAAAAGTTACAACGAAGCGACCAGAAAAACGCAGAAAACACAGCAGCAGCAGGAAACTCTGGAGCAGAAAGCTGAACAGTGGAAAATACAGAGTGAAGAGCTGGCAGAAGTGGACAAAAAACTGGCAGTTGCGGAGGGGAAAAAGGAAGAAGCAGATGCTGTTTCGCAGGAAATTTCTGACGTTCGAACACTTGGAAATCAGGCAGAGCAGTGCCGCAAAAAAGCGATCAAAGCAAGAGAAGATTATGTCAGAATAACAGAAGATTATAATGCGGCAAATACAAAATATGAGAGTATGAGACAGCGTTTTTTGAACGCACAGGCAGGTTTTCTTGCGGAAGAACTGGAACCGGGAAAACCATGTCCCGTATGTGGCTCGACAGAACATCCGAATCCACATAAAAGAGCTGTGGAATATGTGGATATCTCCGAAGAAAAACTCCAGAATATGCAGATAAATGTGGATAAACTTCGCAAAAAGCAGGAGAAATCGGCAGGAGATGTCGCGGCGGCAAGAGCAGAATATGAGACACGAAAAACGACCTACATTGGCAGTGTACGAAAACTTCAGGAACGTCTGGGAAAAAGTGTTTCTTCTATAACGGAGCAGTCGAGTGTGACAGAAATGGACCATGTGCTGGAGAACTGGAAGCAGCAGCTGGAAGAAGAACTGAACAAGTTAAAGAAAGACGCGAAACTTCTGGCGAAACTCCGTGAGGCACTTCAGAATATAGAAGAACAGAGACGAAAACTTCGGGAAACGTATACTCAATGTATGACAGAAGAAAAAGAAGCGGCAGAAAAACTGGCAGGCAGTGAGGCTACATTGAAAAATCTGAAAGATTCTGCAGAATTTCAGACAGAAGAAGCGGCAAAGGCAGCTTTGCATCAGGCAGTGAGCAGCAAACAGCGTGCGGAGGAAACATATCAGAAGGCTTCGGCAGAAGCAAAAGAAGCTGTGAATTCGCAAAAGCAGGCAGAGACACTGATCGGCCGTTATCAACAGGAAATTCCGACACAGAAACAGTGCGTGGAAGAACGAAAAACTTCTTATATAGAAATAATGAGCACGAAGCAGATGGCGGAAAAAGAATGGAAAGAACTTGCAGAGGCTTACAGCCGTGAGGCGGCAGAAGAATTTCAGAAAACAGTTAATACTTATTATGAAAAGAAAGCGGCACAGCAGGCAAGGAGGGATTCTGCAAAGAATGCAGTTGGGAAGGCTGGACGGCCAGTCCTGGAAGAAATTCAGAAGGAAAGAGATCTGGCCGAGACAGAATATCTGGAAGCAGAAAAGATTTATAATCAACTGCGTATGGACAGCAAAGACGATGGAGAGATTTTGGCTGCTCTTTCATCCAGACTGGAAGAACGAAAGGCAGTTGTGGAGGAACATGCCCGGATCGATGCTCTGTATCGGATGACATCAGGAAATGTAAGTGGAGCACGTATGGATCTGGAAACGTATGTCCAGAGATATTATCTGGAGAGGATCCTTTATGCGGCGAACCGACGTTTTCAGGAGATGTCTGCAGGGCAGTTTGAACTGAGAATGTATGATCTGGAAAAAGCAGGCGAGGGCAAAAACCGCGGTCTGGATCTGATGGTATATTCTACAGTCACCGGCAAAGAACGGGAGGTGCGGACACTTTCCGGCGGGGAATCCTTTATGGCGGCGTTATCACTTGCACTTGGAATGGCAGATCAGATCCAGGAAAGTTCTGCGGCGGTCAATCTGGATATGATGTTTATAGATGAAGGCTTTGGTTCACTGGATGAGCACTCACGCAACCAAGCGGTAAAAGTCCTTCAGGAGATGGCAGAGGGATCAAGACTGATCGGAATCATTTCCCATGTGACAGAACTCAAACAGGAGATAGAAGATCAGCTGATCGTAAACAAAGATGAAAATGGAAGCCGTGTAAGATGGCAGATCAGTTAAGGAAGAAAGAATGACAGAAAATACATTGGAAAAGCTGGCACAGCTTCTGGAACAGGATCAGTTTGAGCTGATTTTTTCAGAAAGCGGAGCTGGCAGAGGACAGGATATACGGCTGGTATACCTGATGAATGATGCTGTGGAGAGTTTTCTGGTCTTCCGGGATGCCCGGATGACAGGCGAATATCATGCGGAGTATGAGGGAGAACTGGAAGCATCTCTGAACAAACAGGGTGAGGAATTTGTGCTGGTGGTGAAACAGGGAGAGACAGTCCTGACGCTGTTTTTTGAAAAGATGGATCTGGAAGTGCATCTGTATGAATATGCGTACACCGGACATTTCTGGGTTAAGGGATATGAATATCTGAGGCAGCTCGAATACAGGCTTGCGATTCTGAGAGATAAGTACGATTACCTTGGCGAAGAATACTGTACTAAGGAAGAAAAACGTCTGGCAGCACTTGTAGAGTTTCCTCCATTAAATTATTGCTGCTATCCGGCAGTTCCTGAAAAGTATATCGTGCCGCGGGAGAATCCCTGGGTTCCGTCGGAGGAAGCTATTACTTATATGAAAGAACTCTCTGCTGAGTGCGGAGATATTTCTCTTGAAAAAAAGCTGGAAACATATCGGAAACATCCGACAAAATTCCGGGCAAAAAGAATTGCAGCCATGCTTCATAAAAAGAAACATGCTGCAGTTGTGGATCTGCTGACACGGAGACTGCAGGAAGCAACAGCGGAGTATCCACGGCGCTTTCTTGGGGATGAGCTGGAACGGAAATATGAGAAGATGCTGAAAATGGCGAGAAAAAGACAGCAGGAATTGGAGGAACAGGGATATAAGTCAGATATTCTGAGAGAAGAGCCTTTTACGATCGCGCGAGATTCGCTGGGGTATAAAGTGTATCTTATGATATGGAAAGAAAAAAGGGGCGACGTGGTGGTGGAAGTCGAAGAATATGCCTGTAAATAAAAGCCAGGGGGACGGGTATTGTACCTGCCCCTCCGGCTTTTTTGTTGCATTGCATATCGAGGAGGTGCCAGTGGCCAGTGGCAAGTCCGCTGATTTACTCGTTTTTCATCTGTGAGAGTTCCCTTCTTGCAAACACGACTGCGAGTACAAAAGCCGCCGCATCAGCAATTGGCCCTGCGTACATTACGCCGTCAATTCCAATAAACTTCGGAAAGATCACAACAAGTGGAAGCAGGAAGATCACCTGTCTCGTAAGGGACATGATAATACCAAGTCCTGCTTTTCCTATAGAAGTAAAAAATCCTGCGGACATTGGCTGAATGCCATTTGCAAAAGTGAGAAGCATAAAGATCCTCAGATAATTTTCCGCAAATTTAAAGTACAGATCACTTCCGCCGCCAAACATTCCCACGATCTGATGAGGGAAAAACTGAAAGCACAGGAAAAAGATCACTGCAATGATCGTACAGGCGGTGGCTGAATATTTATATGTCTGTCGAACGCGGTCAAATTTTCGTGCGCCGTAGTTAAAGCCCCAGATTGGCTGTGCACCCTGAGAGATTCCGATACAGATTGCCAGGAAGACCATATTTACTTTGGATACGATTCCGACGCATGCGATCGGAATATCACTTCCATAAACAGAAATTGATCCATAATAGCGAAGGATATTGTTCATTACGATCTGAACAGCTGCAATTGCGATCTGATTGATGCAGGAAGCCATTCCAAGTGAAGTGATCGCTTTGAGGTGGCGCATTTGTGGCTTTAGCATTTTGCGGTCCAGATACATTTTGCGGAATTTTGTAAAATAAAGCAGGACCAGAAATGCAGATACGATCTGACCGATCACAGTTGCCCAGGCGCCACCTTTGATGCCCCATTTGAAACCAAAGATAAATAACGGGTCCAGGATGGTGTTGATGACTGCTCCGGTAAGGGTGCAGGTCATGGAATAAGTAGGACTGCGGTCAGCACGGATCAGATGATTTCCGCCGACGGATAAAGTAAAGAACGGAAGACCGATCGCAATGATGCTTACATAATCTGTTGCATAAGGCATAACAGTATCCGTCGCGCCAAAAAAGATAAGCAGCGGCCGCAGGAAAATCAGAATGACTGCGGCAATGGATACTCCGGTGATGACCAGTGTGGAAAGTGCGCTTCCGGCGATCTCGCTTGCTTTGTGCTCATTACCTGCGCCCATTTCCAGATTATAGTTGGATGCACCACCGATTCCCAGAAGCAGAGCGGCAGCAGTTGAGATCGTCGTAACCGGGAATGCAATATTGGTAGCGGCATTTCCAAGCATGCCGACACCCTGACCGATAAAGATCTGGTCTACTATATTATAGAGAGCATTGACCAGCATACTGATAATGGCAGGGATTGCAAATTTGGCAAGAAGACTGCCGACAGGGGCAGAACCCAGTGGATTTGCTGCGGTTGATGTTGAAGGGGATTGCTGTTTCAAGATAAAAACCTCTTTCTTCTATAGTAATGTGGTATGTTCGCCCCATTTTGGGGAGATACTATCAAGTATAACACAAAAAAAGAAAAAAAGTGAAAAAAGGTGTTGACAGATTGGTTTTATAGTGGTATTCTAACTGAGCTGTCACGA
>OLSB01003101.1_pt1 | contig 12538 bp, 6 predicted proteins | sample 1672071 | NCBI WGS metagenome assembly OLSB01 (sample SAMEA3136642, study PRJEB25190) | human gut metagenome | biome: human gut; feature: human-associated habitat; material: faeces | place: Austria | collected 2013
AGGAGGAGTTCCCCATCCGAGAGCAAGCATAAGGTGGGCATGTGCACGAAGAATTCTTGCCTCGGCAACACACTTTTTCTTGATAGGAGAATCAGCCTTCTCGCCATCGAAATTGTCAATCACAAGATTGGCAGCATAGATAGCCACATAATAAGACTGGTATGCAGCCGTTACATTGCCATTGTTGTTATCAAAGCGGAAAGAGTTCATTTCCTGCTGCGGAACATTGTCCGATGCGTTGTTACCCGCTGCATAAATATCATCTGAAGGATAACTCCAGACTGCAAGGTGCGGAGAGTCGTTCCAACCGATAGTGTTGTTGAAAACATAGAAGCAAGATGCCCTTGAATATGCAGCAGTCAAGGCTGACTGGGCATCCTCATCAGTTTTATAAAAGTCATCAATGGAAACCACGCCTTTCTGAGGAATGTCAAGAAGCCCTTCACATCCTACAAGCGACAGAGTCGCGGCAGCCCCTGCGAGATATAATAATATTTTTTTCATGCTGATTCTTGTTTAGAATGAAAGATTGACACCGAAAATAACCTGTTTTGCAGTTGGATATGTTCCCATATCGATACCGCTTGATGTTCCGCCAGAAGTGGTAACTTCCGGATCAAGTCCTATATACTTGGAGAAAGTGAAGAAGTTGTCAAGAGAAGCGAATACGCGGCAACTCTCCAGGCTGACCTTCTTGAGAAGGTTCTTAGGGAGATTGTAGCCAAGCTGAATCTGCTTAATCTTGAAATATGAGCCATCAAACACTGTGAGTGTAGAGCTGAATGCCTCCTGAGTCCACTTGTTGGCAGCAGGGAACTTGGCCTTGCTGTTATCCTGTCCTTCTTTCCAGGAATTCTTCCAATAGTAGCTGTATGTGTTGCAGGATGGACGGTCAGTACGGAAAGATGTAGGGAAGATTTCATTTCCGGCAACACCGGTTCCGAAGATGGTGAGGTCAAAATTCTTCCAATTGAGGTTAACGGTAAGACCGTAGGTAAGATCAGGAATACCGCAACCGATATTTGTACGGTCATTGTCGTTGATCACACCGTCTTTGTTGACATCTTCATAAATGGCGTTTCCTTCACTGTCAATACCAGTTGCCTTGAATCCAAGGAGATACCATATCGGGTAACCTTCCTCGAAGGTAGTGGTAAGCTTGGTTCCCTGTGGGGTACGGCCGTTTATACGGTCGATTGTAGAGTCAAGATAGGTAACCTTGTTCTTGAGGGTAGCAAGGTTTCCGGATACAGCGTAGCTTAAATCTCCAATCTGGTCTTTCCAAGAAAGCTCCATCTCGAAACCGCTGTTGCGGATAGCACCTGCATTGGTGATGGTAGAAGAAGAAACTCCGACCTCATATACTGACTGTACACCTACGAGAAGGTCACGTGTCTGCTTGTTGTAGTAATCCAATCCGATAGAGAGACGGTTGTTGAAGAGTCTGGTATCAATACCGAGGTCAAGCTGCTCAGAAGTCTCCCACTTGAGATCAGGATTAGGGATTCCGGCAGGCATAGAACCATAGGTAAGCTTGGAATCATCTACGTCAAACTGATACCACTGTCCGTTAACCTGAATGGTAGCTGAATAAGGATATCCGCTAAGAACGTTGATGTTGCCATTGAGACCCCATGAAGCGCGGAGCTTAAGGAATGAAAGGATATTCATGTCAATGTTGTCCTTGATGAAGTGCTCATTGCTCATAGTCCATCCGGCAGATACTGAAGGGAAGTATCCCCAGCGTGAATCGGCAGGAAGTCTTGATGAGTCGAATGCATCAGCACGGAAGTTGGCCTGAACGCTATAGCGGTTGTCATAAGTATATGAAGCACGTCCGAAGTATGAAAGCTGAGCTGAACGGCTAGGAGCATTGCTCATATTCTTGGTGATACCGTCTCCGGACTTAAGGTAATTCAAATACTTGAAGTTATCCTTGTAATCCTTGAGAATGTCAGAACCTGAAGCGGAAGCCGACACATTGTCGCTGTTGTTCTCAGTGTAAGACATACCGGCCATGGCAGATACTGCATGCTTTCCGAAAGTACCGTTATAGTTGGCGAAGTTCTCCCACTGATAATAGGTTGGGCTATAATCCGAAGCCGAAACCTCCACCCAATCACGTTTAGCCTTGTCAGTATAGTAATAAGATTGCCCCACGCCATAAGAGGAAGTTGAAGCCAAACGATAAGAAAGACGAGAAGTAACGGTAAGCCCCTTGATAGGCATAAAATTCAAATAAGTAGAACCATTGATATTAAAGCCTCTGTTCTTGGTATAAGAGTTGTCACGCATGGCAAAAGGATTGATAGCTTCGGCATTGCCAGTGAAAGCTGATACACCATAAAGGTTGCCGTTTCCATCGCCCAACATATTCTTATGATCCTTATAGATGGTAGCCATATTCAACGGCAAGTCATCAATAGGATAAAGAGGCTTGGTCAGAGGGTCTAATTGTAATACAGAAAGCATCATGCTACCATACTCATTGCCCTCGGCTACGGACTGAGTTTTGTAGTGCTCAATCTGATTATTGGTACCTACCTCCAGCCAAGGTTTGATTTTCCAGCTGGCATTTACCATTCCCGTGAGTCGTTCATAAGTATCGGCATTGCCGACAATCATACCGTCGTTATCAAGGTGGGACAATGACAGATAGAAAGAACCTCTGTCGCTACCACCTTGGAAAGTCACATTATGACGTACCATCGAACTGTTTTCAAAAGCCTCATCGACCCAATCCGTATCGGTTTTTCCATCCCAATAGGTATCAAAAGCACTCTGGGTAAGCTTCTTGTTTTCCAAGAAGAATTCCTTATACTGCGCAGCATTCATTACTTCGGGTACTTTACCCAAACTCTGTGAAGTATATTGAAAATCGTATGTGATTTTACCGTTTCCTTTTCCTTTCTTTGTAGTAATCAATACTACACCGTTACCGGCAGCAGCGCCATAGATAGCTGCAGAAGCACCATCCTTCAAAACTTCCATAGACTCAATGTCATTAGGGTCAATACCACCAATATCGCTGGCAATACGTCCATCCACTACATACAGCGGATCGCAAGAGCCGTTAGAACTTATTCCACGGATACGCACCTGTGGAGAAGCACCCGGTTTAGCAGATGCACTGAGCACTTGCACACCAGCAGTTTTACCCTGCAATGCCTGCTCAGCACGGGTAATGGTACGTGCTTCCATATCTTCTGATTTTACCGAAGATACGGCACCGGTCAGTGAACTTTTCTTCTGCACGCCATAACCTACCACCACCACTTCATCCAGCGTTTTAGTGTCTTCTTTCAATATCACATTCATTACTCCTGCCACTGCTTTCTTTTCTTGTGTCAGGTAGCCGATGTAGGAATAGACAATCGTCGCTCCTTCTTTCACAGACAAAGAGTAGTTGCCGTCCATATCCGTAATGACACCGTTGGTAGTGCCTTTCTCAAAGATACTCACGCCAATCATCGGTTCATTCAGGTCGTCAGTAACCCTACCGTTCACCTTTATAGTCTGGGCTTGTGCCAGACTGAAAGGAAGACAGATCAATAGGAAGAGTGCCATAGCTGCAAGTCTCTTCCGAGCTGTTTGCTTCAGATTTTGTTTCATTTGATTAAATTAGATTTATGTTAATAATAAAAGGTTTCTTAAGAAAGTGTCAGAACCCACGTGTAGGAAATGCCATCACTACCTCCAGCAGTTCCTTGTCATGGTTATACTTCACTTGGCAATCGTTATTGAAAATCATCGTTGCTCCCTTTTCTGCGGTATAAGGTTCCCACTCGGGTAACCCTTCGGCATTGGGATTGCCCGTACGGGCAAAGTTCAACCACGCGCTGCTCATCTTTTCGCCCAAAGCTTGTGCTTCAGCGCCACCCCCGGTCATGGAAGCGTGGCGCACTACATTGTTGAAGGCAAAGGGAATGTCCATGCAGTGCGTGCTGCGAAACATGCCGTCAAGTACGGGCGATTCCCACGCGAACATGTACATATAGACCGGAGCACCCTGCTGCGCAGCTTTCAGTTTAGCCTGCTCCACAGCACCGGGACGGAACACGAAGTCCACATCCACCAAATCTTTAGGCTGATAGCCGGGGTAGGCTTTCTCGAAAGCGGTAAGGAACTCGTCCGTACGTTCGCCGTATTTCTTTTGCAGGAATTCCACCGCTTTTTCTTTGGTAATGGTACGAAAAGCGGGGACATAAGTACTCATGGTAAATTCGTGCAGAGTAGTGCCAATCATTACCGGAATGCCCTTGCTTTGTGCTGGAGCTTGAGGGTCGAAAGGCTGTACGGGCAGTACATCGCCGTCCACCGTAGGCGCCCAGCCAAAAATGAAGGAAGACACCCCCTCCTTCTCTGCCTCTGCACGCACTTTGGCTATCGCCTTGTCACCGGCGGCAAGCACCTTGTCATACGGCATCTTGCAGAGTTCGTCTATCTGCGAAGCCTTCAGACCAAGTTCTTCCATCACGGCACTGCCAATGCGACGAGAATACTTTTGCTCCATCGTGCGAAGCATAGATCCGCTTTGTACAATGGCTTTATGGAACAAGCCTCTCGCCGATGGCGTGGCAAGTAGCGTAGAGACCTTGCCTCCTCCACCGGATTGACCGAAAATGGTAACATTCCGAGCATCTCCACCGAAGGATTCTATATTCTTATTCACCCATTGCAGTGCCGCCACCAGATCAAGCAGTCCGGCATTGCCCGATTTTGCATATTTATCGCCATAGGCGGAAAGGTCGAGAAAACCCAGGACGTTGAGACGATGATTCAGCGTCACAACCACTGCATCCCCTTTCTTTGCCAGATTTGTTCCGTCATACGAGGGAAGCTCCTGACCACTGCCGGCGGAATAACCTCCACCATGCAGCCACACCATGACGGGGCGTTTCTTCCCGTCTTTCAGTCCCGGTGTCCAGATATTCACCCGCAGACAATTCTCGTCAGGATAACCGTCATCCCAGTTGAAGGCAAACGCCTGCTCGTCGCTGTACCATCCCATGCGCTTGCCTTGCGGACAAGTAGGGCCATAGGCACGGCTGCTGCGGACGCCTTCCCATTTATCAGCGGCCACGGGCGGCATAAAACGTTCGGCTTTGGCATATGGGATACCTTTATATATATAGATACCATTTTCCACATATCCGGCTACTTTTCCTGATTCGGTCTCGGCAATGGCGGTTGCCGAAGAAGCCGTAATCTCCCCCTCCTGCCCACAAGCAGATGCTTTCTCTATTTTAGCTGTCCCTCCGCACGAGGAAAGTAGGATGGCGGAGAATGCTAACACTGACAAGAATTGCTTTTTCATATTATGTATTAGTTTTATGTTTTTATGATTGCAATATTAGCACATTCTCCCCAGAAGGATTTTCTACGTTATCCAAACGGCTTTCCCCGATGTTCAAAACAGCTTTCTCCAATGTTCAAATGTTTGCAGATTTGTTCAAAACATGCTCTCCGGCAGTCTCTCTCTCAATTTTTATGAGTATTTTCGCATCGTAATGCAGAGATTCGTTGAACAAAACAAATGGATGACATGCCAATGCTTTTAGTCTACACTATATATTATGAAATACATTAAATACTTACTTCTATTGTGTTTAATCACCGCGTGCAATCCGTCGGACACAAAGCCCACACCGGAAGGCAGCATCGAAAGCCCCGTCATCACCAATGACCTCTCCAATCAGAAGGTCACCGCCTTTGCCGAAGATGCACAAGGACACATTTGGATAGGAACTTCACGAGGGGTAAACAAATATAATGTACACGAATATCATCAGTATTACTGTACGGATGACTCGCTGGATATACCCGATAATCAAATCAACGACCTCTTCCGTGATTCACAAGGCCGGTTGTGGGTAGTCACCGTAAATGGAACCAGCCTATACACAGACAAAGATAATTTCCAAAATATCCCACTGGACTTCCCCAATAAAAACGGCATCCAAATACTCGAGAACAAAGACGGAAAGATTTTTCTGAACATGATGCACAACCTTGCCGTATATAATCCACAAACACACAAATTTGACGTACCCATCAAGATATTTGACCCAAACTATACCTTCAACAACCGCTGCTTCATAGACCAGAGCAACAAACTGTGGGCAGTGACCCCACTGTCTCTGCGCCGCTACAACTCCTCCACACTAGCGCTGGAAGACTCCATTCCAATGCAAGGCATTTTTCCCACCCACTTCTTCATGCACACCAACGGAATCCTATGGCTGGCGGGAAACCGCCAGATAACATTGTTCGACACACATACGCACAAATTCAAGGAAACACCCCAAGCCCTTCGGAGCCATCCGTTGCTGCTGCATGCCAACGTCAACTACATCCACCCTTACGGCAGCAACAGCCTGCTGCTGAATACCGACCAACAAGGAATGTTTCTCTACAACTACGTGGAAGGATACGTGATACATCAGAGCGAAAACGGTTTTCCCTTCGAAGTGCCTCACTTCAAGATAAGCACCATGTTTACCGACTCACAGAAAAACCTGTGGATAGGCTCTGTAGACCAAGGCTATGTCGTGCGTTACAACTATAAAGAACGTTTCAACACCAATAATCATCTCAGCTCATACCTGAACCGAAAGTCAGTGCTGTCCGTGGCAGTGGACAAGGAGCGAAATCTCTGGATGGCCACCATGATAGACGGGCTGTACGTTTACAACATGGACAGCCACGAAGTGAAAGAAGTGGACTCGGCTGGACTTCCGGGAAAAAGCGCTACCGACAAACCGGACATCACACGCGTATTCGTAGATGATGAGGGCTACATCTGGCTGGCGGCCCTCTATGCGAGCAAGGTGATGAAATGCAGCTATAAAAACGGCATACTGAAGACAGAGTCTATTCATGACATCTTCCTACCACTGTCGTTTGCACAAGATCGTTGTGGAACAATTTGGGTGGGTACATACAGCCCTAAACTTTATGCCAAAAAGCGTAAAGAAAAAGAATTTGTCCAAACAAAAGTATTTTCCTGGACGGGAACCTTCATACCCGGACTCCTTCCACGCAACAACGGAAAGATGTGGACCACTGCCTTCATGAACCCAGTCATGCAAATCAATCCCGACAATTGGGAAAGCGCTGAAGTACCATTCGAGAACACCGACTGGCAAGCTTGTATCCAACGTTCAGTATTCATCCCTACCGACATCTTCGAAGACAGTCGTGGAGATGTATGGATTGGGACCGTCAGCAACGGACTGCTGCACTATTCTGCCGCCACCGGAAAAATCGAGACCATAGAGGGTACACCCTGCCGGGACATCTCTTGCATTGAGGAAGATGCACAAGGCAATATATGGGCAGGCACACAATACGGGCTGGGCAAATATGACCGCACCGTAGGGAAATTTACCAACTACTATGCCGCCGACGGCATAGGCGGCAATCAGTTTTACGACCGTTCTTCATGCCGCCTGCCCGACGGGACACTTGTTTTTGGCGGTACGCACGGGCTGACTTTCTTCAACCCTATGGACGTAAGTACCAAACGGGAAATTCCACTGCTCTTCGAGGATTTGAAGATACACAACCGGTTGGCACGCCCACAAGACAGCGAAAGTATAGACAAGCACCTCTCCTACCGACCGGACATCTGCCTGGACCACAATCAGAATGGTTTCAGCATCTCCTTTGCCGCACTGGACTACTGCGAATATGAACGCGTACATTATTATTACAAGATGGACGGTTTCGACAAATATTGGATTGATGCCCGCAACAACCGCGAGGCCTACTATGCCAATCTGCCTGCCGGTACCTACACCTTCAAAGTTAAAATAACCAATAACGACAAGAGCATTGTAGAAAGGGAGAATTCCATACGCGTCATCGTAAAGCCCGCCCCTTGGCAAACGTGGTGGGCATGGTGTATCTATCTGCTTATTGCCGCCGCCATCATCGGTATCTTCATCCGTGCCTGGCTACGTATCAAGCAGGAAAAAGAAACCACCCGGCGTGCCAAACTTGAGAAGGAGCAGGAACAACGGGTGAACCGCATGAACATGAGTTTCTTTGCCAACATCTCGCACGAGTTCCGCACCCCGCTCACCATGATTTCGGGCCCGGTGACACAACTTTGCGAAAGTCCCAAGATAGAGGGAGAAAACAAACAACTGCTTTACATCGTACAACGCAGTGTGGGGCGCATGCTCCGTCTGGTGAACCAGCTGATGGACTTCAACAAACTGGAGAATGACACCCTGAAGCTGCGAGTGAAACGGACTGACATCATCTCGCAACTGCAACGCTTTGTAGATATTTTCCGCATCAACGCCAACGAGAAAGGCATCGCACTGAACACTTATGGCCTGGAGGATACTTTCCTCATGTGGCTGGACGTGGACAAGCTGGACAAGATTGTAGGAAACCTGCTTTCAAACGCCTTGAAGTTCACTCCGAACGGTGGGAAAGTGGAACTGTGCTTCGACGTCATTACCCGCGAAGAGGCTGCGCGTCTCTTTACGCTGACCGACAAAGACATCGACACGCAATACGTCAAAGTTGCCGTGGCCGACAGCGGGAACGGAATCCCCGAGGAACAGTTGGAGAAGGTATTCGAACGCTACTACCAACTGGACAATCAATCCAAAGGCACCTATAACTGGGGAACCGGCATCGGCTTGTACTACGCCCGCAGCCTGGCGCTGCTGCATCACGGCTACCTGAAAGCCGGTAACCGTACCGAAGGAAGCGGAGCCGTCTTCACCCTGCTGCTGCCGGTGAATGACCTCTCCTATACCCCCGAAGAATGTACCCTCCCCGAAGAAGAACAGAACAAGGCGTTTCCGATACAAACGGAAGAACAGTATCAACTGGAAAACACAGAGAGCATCCGGCAACAAAAGCAAACCCTGCTGGTGGTAGACGATGATACGGAAGTGGCCCACTACCTGAAGGCCCTGCTTTCTCCCGTCTACAACGTTGTCTGCCGCTTCGATGCCGACAGCGCCTTCAAAGCCATGAGCGAAGAAGCTCCCGACCTCGTACTGAGCGATGTAGTGATGCCCGGAAGAAACGGTTACGACCTCTGCCGACAGATAAAGGAAGACTTGCAACTATGCCACATCCCCGTGATACTGGTAACAGCCAAAGCTACTGTAGAGAACCAGGTGGAAGGTCTGAATACCGGTGCAGATGCCTACGTAACGAAACCTTTCGAGCCCAACTACCTGCTGGCGCTTATCAAATCCCAGCTGAAGAACCGTGAGAAAGTGCGCAGTCTCCTGAGCCGTTCCACCCAAACGGATGAGATTGAGGAGAACGTGCTCTCCCCGCAAGACAACACCTTCATGACCGAACTTTACCACCTGATGGAAAACGAACTCTCCAATCCGGAACTGGACGTGGCGCGCATGACCGAGCTGCTGAAAATCTCCCGCACCAAATTCTATTACAAGGTAAAGGGGCTGACGGGTGAGAACCCCAGCGTATTCTTCAAGACCTACAAGCTGAACCGTGCCGCCAAATTGATAAAGGAAGGGAAATATACCATCTCAGAGATAGCGGACATGACGGGATTCAGTACACTGTCCCATTTCTCGACCAGCTTCAAGAAACAATTCGGGGCGACGCCGAGCGAATACAGCAAGTAAAAAACCAGTCGGTTCAAATTTATTCATTACATTTGTACCATTCTTAAAAAAACTTTTTATCCATGGCACACCGACTGAATACCAACAAGCAGTTTATGATAGGCAACGGCATCCTTGCTTTCGCCGTGATTTTTGTAGTTGTCATCTTTGTCTACATGAGCATGAGGCTGCAACAACGGAAAGAAGGAGAACGCAACTTCATCGAGACATACACCATCACACTGACGAAAGGATTTGCCGGAGATTCCACTTCCATATTCATCAACGACAGCCTGCTGGTGAACCGCACCATTGCAGAAGAACCTTTCACCATCGAAGTGAAACGCTTTGCCGAGCAAAACGCACTCATGATTGTAAACAATGCAACTGAAAAGCTTTCCTTATTTGAGCTAAGCGAAAAAGGGGGCGAATACCGGTTCGAGAAGGAAGGGGAAGAGGTGAAGCAGCTGGCAAAAAATTAGGGATAAAAAGTTGTGAAGCATTTTGCTCTCATATTTCGGAGTCAACAAGCTTTTTCCTGGCTTACCAACAGCCACTACAAAGACATCACATAACTTTTGCAGTGCTACTGCAAAGACATTACACAACTCCTGCAGTGACACTGCAGCGATACTGCACTCCTTTTGCAGCGTTACTGCAAAACAGTTGCAGTGTCACTGCAAAGGTGTTGCAGCAGCACTGCAAAAGGAGTGCAGTGACAGTGCAAGAGGTATGCAGTAGTTTTGCAGTATCACTGTCTGTAAAACAAGGAACTACTTACCGTCCATACTAATCTCTAACCATTTATTTTCGTTTGATATTTCCGAAGCTCCGCTCTCAATGCTTGTGCCTTTCCATCAGTCATCCGGTCGAGCAAATCCCAGAAACGCTCCCCGTGATTCATCTCGCGGGTATGTGCCAGTTCGTGCAGTAGCACGTAGTCTATCAGATGCTTGGGAAGAAGTACCAGATAATAGGAAAGGTTGATATTGCCTTGTGCCGAACAGCTTCCCCAACGCCCGCTGCTGGAATTTATCTTCACACTCTTGTAAGGAAGGTTGTGCTGCATGGAAAGCATATACAGACGGGGCGGAAGAACAATTTTCGCATTTCGCCGTAAAGCTTCCTCAATTACATTGCGCAGCCAAGCCTGCAGCTTCTCATCCGAGAAATCGGCATCAGGAGGACAGATTATCTGCATTTCCCCCAATTCCGAACGGGACAAGAACCGTTCCCGTTGTCCGCTGACCAATGTCAGTTTAAAGAACTCCGTATCAATGCGGTAATCCAAATCAATCAGCTTTCTGACCTGCTTCTGTATGGCAGCCTTCAGACGCGGACGAAGCTGCTCGATGGCATTCTCTATCTCGGCAAGGGAAGTCCGGGGAGGCACAGTCACGTAAATTCCGTCCTCCTTTGTACGGAAAGTGAGGCGCCGTGCCCGGGCATTGACCCGGACAAACAAAGGACCAAGCTCTTTATCTTCTATAATGCGGTTTACTGTCATAAATCAAAGCCTCTCCCATAGGAAAGGGGCGGGAAGAGGCTTTGCAAATGAACAAAGAATCGTCCAAAAACGCAAGCAAATACCTGACAAAAGCGGACGGAGTGTCCGATAATGAACACTACACAAAAGCGATTATCCTTTAATAATCAACATTTTACACTTATGGCACAATAATTGATTAAAGTATGATGACCGAGCGTCCTTTGAAAAAAGCATTTTTATATGCAACTTTTTCAAGGCAGATCACGTCTAACTAATAAATACTGAATCACAAAAAACAAAAGAATATGAAAGCTCTAACAACATTTATCGCAATCGCCTTATTGGCATTCAGTACAACCGCTTGTTCACAACAACACACATACCGTTCCGGAGGCTTCGGCAGCAAGACGGTCAAGGCAAGCAAGAATTATGTAACCAAAGACATAAAAGTGGACAACTTCACCAAGCTGAGTGTAGCCGGCAGCCCCGACGTGACCTACACGCAGAAGTCCGGCAAACCGACAGTGGAAGTATACACCTCGGACAACATTGTAGACTTACTGGATATCCGTGTCAAGGACAATACCCTCTACATCGGCTTCAAGAAGAACGTCAGCGTATCCTATAATAAACTGGAAGTACGTGTGTCCGCAGAAAAGCTGAACGGCATTGCCGTGGCAGGTTCGGGAGACGTGGAACTGAAAAACGGACTGAAGACGGATGACATCAAAATCTCTGTGGCTGGTTCGGGTGACATCAGTGGAAACAACATCTCCTGCACAGACCTCGATATTTCCATCGCAGGCTCGGGAGACATCAATAGCAGCAACATCACTTGCAATGACCTCCAAGTATCCGTTGCAGGTTCAGGTGACATGAAGCTGAATAACGTAACCGCCAACTTCACCAGAGCATCCGTTGCCGGTTCGGGTACCGCCATCCTGAGCGGCAGTACCCAAGAAGCTGAATACAGCGTGGCAGGTTCGGGTGATTTGCTTGCTTCCGATTTCGTTGCCAAGAAAGCATCTGCCAGTGTTGCCGGTTCAGGCGACATCAAGTGCCATGCCACAGATTTCCTGAAAGTACGCACCAGCGGAAGCGGCAGTGTAGGCTACAAGGGTAATCCGGAACTGGACTATCCCAAGAAAGGACTGTATAAACTCTAACATAGAAAACATAGATTCTCAGATTGATGACTATAAACCTAAACTAAATTCTCTCTCAAATAATTACCTGCAAAAAGAACGAAGGACTCCCGCGAGGAAGCCCTTCGTTCTTTTATCACCCCACACCTCCGAAGCACGGGAACAGTTGTCATTTATCTATATTCAGAATGCCCGATTCATTGTCGCTGTTATTGATGCGTCTGCCGGATGATTTGTAACGCTTACCAAACTCGAAGTTATAACTCAGCTTGATAACCGCCATCTGTCCTATTTCT
>OLSB01003104.1_pt1 | contig 12529 bp, 8 predicted proteins | sample 1672071 | NCBI WGS metagenome assembly OLSB01 (sample SAMEA3136642, study PRJEB25190) | human gut metagenome | biome: human gut; feature: human-associated habitat; material: faeces | place: Austria | collected 2013
GCGCCCTCGCTTTCCCGCAGGGAAAGCTTCCTTTTCGCTCAGGGGGAGGTGCGGAGGGGGAGCGAAGCGCCCCCTCCGCCTCCGCGCGCGTCACTTCTTACGCGCCCTCTACCGGCTGCTTCAGCGCGGGCACGGGCTCCTCCTCGGTCTTGCGATGCACGGCGGCCTTGCGCTTCTTTGCGGCGTGCTCGCCGCGAATCAGCGTCGGCTCGGCGTTCTTGTTCACCGCGTTCTCGTCGATGATGCACTTGGTCACATCGGGCTCGCTGGGCAGATTGAACATGGTATCCTGCATCACGTCCTCGATGATCGCCCGCAGGCCGCGCGCGCCGCTCTTGCGTTCCAGCGCCTTGTGGGCGATGGTTCGAAGCGCCGCGTCGGTAAACTCCAATTCCACGTTGTCCATCGACAGGAGCTTGGCGTACTGGCGCACCAGCGCGTTCTTCGGCTCGGTGAGAATCTTCACCAGCGCGTCCTCGTCCAGCTTGCTCAGCGTCACGATGACCGGCAGGCGGCCGATGAATTCGGGAATCAGGCCGAACTTCAGAAGATCCTCGGGCTGCAGCTGCTTCATGATCTCGTCGTTGGACTTCTCCATCTCGCCCTTGATCTCCGCGCCGAAGCCCATCGTCTTCTTGCCGATACGGCTCTCCACGATGCGCTCAATGCCCTCGAACGCGCCCCCGCAGATGAAGAGGATGTTGGTGGTATCGACCTGGATAAACTCCTGATGCGGGTGCTTGCGCCCGCCCTGCGGCGGCACGGAGGCGATGGTGCCCTCCAGCATCTTCAGAAGCGCCTGCTGCACTCCCTCGCCGGACACGTCGCGGGTGATGGAGCGGTTCTCGCTCTTTCGCGCGATCTTGTCGATTTCGTCGATATAGATGATGCCGCGCTGCGCGAGCTCGATATTGTAGTCCGCGTTCTGAATCAGGCGCAGAAGCACGTTTTCAACGTCCTCGCCCACGTAGCCCGCCTCGGTAAGGCTGGTCGCGTCGGCGATGGCGAAGGGAACGTTCAGAATTTTGGCCAGCGTCTGCGCAAGATAGGTCTTGCCGCAGCCGGTGGGGCCGAGCATCACGATGTTGCTCTTCTGAAGCTCCACGTCGTTCTTCTTGCCCTTATATTTGATGCGCTTGTAGTGGTTGTACACGGCCACGCTCAGCGCCTTTTTCGCCTGTTCCTGACCCACGACGTACTGATCCAGCACCGCCTTGATTTCCTGCGGCTTCTTTACCTCGATCTCCGCCCGGTCGTTCGACATGGGAGAAACGTCCTCGGACACGATCTCCTGGCACAGAAGCACGCACTCGTCGCAGATATACACGCCGGGGCCGGCGATCAGCCGGCGAACCTCGTCGCGCGATTTCCCGCAGAACGAACAGCGGACGTGCTTGTCATAATCTTCTTTATTCGGCATAATTATCTCCTGGGAAGAATGATTTCGTCGATGATGCCGTATTCGCGGGCTTCCTCGGCGGTCATGAAGTGGTCGCGCTCGGTGTCGGCGGCCACGGTGTCGAAGGGCTTGCCGGTGTTGCGGGCCAGCTCTTCGGTCATGCGCTTTTTAATGAAGCGCATATGGTCGGCGTGAATGAGGATGTCGGTCGCCTGACCCTCGGTTCCGCCCAGCGGCTGATGGATCATCACCTCGGCGTTGGGCAGCGCCTTGCGCTTGCCCTTCGCGCCCGCGGCCAGCAGGAACGCCGCCATGGACGCCGCCATGCCGATGCACAGCGTGGACACCTCGCACTTCAGATAGCGCATAGTATCGTAAATCGCCATGCCCGCCGTAATCGCTCCGCCCGGGCTGTTGATATACAGCATGATATCCTGATCCGGATTTTCCATTTCAAGAAACAGCATCTGCGCGACGATGGTATTGGCCATACCGTCGTCGATGGGCCCGCTGAGGAAAATGATGCGATCCTTCAAAAGGCGCGAGTAAATGTCATACGCGCGTTCGCCCATTTCATTTTTTTCAATAACCGTCGGCACCAGATACATCGGATGCACCTCCCGTTTCAATATATCCGAAAGCGGCGCGGGCTATACTTGAAGAGCATATGCCCGTGCCGCTCTCCTATGAATGATAATTATTCGTGCGCGCAGCCCTTCAGGAACTCGACGACCTTGTTCATCGTCGCGGCCTGCTTGAAGTATTCCTTGTCGCCGTCGGTCAGCTGCTTCTTCATGTCCTCGAGGGACTTCTTGCGGCTGTCGGCCAGCTTGGCGATTTCGGCGTCGATCTCTTCCTCGGTGGCTTCGATCTTCTCCGCGTCGCGGATGGCTTCCAGCGCCAGCTGGGTCTTCACGCGCTCGGTGGCCTGCTCGCGATACATCTCGCGCACCTGCTCACGGGTCTGGCCGGTGTACTTGAAGTAGTCGTCCAGCTTCATGCCCTGATACATCAGGCGCATTTCCATGTCGCGCAGCATGTTGTCGATGGCTTCCTCAACCATGCCGTTGGGAATGTCCATCTCGCAGGTCGCCACGGCCTTCTCCACCACTTCGTTTTCGAAGGCGGTCTCGGCGCGCTCCTCGTTGCGCTTGATCAGGTTGGCCTTCACGTCGGCCTTGTATTCGTCCAGCGTGTCAAAGCCCATATCCTTGGCGAACTCATCGTCCAGTGCCGGCACTTCCTTTTCGCGGATGCCGTTCACATGCACATGGAACACGACGGGCTTGCCGGCGAGGGACTTCTCGTGATACTCCTCGGGGAAGGTGACGTTCACGTCCACGTCCTGACCGACGGTCGCGCCGACGAGCTGATCCTCAAAGCCGGGAATGAAGTGGCCGCTGCCCAGCACGAGCTCCTGACCCTTCGCGGTGCCGCCCGCAAACTGGTTGTCGCCGTCAAATCCGGCGTAGTCGATGTTCACCTGATCGTCCAGCTTGGCGGGACGGTCGGTCACCTCGACGAAGCGGCTGTTGCGGTCGCGGGCGCGCTCGACTTCGGCGGACACGTCGTCGTCGGTCACTTCGTCGACGACCTTCTTGGCCTCGAGGTTCTTGTAGTCGCCCAGCACGACGTCGGGACGCACGAACACTTCGACGGAGAAGATCAGGTCCTTGCCCTTTTCGATCTGGGTCACGTCCAGCTCGGGACGATCCACGGGCTCGACGCTGTGCTCCTTGATGGCCTCGGAGTAGACCACGGGGAAGATCTCGTCAAACGCGTCCTCGAAGAACACGGACGGGCCATAGTGCATTTCGATCACGTGACGGGGCGCCTTGCCGCGGCGGAAGCCGGGGATGTTGAAGCGCTTCACGTTCTTGGAGTAAGCGGTAGCGAGCGCCTTGTCGAAGTCCTCGGCGCTGACCACGAAGTTCAGCTTCACTTTGTTGGAAGTAAGTTTCTCAAACGTAGAGCTCATGAAGGGTTCCTCCTGACACACCTGTTTCGATTATAGCAGATGAGATTTTAGCACATTTTTCCCTCCGTTGCAACACGCCACCGTAAATTCCGGTTGCCCTTCCGGTGACTTTATGTTATAATTTCGCGCAACAGGGAGGGAAATGTCCATGAAACGATTTTCCGAAGCCATTCAAAGCAAAATTCTTCTGTTTGACGGCAGCATGGGCGCGCTGCTTTCGCGCATGGGACACGTCACGCCGTGCCCGGACGAGCTGGCCGTCACCCGGCCGGACGTGATCCGCTCCGTCCATCAGGGCTATCTGGACGCGGGCGCAGACGTGCTTTTAAGCGACACCTTCGGCGCGACGGAAATGACGCTTGCCCACAAAAAGCGCGCGGGCATGGGCGAAAAAATCACGTCCACCGCCGTGCGCCTTGCGCGCGAGGTCGCGGGCAGCCGCGCGCTCGTGGCCGTCGATATGGGGCCGACCAGCGCGTTTCTGTATCCCACCGGCGAAGCCATGCCGGCGGACTTCTATAAAACCTTTTTCGATCAGGCGCGCTGCGCGAAGGAAAACGGCGCGGACTTCGCCATGATCGAAACGCAGACCGACCTCGGCGAAGCGCGCCTTGCCTGTCTGGCCGCGCGCGCCGCGGGTCTCGAAGCCGCCGTCAGCTTCACCTTCGGCCGAAATACCGGACGCACGCTCACCGGCTCCCCCGCGGAATGCTGCGCCGCGGCGCTGGAAGCCGCGGGCGCGGCGGCGCTGGGGCTGAACTGCTCGCCCAGCCCGGAGGACATGCTCGGCCTTTTGCGCGCCATGCGGCGCGTGTCCGCCCTGCCGGTCGTCGTGCAGCCCAACGCGGGCATGCCCGAGACCGCGCCCGACGGCAGCACGTTTTATCCCTACTCGCCCGAAAAGATGCGCGAATGCGCCCGCGCGCTGCTGGAAGCCGGCGCGTCCGCCATCGGCGGCTGCTGCGGCACGACCTTCGACCATATCCGCGCGCTGAAGCCCCTCACCGGCGGTCCCGTGCCCGCGCCCGCGTGGGACGGACAGGCGCGTCTGTGCTCCCGCCGCGACTGTGCGACGGTCACGGAAGCGCTGGAAGCCGTCGCCGACCTCTCCGACCCCGAGGATGCCTACGACCTCGAGGGCGACGAGACTGCCGTGCGCCTTGACCTGCGCGGCCTTGCGCCCGATGAAGCCGCCGTGCGCACGCTGGACGCGAGCGCCGCTACGCGCCTGCCGCTCATCCTGCGCGCCGACGACGCCGATGCCCTGCGCGCCGCGCTCCTCGCCTGCCCCGGCCGCCCCGCCGCCGACGCGCCCGCCGACCTCCGTCCCATCATAGACGAATTCGGCGCGTTCCCCGTAGCCTGACTCCTCCGCGCCGCCAACCCTCCATGACCGGCGGCGCGTTTTTCATCCTCACGCGACGCGCCCCATCAGCCTTCGTTCTAATAAGCTCAGAGCGTACCCCATATCTTTCATTGACGAATCCATACATGCGGAGTATACTGAAAGGGACATTCAGGCAATTCCGACGTACCGCCGAATTGCGCAGCGGCGCCCCAGCTTCCTCGGACGGGAAGCCTGCCTGACGCCGGAAAATATACGGGAGGAAACACATCATGAACTGGGATCTTGGAAAGCTTTACACCGGTTTTGACGACCCGGCCTTTGCCCGCGACATGGACGCGCTCTCCGCGGGCGCGGCGCAGCTGAAGACCGCGATTGCGAACGTGCGCGAGGGCGACGAGCAGAAGAACCTGCACGCCATCATCGAGCGGATGCAGTCGCTCAGCAAGCGGATGGGCCGCGTGGGCAACCTGATCTTCCTGACGCTGGCCGCCGACTCAAACTGCGAAGCGGCGCTTCAGCCGCGCGTGCGCTACATGGAAATCGGCAACGAATTCTCGCTGATTTCCAGCGATTTCGTCCGCTACATCGGCGAAAACGACCACATCCGCGCGCTGTGCGAGGGCGACGCGCTGCTGACCGAGCACCTGCCCTTCTTTGAAAACGCGAAAAACGACGCGGCGCATCTGATCGATTCCGCGCTGGAGCCGACCGTGCTCAAAATGCGCATGGACGGCAGCGCCGCCTTCGCCCGCCTGCGCGACGAGCTGTTCGCAGGTCTCTCCATCGACCTGACGCTGGACGGTGAAACGAAGCGCCTGCCGCTGCCCGCCGTGCGCGCCATGGCCTGCGATGCGCGCGCGGACGTGCGCAAGGCCGCCTACGAAGCCGAAATCGCCGCCTATCCGCGGCTTGAAACCGGCATGGCCGCCTGCCTGAACGCCATCAAGGGCGAAGCGCTCACCATGTGCTCCCTGCGCAATTTCCCCTCGGTGCTGGACTGGTCGCTGATCGTCTCCCGCATGGATCGTGAAACGCTGGACGCGCTTCTGAACGCCATGCACGGCGCCCTGCCGATGTTCCGCCGCTACTTCCGCCTGAAGGCGAAAATGCTGGGCTACGAGGGCGGCCTGAAGTTCTACGACCTGTTCGCGCCGGTGGGCAAGGTCACAAAGACCTACACGCTGGACGAGGCGCGCGACCTGCTGCTTCGCGTGTTCGGCGACTACTGCCCGGCCATTCAGAACGTGATGCGCCGCGCCTTCGCCGAAAACTGGATCGACGCGTATCCCCGCGAGGGCAAGGAGGGCGGCGCGTTCTGCGCGGGCGAGCCGTCGCTGGGCATCAGCTACGTGCTCACCAACTTCGATGGCTCATTCTCCGACGTTTCCACGCTGGCGCACGAGCTGGGCCACGCGTTCCACAACGACTGCCTGAACGAGGTTTCCCCGCTCATGACGGACACGCCCATGCCGCTGGCCGAAACCGCGTCCACGTTCAACGAGCTGCTGCTGGCCGAGCGCATGCAGAAGCTCGCGAGTCCGGAGGAGGAAGCCGCGCTGCTCGAAATGCAGCTGAGCGACGCCGCGCAGGTGATCGTGGACATCATGAGCCGCTTCCTGTTCGAAAGCGAGGTCGTCGAGCGCCGCAAGACCGGCACCACCTCCGCGCGCGGCCTGTGCGAAATCATGCTGGACGCGCAGAAGCAGACCTACGGCGACGGACTGGACGAGAACTGCCTGCATCCCTATATGTGGGCGTGCAAGTCGCACTACTACTCCGCCGACCTGCACTTCTATAACTTCCCCTACGCCTTCGGCCTGCTGTTCGCCACCGGCCTGTACGCCCTCTGGCAGAAGAAGGGCGACGACTTCTGGCCGCTGTATAAGACCATCCTCCAGAAGAGCGGCTCCGATACCATCCGGAACGTCGCCGCCTCCGCCGGCATCGACCTCACCAGGCCCGACTTCTGGCAGGACGCCATCGCCTTCTACGCCAAAAAGCTCGACCGCCTCGAAGCGCTCGTAAACGCCGAAAGCAAATAACTCAAAAAAAACAATTCCGCCGCCCTTCCCTCCGGAGGGACGGCGGAACGCGTATAAGACGCCATATACTCAATTCCCCGTCAAAATATGGCACGTCGACATGAAACGCCTGCGTTTGAATTCCTCCTGTTACTGCGCTCCCGTTTTATCTTTCATGCGCAATATAATCAACAAAATACGCAGCCGCTTCATGCGCGAGTCGGTTCAGATTCCGCATGGTCTCCCTGTACTCATCCAGACATTCGATCCCGCTGGATTTGGGAATATAGTCGTCCTTTTTTGCAGATACCATTTGGGAGTACATTGATTCGCCTTCTTATCCATACGGAAAACCTCCCGGAATCGAAATTCGTTCCGAGAGGTTTTTTCATTGCCGTACGCTCAGTCCTTCTTTCCGCTGCGCTTTACGGTCTTCAGCACCAGCATGATCGCGGCGAACAGCACGCCGGCGATGGCCCAGATGAACCAGCTATGCTGGCCGTTGCCGTTTCCCTTGGGCCCGTAGGTATAATACAGGAACACCGCCACAACTACCAGCCAGTAGCCGCCGCTCACCGCGCCGATGATGGGGCTTCTCGCCTTGCTCAGGCGGGTGTACTCGCCGTCCTCGAGCAGCTTTTCCGTGGCGGACTGGATCGTGCCGCCGTACACGAACGCCATGCAGCCGAAGCCCGCCACGACCAGCAGCAGGCAGACCGCGCCGACGTAGAAAATATCGATCGTATCCATGCAGACGGCCACAAACAGCGGGATCACGGACAGGATGCACAGAAGCGTGCCCACGATATTCAGGCGGGTACAGGTGGGCGCGAACGCCTTTCGGCGCTCCTTTACCATGCCGCTCACGCCGTACTCGGTTTCGAACGGCTCCTTTTCCAGAAATTCGTACTCCTTCACCTTCGCCCCGCAGGACAGGAACAGCGTCACAGCCACCGCCGCAAACACCGTCAGCACCGAAAGGCCGATGCCCGCCGCGACGTGTTCCGTGACGCGGAACTGGCTGAACCCGGTCATCGCGCTCAGCGCCAGAAGCGGAACCGGCGACACGACGCACAGAAACGTGGCAATCGCCATCCTCGGCGCGGCCGCCCGGCGCAGCGCCAGATAATCGGAGGCCTGCTGCATCGTCACCCGGCGCAGCGGAGAGGCGCTTTCTTCGCCGGTGACCTCCGGCTCCTCCATGTCGTCCTTCAGAAGATAGTCCGTCGTCACGCCGAACAGACGGCTCATCTGAAGAATCCGGTCGATGTCCGGCACCGACTGCGCGCTCTCCCACTTGGAGACCGACTGACGGCTGACATTCAGCCGCTCGGCCAGCTCCTCCTGCGACCATCCTGCCTTCTTGCGAAGCGCGATTACCTTATCCGCGAAAATCATAGGCTTTTCCTCCCTGTCCGGCCGCATTTTCCGCGACCCTTGTGGCACCTATCGTACACCCTCCGGCGGTTGCGCGCCAGAAATCCGACCATATAATTCGTCAACCGGCGGTTGCGATTGGCCGCAAAACGCGGAAAAATCAGCCCATCGGCAGAAATCGGCACATTTTCCACCCCAAAGAGGAAAAATCCGGCATATTTTCAGAACGGCGCGACTTTCTCGACCTCCCCGTTCTGCCGCGCACGAAGGAGCGCCTGACTCATCCGCATGCCGCGCTCGGCGCAAGCGCACGGAAACACCGAAGTCTTTCAAACGTCCTTCAAAACGGCGCGGCTTCCTCGACTTCCCCGTTCTGACGCGCGCGCAGGAGCGCCTGACTCATCCGCATGCCGCGCTCGGCGCAGTCCCGCGCGCTGCCGTTCTCGGCCAGCGCCAGCGCGATTCCGGCGCACATCGCGTCGCCCGCGCCGGTGGCCTGACAGGTGAAGCGCTCGGCGGGAATGATCGTGCCCGCGCCGTTCGCGTCCGCGTAGTACGCGCCGTCCGCGCCCATGGAGAGGATGACCCGCTTCACGCCCTTTTTCAGAAGCGCGCGCGCCGCGGCCTCGCAGGTCGCTTCGCCGGTCAAAAGCAGCGCTTCGTCACGGTTCGGCTTCAGCGCGTCCAGCCGTCCGAGCAGCGGGTGCAGCCGGGTCGCCTTAACCCCGCTCACCGGGTCGGCGACGACGGGCACGCGCAGGCGCTCCGCCAGATAGGCAATGCACGTCTCGGACAGGTTCGCCTCCACGACGCACGCGTCTGCGCGATTGATATCGGGCAGCGCGGCCTCCAGATACGAAACCGTCAGGCTTTCCATCAGCGCCATATCGTTCACGGCCACGGCCATATCGCCGTCCGGCCCGTGCACGGACATATAGCAGCTGCCCCTTCCATGCACGCGCCGCGCCATGGAAAGGTCGATTCCCGCGTCCCGGCAGGCGGCTTCCAGAATCCGCCCGACGAAATCGTCGGACACGCAGGTATACAGCTTCGCGTGGGCTCCGGCGCGCGCCAGCCTTTCGGCGATGTTTCGCCCCACGCCGCCCGGCGCGAAGCGAATCGCGCCGATGTTGGAATCGCGGGCGCGCAGCGGCGCGGACACGCTGCCGGTCACGTCCAGATTCATGCCGCCCACCACGGCAATCACAGGCCTTTTGCTGTTTTTCATATTCAACCCTCTCGCGCTCCGCGCTTCCGATCTTGAACGCTTCAACGCCGGAAAATCATTTTCCGATCCTCAGCGCCGCTCTCATAACCTCCGCAAAGAACCGCTCCCAGAAGGCAGCCCTTCCCACCCATGCCGGTGGCTCACTTCTTCTCGCCTTTCTCAAATTTCGCGATTTCCTGAAGGAACCGCTCGCCATAGGCCTTCATTTTCGCTTCGCCCACGCCGCTCACCAGAAGCATGTCCTCCCGGCTATGCGGCCGTTTGGCGCTCATGTCGCGCAGCGCCGCGTCGGTCAGCACCACATAGGGCGGCACGTGCTTTTCCTCGGCGATCTTCGTGCGCAGCTTCCGGAGCGCCTGAAACAGCGCCTCGGACTCGGTGGTGACCTCCGCTTCCCGCTTCGTCGCGCGCGCGGCGCGGCGCTTTTTCGCCGTTTCGCCTTTCACCGCCGGCAGCGAATAGTCCTTCATGCGCATGCTGCCGTCGACCAGCGCCCGCGCGTTCGCGCCGAGCTTCAAAATCGGATACTCGTCGCCTACGCGCTTCAGAAAGCCCTTTTCCACCATGCGGTCGATCAGCTGGGAAATGGACGCACGCTCATATTGCGAAAGCGCGCCATAGCTGTTCAGCCGATCGAGCCGGTATTGCAGCAGGCGCTCCTCCCTGCTGCCCGCGAGCACGGCGGCGACGACGCTGGCTCCGAAGCGCTGGCCGCATTCCGACACGCACTTCACGATGTTCAGCGCCACGGGCGTCACGTCGATCTGCGCCGCCGGACGGGCGCAGTTGCCGCAGCGGTCGCACTTGCCCGCGGTCTTTTCGCCGAAATAGCGCAGGATGTACGCCCGCAGGCAGCCGTCGGTTCGGCAATAGCCCTGCATGGCGATCAGCCGCGCGCGCGCCTGCTCCCTGAGCTTCGCCGCATCCTCCGGGCTGAGGTTCGATTCCTCGCCCATGTGGTCGATGAAGAAGCTCTGCGTGATCATATCCTGCGCGCTGTACAGAAGCACGCAGTCGGCGCGCTCGCCGTCGCGCCCCGCGCGCCCGGCCTCCTGATAGTAGCTTTCAATGTCCTTGGGCATGTTGTAGTGAATCACAAACCGCACGTCCGACTTGTCGATGCCCATGCCGAAGGCGTTCGTGGCCACCATAACGCCGCTGTCATCCATGGCGAACGCGTCCTGATTGCGGCGGCGCTCGTCGTCGGACAGTCCCGCGTGGTAGTGCGCGGCGCGGAAGCCGTCGCGCTTCAGGCTGTCGCAGATTTCCTCCACCTGCCTGCGCGTGGCGCAATAGATGATGCCGCTCATGCCGCGATAGCCGTTCAGAAGTTCGGTCAGCGCCTCGCGCTTGTTCGCGGGACGCAGTACGCGGTAATACAGGTTCGGCCGGTCGAAGCCGGTGACCAGCTCAAGCGGCTCCCGAAGGCCGATCAGGCGGCGAATGTCCGCGCGCACGCGCTCCGTCGCCGTGGCCGTGAACGCGCACAGCCGCGGCCGCGCCGGAAGACGGCGGATGAACTCCTGAATATCCAGATACGCCGGCCGGAAATCCTGCCCCCACTGGGAGATGCAATGCGCCTCGTCCACGGCGATCATGCTCGGGTTCATTTCCGCCGCCAGCGAAAGGAAGCGCTCCGTCAGAAGCCGCTCCGGCGCGACGTAGATAATCTTATACTTGCCGCCGCGCGCGTTGGACAGCGCCGCCGCTGTCTGCCGCTCGGAGAGCGAGCTGTTCAGAAACGCCGCGGGCACGCCCGCCTGCGTGAGCGCGTTCACCTGATCCTTCATCAGCGAAATCAGCGGGGAAATCACGATGGCGCAGCCCTCCATGGCCAGCGCGGGAATCTGGTAGCACAGGCTCTTGCCCGCGCCGGTGGGCATCACGCCCAGCACGTCCCGGCCGTCCAGAATGGCCCCAATCACGTCCTCCTGCCCCTCGCGGAACGCGCCGTAGCCGTATACGCTTTTGAGAATCGCGTGAATGTCGCCCGTCACGCGCGCCTTCCGAACCTCGCCCGCGTCGCGCGGCGCGGCAAAGGAAGTCTCTTCCGTATTCTGAAACGCCGCCTTCGCAAGCAGCGCGTCGATCACCGCGCCGCCCTCGCCGTCCGTCTGAAACGCCGAATCCGCGTACGGCAAAGCCGTCGCCGCCTGAAACGCCCTCGACGCGTCCATCGATGCGCCGCCGTTTCGGCCACTCGATGGGAAGGAGTTTGACGCGCCAGCGCTCCATTTGTCCATCTGGAACCCCTTCGCCGCGCCGCCGCTTCGGCTGCCCGTCCCGGGTACGCTCGACGTGCCATTCTTCCAATCATTCGTCTGAGATGTGGTGAATGCGCCGCCATTCCATTCGTCCATCTGGAACGGCTTCGCCGCGCCGCCGCTTCCTCCGTTCTTCGGGAACGACCTCGGCGCGTCTCCGTTCTTTCCGCTCTTTGGGAATGACTGCGGCGTGTCTCCGTTCTTTCCGCTCTTTGGGAATGACTGCGGCGTGTCAAAGAACGCGCCACTGCTCTGATCGTCCGCCCGCTTCGCCGCCGGTTCATCCGGGAACGGATACGCCTCCGCCGGAACGGGCGCTTCCTCCGCGAAGTCGGGCAGATCCATGAACGCGGGCATTTCCAAAAGATCATCCGCCTCCGGCGGCTCGGGCGGCAGCGGAACCTCCTCCGGCGCGGAGAACTCGTCCGCGCCGCGGGTGAGCATTTCCACCCACTTTTCAGGCGTGCAGACATACAAAGGCGCGCCCGCCTCGTTCAGCGCGCGAAACAGAACCTCGTCGTCGCCCTCAAAGCGGCGGGCGGTGCCGATCACTTCATACTCTCCGCCCGCAAAATCGCGGTAGCGGCCCGGTCGCGGAATCATGGCAGTGCTCCTTTGCTTATCTTTTGTTCCCGCCGCACATACGGCGAAGTAAATTTCCTCTCGCATTTCCACGCCCAGCACGAATCACACCGCATACTCCACCCGCACAGCACGCAAACGCAATTTACAACGCGTCGCACAGCTCGCGATTCACAACGCGCGGGTACATGGTACAGCGCACAAACACAGAACATAGCTCGCGGACGCAATTCGCAGCACGCGGGCGCAAATCGCGGCTCGCGGGCGCGGTTCGCGGCTCGCGGGCGCAGTTCGCGGTGCGCGGGCGCTGGTCGCGGCTCGCGGGCGCTGGT
>OLSB01003105.1_pt1 | contig 12529 bp, 9 predicted proteins | sample 1672071 | NCBI WGS metagenome assembly OLSB01 (sample SAMEA3136642, study PRJEB25190) | human gut metagenome | biome: human gut; feature: human-associated habitat; material: faeces | place: Austria | collected 2013
AGTCGCACAGCTCGCCGGTCTTGTGGCAGGCGAGCTGTGCGACTATGTGTGCCAGTGGGAGGACTTCTGCAAGACTCTCCGGAGGAAAACCGTCGTCTATTTCGACGCCTTCGGCGGCACCTCCTACCCGGAGGACTGCCCCCCGAAGCAGCTGTACCCCCTCACCGCCAAGCAGCTTCCCGGCTACGGCGGCAATCTGGACACCGCCGTCTCCGATCTGAGCCACTACCAGAAAATGGAATTCGGCAGTCTGGTGCTTTGCGGCACCCGCCGCCGGGCGGAGCTGTTACAGCAGCTGCTTCACGAGAAGGGGCTGTCCGCATTTCAGTGCATCCCCCTGACCACCCTGCCGAAGCCCGGCCAGATCCTTCTGACGGAGGGCACGCTCCCCTTCGGCATGGAGTATCCCCTGTCCAAAATCGCCGTTCTGACGGAGGGGCAGCTGATTGCCCGGAGCGAGCCGAAGCGGAAACCCGCGAAAAAAACCGGCTCCACTAACCGCCAGAAGCTGAATTCCTTCACCGACCTGACCCCCGGCGATCTGGTGGTGCATCAGCACCACGGCATCGGCCGCTTCGTGGGGATGATCCGGATGCCCACCGACGGGGTGGAGAAGGACTACATCAAGATCGCCTATGCCGGCAGCGACTGCCTGTATGTGCCGGCCACGGCGCTGGATCTGGTGAGCAAGTATATCGGGGCCGGGGAGGATACCGAGCACACCCGGCTCAATAAGCTGGGCGGCACGGAGTGGGCCAAGACCACCCACCGGGCCAAGGCAGCCGCCAAGGATCTGGCGGAGGGCCTCATCAAGCTCTACGCCCAGCGCCAGCGGGAGGCGGGGCACGCCTTCTCCCCGGACTCTCCGTGGCAGCAGGAGTTCGAGGACGCCTTCGACTACACGGAGACCGACGATCAATTACAGGCCATCCGGGAGATCAAGGCGGATATGGAAAAGCCCGTACCCATGGACCGGCTGCTGTGCGGCGATGTGGGCTACGGCAAGACGGAGGTGGCCCTGCGGGCGGTGATGAAGTGCATCCTGGACGGCAAGCAGGCCGCCATTCTGGTACCCACCACGGTGCTGGCCCAGCAGCACTATGCCACCGCCATGAACCGCTTCCGCTCCTTCCCGGTGACGGTGGAGGTGCTGAGCCGGTTCCGCACCCCCAAGCAGACCAAGGAAATTCTGGAGCGGGCGGCGCAGGGAAAGATCGACCTGCTCATCGGCACCCATCGCCTGCTGGCGAAAGATCTGGTGTTCAAGGATCTGGGGCTGCTCGTCATCGACGAGGAGCAGCGCTTCGGCGTGACCCACAAGGAGAAGCTCCGGGAGCGGGTGCGTCAGGTGGACACCCTGACCCTGTCCGCCACCCCCATTCCCCGGACGCTGAACATGGCCCTGTCGGGCATCCGGGATATGTCCACCATCGAGGAACCCCCCAGGGACCGCCAGCCGGTGCAGACCTACGTCATGGAGCACGAATGGCCCGCCGTGGCGGAGGCCATCCGGCGGGAGCTGAACCGGGGCGGGCAGGTCTACTACCTGCACAACCGGGTGGAGAACATCGAGTCCACCGCCGGACGGCTGCGCCAGTGGCTGGGGGAGGATGTGCGCCTCGCCATAGCCCACGGCAAGATGTCCGAGCAGGAGCTGAGCCGGGTGATGCAGCAGATGACCGACGGCGAGGTACAGGTGCTGGTCTGCACCACCATCATCGAGACGGGCATCGATATCCCCAACGTGAACACCCTCATCATCGAGGACGCCGACCGGCTGGGTCTGGCGCAGCTGCACCAGATCCGGGGCCGCATCGGGCGCTCCTCCCGCCGGGCCTACGCCTATCTCACCTACCGCCCCGGCAAGGTGCTGACGGAGGTGGCCGGCAAGCGGCTGTCCGCCATCCGGGAATACGTGGACTTCGGCGCAGGCTTCCGCATCGCCATGCGGGATCTGGAGATCCGGGGCGCCGGTAATCTGCTGGGGCCGGAACAGTCCGGCTACATGATGAGCGTGGGCTATGATATGTACCTGAAGCTGCTGAACGACGCCGTGCTGGAGCAGCAGGGGAAGGGCCGGGAGATCCGGCCGGAGTGCTCTGCCGACCTGACGGTGGCGGCGTACATCCCGGAGCGGTATGTCCCCTCCGACCGGCAGCGGATGGACCTGTACCGGCGCATTGCCGCCCTACGGGATAACGATGCGGCGGCGGACCTCATCGACGAGCTGACGGACCGCTACGGCGATCCGCCCCGACCGGTGACGGCGCTGCTGGATGTGGCGCTGCTGCGGGCGGCAGCCGCCGACACCGGGGTGACGGATATTACCCAGAAGGGCCAGACGCTGCTGCTGAGCCTGGGCCAGCGGATGGATGTCCCCAGCCTCATGGCGGTATGCACTCTGCCGGCCTACCGCAGCCGCCTGCTGCTGTCGGCGGGGGAGCATCCCAAGCTGACGCTGCACCTGAAGCCCGGCGAGGAGGCGCTGGACGCCGCCGGGCATCTGGTGGAGGCGCTGGCTCTCAAACGCAAGGAAATTTCGGGCGAAACGCCCGCAGAAGGAGGAACCCTATGAAACGTTTTGCTGCGATGCTGGTGGTCTCGGTGCTGATGGTGCTGTGGATCGCCTCCGGCGACCGGATGAGCGCCGGCCAACGAACGGACGGTCTTTACTACGAGGTCACCGGCATCCATCCGGACGCCGTGCTGATGCGCATCAACGGCGAGGATATCTCGGCGGAGGAGTACCTGTACTGGCTGGCCTATGACTGCGAGTACCTGACCTCCTATGTGCCGAATCTGGATTTCAGTGCCGAGGTGTCCAACGGCATGACCTACGGCTCCTATGCCAAGGCCGACGCCGTGGAGACGGTGAAGCTCTATGCCCTGCTGCGGCAGTGGGCCAAGCAGTACAATGTATCGCTGACGGAGGAGGACGAGGCCCGGCTTCAGCAGCAGCGGCAGCAGTATGTCACCTACTACGGCGGCGAGGAGGGCTATCAGCAGCAGCTGCAGCTGCTGGGCATCAGCGAGGATACCTTCGACAGCATCAACCGGATGTACCTGCTGTATGCACGGATTCACGACCTGTATACCGCCGACGGCAGCGCCATGCACCCCACGCAGGAGGCCATCGACGCCTTCGCTCAGGAAAAGGGCTATGTGACGGTGAAGCTGCTGTACTGGCCCGCCTCCGGCGGTGAGAACTCTCAGGCGCAGGCAGAGGACTTTGCCGCCCGGCTGTCCACCGCCGAGGATAAGGATACCCTGTATGCGGAGATGGCCCAGCAGTTGGGCATCGAGGCCGGGGACACCGGCCGTACCTTCAGCGCCGAGACGCTGGGGGATACCCTGTCCGCCGCCTTCTCTGCGCTGGAGCCGGGACAGGTCAGCGATGTCATTGCCACCGACGAAGGCTGGTATGTGGCCATCGGCCAGACGCTGGACGAGAGCTCCGTGCTGGACGAGATGTTCACGGAAACCGTGACTCAGGCCCGCAGCGAGCTGACGGTGGAATACAACCAGGGCCTCTATGACAAGCTGGACGCCGGGGACTTTTACAGCCGCCTCACGGCCCGGCAGTCCGAGCTCAGCAGCCAGTTCAGCTCCGGCAGCGCCGATCCCGGCACGGACAGCGGTGCGGGCAGCAGTACGGACAGCGATACCTCCGGCGAAAAGGATGGCGGCAGCACCGGCTCCGGGGACTGATTTTCTCCCGAAACAAGGGAACTCTGGAATTATTTCCTATTTTTATGAGATTCTCCCCTTGACTATTTTGCTAAAAATGGTACGATAGATAAGGTAATGGAAACCAAGGCAAATCGGAAAGCCAAAAAGGGACCCAAAACAAATTAGGAGGAAAAGATACTATGAAAGACTTGTACGTCGTCAACTGCTGCAGAACCGCTATCGGTTCCTTCGGCGGTTCCCTGAAGAACACCCCCGCCACCGAGATGGGCGCCATCGTGGTGAAGGAGGCCCTGAAGCGGGCCAACGTTGCTCCCGAGAACGTGGATGAGCTGATGTTCGGCTGCATCCTGACCGCCGGTCTGGGCCAGAACGTGGCCCGTCAGGTCTCCGTCAAGGCCGGTATCCCCTACTCCGTTCCCGCCTACACCATCGGCATGGTCTGTGGTTCCGGCATGAAGTCCGTCATCGAGGGCGCCCGTGCCATTCTGTCCGGCGATGCCAACATCGTGGTCTGCGGCGGTACCGAGAACATGAGCGCTGCTCCCTTCGCCTCCCCCGACGCCCGCTGGGGCGCCCGCATGGGTGACAAGAAGATCGTGGACACCATGATCCGTGACGGTCTGTGGGATGCTTTCAATAACTATCACATGGGTACCACTGCCGAGAACATCAATGATATCTGGGGCATCACCCGCCGTGAGCAGGACGAGTTCGCCGCTGCTTCCCAGCAGAAGACCGAGGCCGCTCAGGCCGCCGGCCGTTTCGACGACGAGATCGTTCCCGTCCCTGTGAAGGTCAAGAAGGAGATCGTGGAGTTCAAGCGTGACGAGTTCCCCAAGGCCGGCGTCACCGCCGACGGCATCGCCAAGCTGCGTGGCGCTTTCCCCGTTGGTCCTGAGTCCCCCAACCCCGAGGTGGTTCACACCTTCGAGGTCACCGGTGCCAAGGAGACCGAGGACAAGGGTACCCAGCGTGTCACCGCTGCCAACGCCTCCGGCATCAACGACGGTGCTGCCGCCATCGTGCTGGCTTCCGCCGAGGCTGTGGAGAAGTACGGCCTGAAACCCATGGCCAAGCTGGTTAGCTGGGGTCAGGGCGGCGTGGATCCCAAGATCATGGGCGTTGGCCCCGTGCCTGCCTCCCGTGCCGCTATGGCCAAGGCCGGCCTGACCATCGACGACATCGACCTGATCGAGGCCAACGAGGCCTTTGCCGCTCAGTCCATCGCTGTGGCTCGTGAGCTGCACTTCGACATGAGCAAGGTCAACGTCAACGGCGGCGCCATCTCTCTGGGCCACCCCGTGGGCGCTTCCGGCGCTCGTATCATCGTCACCCTGCTGCATGAGATGCAGAAGCGTCCCGAGGTCAAGCGTGGTCTGGCTACGCTGTGCATCGGCGGCGGCATGGGCGTTGCCACCATCTACGAGAAGTGCTGAAGCGCTGAGGCGTAACAAAAACCAAAATAGCCGGGGACGGAGCTTCCGTCCCCGGCTATTTCATCGACAGACCTGCGCCGGTGCATAAAAAATCTGCCGGGAGTCCTCTCCCGGCAGATTTTTTATGCAGTGCGTTATTCCATGTCCACGGAGATGTGGTCGGTGCCGTGGGCCTCGAACTCCCCCAAATAGGCGTTCATGCGGTTCATGACCTCGTCGTAATTCTCCTCCGTGATGGGGGGATCATCCATGTCCCGCAGGGCCAGCTCCTGCGCCAGTATCTCGAAGAAGGTGGTGTCCTCATAGGCCATGATGGCCTCGTGGATGCCGCCCTCGGCAAAGGCCTGTGAGGGGATCAGCTGCCCCTGATACAGCTCCGTCAGCGGCGCCATCCCGTGGGCCAGACACTGGGAGAACACCAGACTCTCCACCTCATCATACTGGCGGATGCGATCGTCGCCGCGGGTAGAATTGAGGATCCAGTTGCCGATATACACCAGATCCAGCAGACGCCGGAACTGCTTCTCTGTCATTTTGATCTCCATACGGATACACCTCCACGCCGCCGAAGGGGCCTTTACTGTATGCAACAGTATAACAGACCCGGCGGGAAAATACCACTGAAAAAACCGGGGAAATCCGCCAAATTTTCACTTGAGAAAGGAGAGCTTCCATAGTATAATATGATTGTTTTATTATGCAGCGTGATACACTGCGGCGTCACGGGGACGCCGGAAAGGAGGCCCAGTCATGGACCAACGGCCCATCGGAGTGTTCGACTCCGGTCTGGGGGGACTGACCGCCGTGCGGGAAATGCGGCGGCTGATGCCCTCTGAAAACATTATATACTTCGGAGACACGTCCCGTGTCCCCTATGGCGGGCGCTCGCCGGAGATCCTGCTGAAATACGCCCGGCAGGACGTCCACTTCCTGCGCTCCTTCGATATCAAGGCAGTGCTGGTGGCCTGCGGCACCGTATCCACCACCGCTCTGCCCCAACTGCAGGCGGAAAACGACCTGCCCATTCTGGGGGTGGTGGAGCCCGCCTGCCGGAAGGCGGCGGCCATGACCCGGAACCGGCGGGTGGGCCTCATCGCCACCGCCGCCTCCGTCCGCAGCGGCGCCTATGAGCGGACGCTGCACCGGCTGGATGAAACCATCCATGTGGTGAGCCGGGCCTGCCCGCTGCTGGTGCCGCTGGTGGAAAACGGCCGCTATCAGCCCGGCGACGTGGTCATTGAGACGGTGGCCCGTGAGTATCTGGAGCCTCTGCGGCAGGAGGGGCTGGACGTGCTGATCCTGGGCTGCACCCACTATCCCCTGCTGACGGATATCATCCGGGAGATCATGGGGCCGGAGGTGTCGCTGGTGAACGCCGGTGCAGAGTCCGTCCACACCCTGCATGATGCGCTGGCCCGGCGGCAGCTGCTGGCCCCGGAGGGGACCGGACAGGCGCTGCTGTGTACCAGCGACCGGCCGGAGGGCTTCGGCCAGATGGCCCGCCGCTTCCTGCAGGAGGAGCCTACGGCTCCCGTGCGGCTGGTGGATATCGAGCGATACTGAGGAGGCCGTCATGGAAGGAAATGTGAAGGTCCATGTGGAGAGCCGCACCCGGCTCCCGGACATGGAGGATGTGCTGCACTTCCGGGGCAGCGGCACGCTGGAGCGCACCCCGTCGGGGTGGCAGCTGCGGTATCAGGCCCGCAGCGATGAGGACGGCAGTCTCATGACCTCGGAGCTGTGGCTGGAGGACTGCGGCTGCGTGACGCTCCGCAGCGGCAACAGCTACCGGATGCGGCTGGACCCCGCCGCCCCCACCGTCCTGCACCTGCCCACGGAGGAGGGCGTGCTGGCGCTGGACGTAGCCGCCCATGAGCTGCTGTGGGAGTTGGAGCAGGAGGAACAAGGACACATTACGCTGGATTATTCCCTGCACATGGGACAGACGCCGGTGTCGGCGCTGACGGTTCGGCTGGAGCTATATCAAGAATGAAGGAGGACCCCGCAATGAATATGATCCAAAGCGCGAAGGACCAGGTGCTGGCCCTGACCACCGCCGCCTATCAGAAGGCGAGCGCCGCCGGCCTGCTGCCGGAGGGCGTGACGGTGACCCCCTCGGTGGAGATCCCCAAGGATACCGCCAACGGCGACTATACCACCACCTTCTGCCTGGCCGCCGCCAAGGCCATGAAGATGAACCCCCGGCAGGTGGCCCAGATCCTGACGGAGCAGATGGACCTGACGGACACCTATTTCACCTCCGTGGAGCTGGCCGGCCCCGGCTTTCTGAACTTCCGGCTGGGCAGCCGCTGGTTCGGCGATACCGTGGCCTGTGTGGAGGCGGAGGGCGCCGACTACGGCCGCAACGACACGCTGACCGGGAAAAAGTACATGGTGGAGTTCGTCTCCGCCAACCCCACCGGCCCCATGCACATGGGCAACGCCCGTGGCGGCGTGCTGGGCGACACGCTGGCCTCCGTGCTCCAGAAGTCCGGTGCCGACGTGTGGCGGGAGTTCTACGTCAACGACGCCGGCAACCAGATCGATAAGTTTGCCCGGAGTCTGGATGCCCGGTATCAGCAGCTGATCCGTGGCGAGGACGCCGTGGAGTTCCCGGAGGACGGCTATCATGGCGACGATATCCGGGAGTTGGCCCGGCTGTTTTATCAGCAGGAGGGCGAGAAGTATCTGGACTGCGACGAAAAGACCCGGCACGATGCGCTGGCCAAATTCGGTCTGGATCACAACATCCCCAAGATGAAGACCGATCTGGCCCGGTACGGCATCCAGTACGACGCATGGTTCTTCGAGTCCACCCTCCACGAGAGCGGCTATGTGGCAGACTCCGTGAAGGCGCTGACCCAGCGGGGCTATACCTATGAGAAGGACGGCGCTCTGTGGCTGGCCACCAGCCGGATTCTGGCGGAGAACCTGAAAAAGGCCGGCAAGTCCGACGAGGACATCGAGAAGCTGGGCCTGAAGGACGACGTGCTGCGCCGTGCCAACGGGTTTTACACCTACTTCGCCGCCGACATTGCCTATCACCGCAACAAATTCGCCGTCCGGGGCTTCGATAAGGTCATCAACGTGTGGGGCGCCGACCACCACGGCCATGTGGCCCGCCTGAAGGGCGCCATGGACGCTTTGGGACTGGACGGTGAGCACCGGCTGGATATCGTGCTGATGCAGCTGGTGAAGCTGGTGCGGGACGGCGAGGTGGTGCGGATGTCCAAGCGCACCGGCAAGGCCATCAGCCTGACGGACCTGCTGGACGAGATCCCCGTGGACGCCTGCCGCTACTTCTTCAACGCCAAGCCGGAGACGCAGATGGAGTTCGATCTGGGTCTGGCCGTCCGGGAGGACAGCGAGAACCCGGTGTACTATGTGCAGTACGCCCACGCCCGCATCTGCACCCTGCTGAAGAATCTGGAGGCCGAGGGCTATACCGTCCCGGCCGCCGATGCCGTGGATTTCAGCCTCCTGACCGACGAGACGGAGCAGGCCCTCATCAAGCAGATCGCCTCCTATGGTCAGGTGGTGCTGCTGGCGGCACGGGACTACGATCCCAGCCACATCAACCGCTACCTCACCGCTCTGGCGGCGGCGTTCCACAAATTCTACGCCGCCTGCCGCATCAAGGGCGAGGAGAAGCCGGTGCTGCTGGCCCGGCTGAAGCTGGCGGATACCACCCGTGCGGTGCTGAAGAACGCCATGACCCTCATTGGCTGCAGCGCCCCGGAGAAAATGTAAGAGGACCCTGCATCAGCAATTTCTGCAGATACGGTCGATCCCTGCATAGAAAAGGGACCCCCTGCGGCCTCGCCGCAGGGGTTCCTTTTTAGGCTGCGAATGGACGCAGCGCCCGTCGCCGCATGGCGCCCATCCGAAAAAATTTTCCCAGACGGGAGAAGCATCTTGTGTTTGCACGGAACTGGCAGTACGATCCATATAGATAAGACAGACAGCTTATGGGAAGGCCGCTGACGGCGGCCTTTTGAAAGCACGGAAGTTAGTCTATTCTAACCGAAGGGAGTTGACCGGATCTAGAGGAACAAAGCTGCGTGCTGCTGGAAAACGGCAGACGGATCAGCGCATTTGCATCGCAGCTGCCATTTATGAGAGGAACCGCCCTGACCCCTGACCCGGGCATAAAAAACCGGCAGGCCCCATGTGGCGCCTGCCGAGTTATGGTGCGGGCGGCGGGACTCGAACCCGCACGCCGTATGGCAATGGAACCTAAATCCATCGAGTCTACCAATTCCACCACGCCCGCATACAGTGATCAGTATAGCACACCCGCCGCCGTTACTCAAGCAAAAATCCCCGCCGCCGCAGAAAAATCTCCCCCGGCGGCGAAAAAAGTCTCGTATTTTCCCGAAACTGTGATACAATACAAGGCAAAGAATACCGGCATCCTGCGGGATGCCTGATACAGGAGGAACCACCATGCAAGTGACCGAACGTTTTTTGAAATACGTCTCCTTTGACACCACCTCCAGCGAGACGTCCGACACCGTCCCTACCACCGCCCACCAGAAGGAGCTGGGCCGGTATCTGGCCGACGAGCTGGCCCGGCTGGGGCTGGAGAACGCCCACATGGACCAGCTGGGCTACGTCTACGCCGTCCTGCCCGCCACGCCGGGTCAGGAGCACGTCCCGGCGCTGGGCCTCATCTCCCACATGGATACCTCTCCCGCCGTCAGCGGCGCCGACATCCATCCCCAGATCGTCACCTATCAGGGCGGCGACCTGCCGCTGGCCAAGACCGGCTGCCTGCGGGTGAAGGACTTCCCCTTCCTCAACCGCTACGTGGGGCAGCAGCTCATCGTCACCGACGGCACCACCCTGCTGGGCGCCGACGACAAGGCCGGCGTGGCGGAGATCGTCACCGCCTGCGAGTATCTGCTGGCCCACCCGGAGGTCCCCCACCGCACCATCGCCGTCTGCTTCACCCCCGACGAGGAGGTGGGCAAGGGTGCCGACCACTTCGACCCCGCCAAATTCCCCGCCAAGGCCGCCTATACCGTGGACGGCGGAGAGTTGGGCGAGATCGAGTATGAGAACTTCAACGCCGCCGCCGTGACCCTCACCGTCCACGGCGTCAACATCCACCCCGGCTCCGCCAAGGATAAGATGAAAAACGCCGTCCTCATGGCCCACCAGTTCATCTCCCTGCTGCCGGAGGCGGAGACTCCCGCCCACACCGAGGGCTACGAGGGCTTCTACCACGTCACCGACGTCTCCGGCAACGAGACGGAGGTGGTGCTCCACGCCATCATCCGTGACCACGACCGTGAGAAGTTCGAGGCCCGCAAGACCTTCGTGGAAAACGCCGTCCGCTACCTCAACGGCCTTTGGGGCGAGGACTCCTTCCGGCTGGAGCTGAAGGACAGCTACTATAATATGAAGGAAAAGCTGCTGCCCCACATGGAGCTCATCGACAACGCCTGTGCCGCCATGCGGGCCGTGGGCGTGGAGCCGGAGATCGTTCCCATCCGGGGCGGCACCGACGGAGCCCGCCTCTCTTGGGAGCGGGATATCCCCTGCCCCAACCTCTGCACCGGCGGCGCCAACTTCCACGGCGTCCATGAGTTCGTCCCCGTGGCCTCCATGGAGAAAATGGTGCAGGTGCTGGTGGAGTTGGTCCGCTGCTGATCCTGCCCATATACCGCCTGAGCGCCCCTCTCCCTGCGAGAGGGGCGCTTTGTGTGAAATCGCCGGAAAACCGCTATGGCTGTAAAGCCGCTATGTAAAAAACGACAAAAATATCAAATCCTCTTGCAGTTCGTCGTAAGGAGTGCTAATATGCGCATATAGACAATGTGCCGAACCGCCCATGGGCGGTTATCGTTTCGTTTGAAACGATAAGAGGTGTTCCGAAGAGAATATGGATCCCTATGCCGAATTGCGATTTTTTGGCAATGATATGATATAAAAATGTCATTGCGGAAATCACCGCAGCGCCGCCAGCGAAGGATGCAGCAAAGCGATTTCGAGGATGTTTCCCGATTTTCACGCCACAACGTGGCTGAAAATCGGCTGACACCACGGTGCAGACCGGTCCGCAGACTGGCTGTGGCGATCCGTACTCCCCTACGAGCGCCCCATCGGCCCACGCAAAAAATAGGAGGCAGATATTATGACAAACCGCAAGAGTACCAAACGGGCCTTGCTGGGCAGCGTCATGGCTATGGTTCTGTGCCTGGCTATGCTGGTAGGCGCTACTTTCGCATGGTTCACCGACACCGCATCCACCGGTGTCAACAAAATTCAGGCCGGTAACCTGGATATCGAGATTCAGGATGAGACTGGCAAGGCGATCGACACTCTGGCATGGGCAACGAAAGACGGTACCGCTTTCGCCGAAGATGGAAAAACGCCCCTGTGGGAGCCGGGCTGCACCTACACCCTGACCCCCTTCCAGATCGTCAACAAGGGCAATCTGGCCCTGAAGTATAAGATCGTCGTCACCGGTCTGGAGGGCGACGCTGGCCTGCTGAAGGTCATCAAGTTCACCTATAAGACTGGCGAGGAAACCTTTGACATGAACACCGAGGGCCATCTGACTGCCAACGGCGGCGCTTCCAAAGTGATCACCGTATCCGCTCATATGGACGAGGCCGCCGGCAACGAGTACATGAATAAGACGCTGGAGGGTGTCAAGTTCACCGTCTACGCCACCCAGGACACCGTGGAGAGCGATAGCTTCACCAACCAGTACGACAAGAACGCCGCTTACCCTGTGGTGAACGTTACGGAACTGAAGGAGGCTCTGACCAACGGCGGCGTCGTGGCTGTTACCGAGGATATCAAGACCAACAACATTGAGGATACGGCGGCGGCCCGCATCGTCATCTCCCAGCCCACCACACTGAATCTGGAGAAGAAGATCATCACCCCCGATAAGATGGGCAACAACGGTACGAACTTCTGCGCCCTTATCGTCGATGCGGATACCACCATCAATGCGGGCGAGAACGGCGGCATTGATACCGGCGTCAACGGCGGCTATGGCATCAATGTCCGGAAGGGCGCTACTGTGACCATCAACGGCGGCTACTATTACGGCGGCGGTACTGCTGTGCAGGTCCAGGAGGGTACACTGGTCATCAACGGCGGTACCTTCGCCTGCGAGCCATTCGGCGATCCGTATGGCTACAACTTCTTGATCAACTGCCTGGACAGCGCTTACAAGAATGGTACAGCTAAGGTCGTCATTCAGGGCGGTACGTTTATCAACTTCGACCCGTCCAACTGCACGGCCGAGGGCGCTCACACCAACTTCGTGGCCGATGGCTACAAGGTCGTGTCCGAGGCCCATGGTGCCGACACTTGGTACACCGTGGTCAAGGGCTAAGCCTACCGCTGCAAGTTAGACTCTGATATTTTTCCATACAAAAGGG
>OLSB01003108.1_pt1 | contig 12527 bp, 11 predicted proteins | sample 1672071 | NCBI WGS metagenome assembly OLSB01 (sample SAMEA3136642, study PRJEB25190) | human gut metagenome | biome: human gut; feature: human-associated habitat; material: faeces | place: Austria | collected 2013
ATATACTATATCTAAAATAGAAAAATATGAGGACAAAACAGATATTTTAATTAATGAAGTTTTAAGTAAAGAAGAAAGCAATCAGTTAAAAGAATATTTTAAAAATGAATATAATATAGATACTACTATATATACAGTATCAAATGTAGTAAAAAAAGAATTAATTAAAAATGGAATATATTCACTTATTATCGCATCAATTGGAATAATTATATATGTAAGTTTAAGATTTAAATTTAACTATGCAATATCAGGTATTATTGCTTTAGTTCATGATGTTTTAATAACATTGATGTTCTTTATAGTGTTTAATCTAGAAATAAATTCGATGTTTATCGCGTCAATTCTAACTATAATAGGGTATTCTATTAATGATACCATAGTAACATTTGATAGAATAAGGAGTAATTATAATAAAGGTAAAATAAATAAAAAGAATATTAATGAATTAGAAAAAATAGTAAATAAAAGTGTTAATGAGACTTTGTTTAGAAGTATATTAACGACAGTAACAACGATTATACCTGTAATTATTTTAATAATATGTGGGTCAAGTGAAATAATTAATTTAAATATTGCTATGTTAGTAGGTTTTATCACTGGTGTATATTCATCATTATTCATTTCGAATGAATTATGGCTAATATTTGAAACAAAAAGTATTCTCAAAGAACCTAAAAAGAAAAAACAATATGATGAAATTGATGAACTTAATATAAAAGGAATAAATTCATAATAGTTTATTTCTTTTTTTCACTTTTGCTACGCCGTTTTAGTTTGTCAGAAAAACACAAAAATCTAAAATGGTCCAAACCCAAAAAAATATCTCTATTTAAAATAATTCTTCTATCTTTATTCCTCAAGCAAATTGAAACTACAATAGCACAAAATCATAAAAAAATCAAAAAAATTAGCACTTACTATTGACAAGTGCTAAAAAAGTGATATAATGTTAAATGAAAGGTGATGATAAATATGAATTTAGTACCAAGACGTATTTTTTTCGATGATCTATTAGATGACTTTTTACCAAGTGTAAAAGAAAACAACATGAAGTGTGATATCTACGAGAAAGAAGGTAATTATTATATTGAAATGGATTTACCAGGCTTTAATAAAAAAGATATTACTATTGATGTCGATAACGAATACTTAACAATTACAGCTTCTAAAGAAGAACATGAGGATGAGGAAAATAAAAACTATATCAGAAAAGAAAGAAGTTATAGTAAAACTTCCCGTAGTTTCTATATAGGCGGAGCTACCGAAGAAAATGTTAAAGCTGAATTTAAAGATGGTATTTTAAAAGTTGTCGTACCTAAAATCGAAGAAAAAAAGACTAAAAAAACTATTGAAATAGAATAAAATTCATAATAGAAGTAAGGAAAGAGTAAGTAATTCATTGGAACGAAAACTCTTTTTTTTAATATTCATAACCTATTTTGTTATATAAAAGGTAAAAATCTATAAAAGACCCATCAAAACGACACTCCGTAAGCCCTTATTACACCATTTAAAATATGTCCAAAATTTAAAAATAAAAAAATGATTTTCCAAAATTAAAAAATTACATATGTACGATTTTTTCTTGACAAAATAAATCTCGCGTTTTATAATGAAATTATAAAGGAGATGGTATTTATGTAAAGGAAAAAGAAGATTGATTTATATTATACATTAACAAGATATTAATTATTAAAATGATATTAGATATTAGATAATTTATTATATAAAAAGAAACCATGATAGCACTTATTCATATGTTTTAAAATATTTAATGCGGTGGCAACCATCGTTTATGCCCTCTAGTATTTATGGGGGAAATCTGATTCAAGGAAAGGAATTGGAAAGAAAAGACCTTTAATTTCTTTACTATTCAGAAATACTCATATTTTTTCTAAAAAATAGTAAAATAATATTGCCATTAAATCATAAATATGATATCATAGTCATGGCTTTTCAAAAAAAACACACAAGTGGGGATTTGAGTTTCTAGTGCAAATATAATTTGTGATAACTCAAAGTTGAACCATTTGGAGGAAAAAACAAAGGAGGAATTTAAATGGCAGTAGTATCAATGAGCTACTTATTAGAAGCTGGGGTTCACTTTGGACATCAAACCAAAAGATGGAACCCAAAAATGAAGGAGTATATTTTTTCAACAAGGGATGACATCTATATAATAGATTTACAAAAAACCGTAGCCAAAATCGAAGAAGCATACGAAAAAATAAATGAAATAGCAAAAAACGGAGGCAAGTTTTTATTTGTAGGTACAAAGAAACAAGCTCAAGAGGTATGTAAAGAAGAAGCCGAAAGATCGGGGATGTACTATGTTACAGAACGTTGGTTAGGTGGAACCCTTACAAACTTCAAAACAATTAGACAAAGAGTTTATCGTTTAGAGCAAATAGAAAAAATGGAAGCAGATGGAACATTTGACTTATTACCAAAGAAGGAAGTAATTGGTTTAAAGAAAGAATATGAAAAATTAAACAAAAACTTATGTGGTATTCGTGAAATGAAGAAAATACCAGATGCTATGATTATCGTTGATTCGACTAAAGAATACAACGCTATTCGTGAAGCTCACAAATTAGGTATCCCAGTATTTGGAATTATAGACACAAATTGTGATCCAGATGATGTTGATTATGTAATTCCAGGTAATGATGATGCAGTAAGAAGCGTTAAAGTAATTTTAGGAGTTTTAACCAATGCTATTATCGATGCTAACGGAGGCACAATTGTTGATTATGTAACCGAAGAAGATAAGAAAGGTACAAAGAAAGAAAGTGCTGAAACTAAGAAAGAAGCAGTTAAAGAAAGTCGTGAAGAAAAGCCAATTAACATAAAAGAAAACATGAAGAAAGAACCAAAATTAGACTTGAACATTTTAACTGTTGCTGAGTTGAAGGAATTAGCTAAGAAAAAAGAAGTTAAAGGTTATTCTAAGATGAAAAAAGAAGAATTAATCGAAAATTTAAAATAATAAATAGAAATAAAAAAACAAAGGAGATATGTTATGATAAGTGCTAGTATGGTAAAAGAATTGAGAGAGACAACTGGAGCCGGAATGCTTGATTGTAAAAAAGCATTAGAAGCTACAAATGGCAATTTAGAAGAAGCTATCACTTGGTTAAGAGAAAAAGGAATTTCTAAAGCGGCAAAAAAACAATCACGTGTCGCTGCTGAAGGACTTGCTTATGCTAAAGTTCAAGATAACAAAGCAGTTATTGTTGAGGTAAATGCGGAGACTGACTTTGTAGCTAAAAATAATGAGTTCATCAATTTAGTTAATATTATTGCAGATACAATTTTAAATAGTGATGTTAAAACGGTAGAAGAAGCGCTAGAATTAACTCATGAAAGTAAAACTTTGAATGATTTAATTATCGAAAAGACAGCAACAATTGGAGAAAAAATAAGTTTTAGAAGATTTAGCTTGCTTACTAAAAATGATAATGAAGTATTTGGTAACTATGCCCATATGGGAGGAAAAATTGTTACTTTAGTTAAATTAGAAGGAAACAATGCTGAACTTGCTAAAGACATTGCTATGCACATTGCTGCGATGAGACCACTTTACTTAGATAAAACAAATGTTCCAAGTGAAGTAGTAGATAAAGAAAAAGAAATATTAACTGAACAAGCAAAAACAGAAGGCTTAAAAGAAGATAAAATTGCTATGGTTGTAAATGGTAGAATTAACAAGTTCTATGAAGAAGTATGTTTAAATGATCAAAACTTTATTAAAGAAAACAAAATGAAAGTAAGTACATACGTTAAAAATAATGGTAGCAATATACTAGAATTTGTGCGCTACGAAGTAGGCGAAGGAATGGAAAAGAAAAACGAAAACTTTGCAGACGAAGTAATGAAACAAATAAATGGATAGAACTATTTAGTTCTTTTCTTTTAATCGAGATAACTATGAGTAAGATAATTGCATGTCCTAATTCTAAAGAAGAATTAAATAAAATTGTTTCCATCGATATTGATGCTATACTTCTTAGTATTGAGAATCTATCAGTTAATAGCCGTTATTACATTGACATTAATACATTACAAGATGTTTTGCCAAAGTTAAATAATAAAGAGATATTTGTTTCTTTAAATAAGTTAATGAAAAACAAAGACATTAATTATTTAAAAGAAACTTTAATAAAATTAAATAAATTGAATATACAAGGCGTTCTTTTCTATGACCTTGCCGTATTAGAACTAGCTAAAGAAATAAATTTTACAAAGAATTTAGTTGTTGCGCAGAATCACTCTAATTGTAGTATCTATAGCAATAATTACTTTAATAATTTAGGAGTAAAATACGCCTTACTATCTAGTGAAATAACTTTAGAAGAAGTCTATGAGATTAAAAAAAATACAAATATGGATATAATTATACCTGTATATGGCCATATTCCTATGGCATACTCTAATAGGCACTTACTAACAAGTTACTTTGATTATATAAAAAAAGATATGGATAATGATTATTATTATATAAAAGATAATGATAATTATCATATTGTAAAGGAAGAAAAAGAAGGCACAAGTATCTATAATTCACATATACTAGATTTAGATTGCGAATTAGAAGTAATAAACGAAAACAACATCGATTATGTCTTATTATATCATGAGTTTATCAGTGAAGAAGATTATACTAAGACACTCCAAAAATATGTTGATATCAAAAATTTAAAAAAACAAACATTTAAAGATAACTACAAGGGATTTTCCTATACAAAAACAATATACAAAGTAGGTAATAGAAATGATAAGTAAAAGAATTAGAATTGAAAAAAACAAGTATAATAATAGATATAAAATAATTTATAGTACACCTTACCGCCAAATGTATAAATATCTAAAAGGATTATCTCCTAGTTATGCCAAAAACTTTATGAAAAATATTAAATATATTAAAATAGACTATGACAAAGAAACTTGCGAGATGCTTGATAGTCTTGGTGGCTATGTATCGTTATATAATGCTATTATATATAGAGATAGTCATGAGAGAATATTGACTCATGAACTAACTCACATGGCATCAACCAATATTGATTCTACAACCAACTATAATACGGGAATTATGACAGTTTCAAACAATTCTTTTAAGAAAAGAAATAAAGGCAGTATCTTGGATGAAGGCATTACCCAAGATATAACTAATCATGCAAGGAAAATCATAGATTATAGTATATATCCTTTCCCAACGTTCATTGCATCATTATTACATTTTAGTTATGGTATTAGAATATATAAACCATATTTCCAATGCGATTATTCTAAATTTGTAAACCAGTTTGATGATAGATTAACAATAAAAAAACTAATTAACAATATAGAAAAAATGAATGAATATGAAAATAGAAACCAACATAAAAAAGATAATCAAAATATGCTTTATTACATGAAAAAAACTTTAGAAAATGCCATAGATTTAGTTTACCATAATGAAGTAAAAAAGAAAAATTATAATTTAGATACTTTAATCTATGAAATTTACTATATAATTGAATGTAAGAAATTAAATATGTTTTATGATACGAAATTTATCTATGAAGTCATATTAGAGAGATTAAACAAATTAGAAAGACAAAATAAACAAAATAAACAGAATAATCAAACAACAAAAATTATCAGTAAGAGGCGAATATTATGCAAAAAATAGAATTATTGGCTCCAGCAGGTAATTTAGAAAAGCTAAAGTATGCTTATTTATATGGTGCTGATGCTTGCTATATAGGAGGAACAGACTTTAGTTTAAGAGCCAACGCCAAAAACTTTAGTATAGAAGATATTCAAACAGCTTGTGAGTATGCTCATGAACGAAACAAAAAAGTCTATGTTACTGTCAACATTATATTTCATAACGAAGATTACAAAGGCTTAGAAGAATACTTACAAAAATTAGATAAAATAGGAGTAGATGCGATAATTATAGCTGACTTATTTATCATTGATTTAGTAAAAAAACTAAATTTAAAATTAAAAATACATATTTCCACTCAAAACTCTACTTTAAATTACAAAGCCGTAGAATTTCTATCAAAATATGAAAATGTAGAAAGAATTGTCTTGGCTAGAGAATGTAATAAAGAAGAAATTAAGGAAATAATTAGCAAAACAAAATTAGGTATTGAATGCTTTTTACATGGAGCAATGTGTTCTTCTTATTCGGGCCGTTGTACTCTATCAAACTACTTTACTAATCGTGATGCTAATCGTGGAGGATGTGCTCAAATATGTAGATGGGAGTTTCCTTTATATGATAAAGACTATAAACTGATTTCAACAGATACATTATTTACTATGTCATCAAAGGACTTATCAATGATAAATAGTTTAAAAGAAATGATAGACTTGGGGATTTGTTCACTTAAGGTAGAAGGTAGAATGCGAAGCAATTATTATGTTGCTACGGTTATTAATACTTATAGGTGTGCTATAGATGACTACTATAATCATAAATTAGATACAAATAAAATAAACTATTATAAACGCATCTTAGATAGAGTGGCTAATAGAGAAAGTGTATGTCAATTCTTTGATAAAATCGTTGATGTAAATAGCCAATACTACTTAGGTAGAAATGAAGTATCTAATCAAGATTTTTTAGGTATTGTCTTAGATTATGACCAAAAGACAAATATGGTAATATTAACTCAAAGAAATTATTTCAAAACTGGAGATACCGCAGAGATATTTGGTCCAAATATTGAAACATTTAGTTTTAAAATACCTAATATTTATGATAATGATGGTAATCTATTGGAAGCGGCTAACCATCCTGAACAAATAATTAAATTTAAATTAGATAAACAAGTATATCCAAATGATATTATGCGAATTAAAATTAATTAAAAAACAAATCAAAAACCTTTACTATATAAGGATAAAATTATAAATAACCAAAATAACCATCAAAACCATAAAAATTACTTGACAAAAGTCTTAAACAATAGTAAAATTTTGAGATAGATTAAAAAAACAAAAATGAGGTGAATAAAAATGTCAAATACAAGTGTGTATTTAACGAATGAAGGATTTTTAGAAATTGAGGAAGAATTAAATGAGCTTAAAAATGTTAAGCGACCAGAAGTGATCAAAGCCTTGAAAGATGCTCGTGCGTTAGGTGATTTATCAGAGAACGCTGACTACGATGCGGCACGTGCTGAACAAGCTCAAATCGAAGGAAGAATCGTTGAACTAGAAAAAATTATGGAGAATGCGATTATTATTGAATCAAAGAGAACAGATAAAGTGGCACTTGGTACTACAGTTAAAATTAAATATGTTGCAGATGATGATATCGAAGAATATAAAATTGTTGGTAGTAAAGAAGCAGACCCATCCAATGATAAAATCAGTAACGAAAGTCCTATCGCTAAAGCAATAATGAATGCTAAAGTTGGCGAAATTCGTTCAGTTGAAAGTCCAAACGGTAAATACGAAGTAGAAATATTAGAAATAAGTTAGGAGAAAGAAAATGAGTAAAATTGTTGTAAATTACAAAGTAAATGGAGAAGAATGGAAAAAAGCGGTTGATGAAGCATTTGATAAATTAAACCAAAAAGTAACAATAGATGGTTTTCGTAAGGGTCATGCTCCAAGAAAGGTATTTGAGCAAAAATATGGTCAAGGAGAAATACTAATTGAAGCATCAGACAAACTAATTCAAAATCATTTTTATGACATATTAAATGAAAAGAATTTAGAGCTTGTGGCTGAACCAAAGGTAGATTTACTAAAATTAAGCAACGAAGAATTAGAAGTAAATTATACATTCTTTGTTAATCCTGAAGTTAAATTAGGAGAATATAAAGGATTAAAAGTTAAAAAAGAAAAAGTAAAAGTAACTAAAGAAGAAATTGATCATCAAATTCATCACTTACTTGAAGATTATGCTGAGTTAGTATCCGTAGATCGTGCTGTTAAAAATGGAGATTATGCTATTATTGATTATGAAGGATTTAAAGATGGCGAAAATTTTGAAGGTGGAAAAGCAGAAAACTATTCACTTGAAATTGGAAGTGGTACATTTATTCCTGGTTTTGAAGACCAAGTTATTGGTATGAAAAAAGGAGAAACAAAAGATATTAATGTTACATTCCCAGAAGATTATCATGCTGAGAATTTAAAGGGAGCTAAAGTAGTATTTAAAGTAACATTACATGATGTTAAGGAAAGAAATGTTCCAAAATTAAATAAAGATTTCTTTGAAGATTTAGGTATTGAAGGTGTTGATTCTAAAGAAAAATTAGAAGAAACAGTAGAAAAAGAAATTAAAGAACGTAAGGAACATGAAGCTGAAGATAAATACTTAGATGAATTACTAAAAAAGGCATCAAATAATATTGAAGCTGAAATAGAAGATGAAATCTATGAAGCTGAAATAGATAGAATATATAATCAATTCATTGAAAGAATGAAAATGCAAGGTATTGATGAAGATATGTACTTCAAGTATACTAATAGTAGTAAGACTGTTTTAAGAGAGCAAATGAAAGAAGAAGCTCAAACTAGAGTAAAAGAAAGATATTTACTAATGGCTATTGCTAAGGAACAAAAATTTGAAGTAACTATGAAAGATGCTGAAGCTAGAGTTAAAGAAATGGCTGAGTCATATAAAGTTAGTGAAAATGAAATAATCGAGGCTTTTGGTGGTATTGAGAATATTAAGTTTGATATTGAAATGAAAAAAGCTATTGAATATTTAAAAGAATGTAATAAATAACTTACTTTAGTGTAAGTTTTTTTCTTTTTTTCTTTCACTTGTTTAAACTTAGATAATGTGATAAACTATATATAGGACGTGATAAAATGGAATTATTTTTAACATTAGTAGTAGGATTATTTATACTTTTAGGTGGTAGTTTTGCTTTTATCTTTAAACATGATAAAAAATTTATTGATTTTTCAACTTCTTTAGGTTTTGGTGTTATGATATCATTAATATTATTTGAGTTAATCCCTGAAGTAATAGAAATTTTTAGTGCAAATAACAATGTTATTCATGCTATAATTTTAACTATTATTTTTGTAGTTTTAGGAATATTAATTTTAAAAACTTTAGATTTATTTATTCCTGATCATGATAATAAAGGCAGTTCTAGTAACTTATATCATATAGCCATCATTACATCTGTATCTTTGATTATACATAACGTTTTAGAAGGAATGGCAGTTTATAGTACACTAGTTAATTCTATAAAAATGGGTATCTTCGTATGCTTGGGTGTAGGTGTACACAATATAGTATTAGGCATGGTTATTACATCATTCTTCTATAAATTCAATAATAACAAGAAAAAGACATTACTTATTATGTTACTAGTTAGCTTATCTACCTTTCTAGGGGGCATTTTAGCTTTGTTAATTGGAAACACTAGTGAATTAATTGAAGGAATAATTTTAGCCATTACTTTAGGCATGTTGATTTATATAACAATATTTGAATTATTACCACATATAATTGAAAGTAAAAATAAAAAAAATAACATTATAGGTATTATATTAGGAATTATCATTTTAATTATCAGTTTATTATTTGAGTGAGGAGTTTAATATGAAAAGAAGTAATTTTTATCTTTATATTATATTTATTTTATGTATTATACCTTTTTATTATTTGACCAAAGATATCAACATATTTAATATAATTTTAATCTTATATCTATCCTTAATCTTTATAAGTACACTTAGTCATGTTTCGATATATTCTCTATTAGATAGATACTTGAAAAAAAATTATATATGTATAAAAGATAAAGTATTTAAAATAGTATTATCCATAGTTAGTATAATTAGTCTTGTTTATATATTCTTAACTTATATTATATCCTGTTATTTAGAAAAAATCTTTAATCTTACTAATTTAAAAATATTATCAATAACAGTATCAAGTATTATTTTATTTGTGCTTGTTTTCAAAATAATAAATGAATATCTAATTGTTCATAATTATAAAAAATTAGGTAATAACTTATTAAATATATACCTAATATTTAATATTATCTATCTCTTAATCTCATCACTTATATTAAACTTTATTAAAATAAATAGTAGTATTAAATTAATCATTATATCTTTAAGTTTCATAATAAGTGGTCTTATCTTGCTATCCATCATATTATTTTGCTATAGAAAGAAATTTAAAAACAAAACAAGAATCACTAGAGATGAATTAAAAATAAATTACTATTTAGATATTAAAAGAATATTTAAAACAAATACCTATATTTCATTAATTAATGTAATAAAATATGCTTATATTTATATATCAATAATAGTTAGTTATAGAGTACTTACTATAAGATACAATTATAGTATTATTGACACAACAGAAATACTTACACATACCTATTTTTATTCTTTATTATTAGTATTACTCATATACTTAATATATAAATATAAAAACACTATCATCTTAAATAACATCAAAAAAATTATTGAAAACAAAGAAACAGATAAATATAACATAATAAGTAGTTATTACATAGAAAAATTATCTATTTATTTACCAGTTAGTTTAATTACCTTATTACTATCTAAACCAATATATACTTTGATATTAAATAATTATAAATATAGTTATGCCTTAGGTATTATGAATGTCTTTCTAGTATTTTACATAATATATGATATTACCATCACAATTATCCGTTACCTAAACAAAAATAAGCAATTATTTCGATTAATAATAATAGGTTTTATATTCTTTCTAATATCTTTAATACCTATGATAGATACATCTTATAGAATGGGTTATCCTCTGATAATTGGAAGTGTTATAACCTTAATAATAAGCCATTTATTAGTAACTATCATGGGGAGTATTTATCTAAAAAAATATAATATCATAGTTATAAATGATATAGAAAAAATTCTAGTAATATTTTATAAAAATATTCTCTTATCAATTATTTTAATTTTATTACAATTAATAATACCTAGTAGACTAAATAACCAATTACAAGCTTTATTTTTAATATTATTTTATTTCAGCAGTGGTGTCATTTATTACTTATTAAAAAATCTAGTTAGAAAAAAGAGTATGGACAAAAGAGTAAAAAAATGTTAGAATGAATTAGGAGTTGAGAGAATGGAATTATATCAATATATAATTATTATTACGTTTTTACTAATCGTGGCTTTAGCTTTAGTAAAAGGAAATAAAAAAGATTTTAAAATAGAATTAAATAAATTGGTTGATTATCTTGGAGGAAAAGAAAATATTATTGATACAGAAGTTAATATGTCAAGATTTAAAGTAACCTTAAAAGATATTAGCAAAGTCAATAAAGATGCTATTATTAAACTTGGCGCTAAAGGTGTAGTAGAAATAGATAATCAATTAAAAATAATTTTAGGCAGTAATGCTAAACAATTAAAAAAATATATTGATGAATTAAAATAAAAGAACTAGCAATAGTTTTTTTATTTTACATTAGATAAAAATATTAAAAAAAGTATTGTAATAGTAACTAAGTTATGATATTATTTATACATAAGAATAACAGAAGAAGGTAGGTGTTTAAAATGAATAGAATAAATTACATAACACAAATCTTTGTATGGAGACAGTTTAAATACTGAAAATAAATTATATAAAATAAATAAACAAAATGAAATATTAGAATTTTAATACTTGTTCTTTTATTATACTATACTAGAATGGAGATGTATTATGAATAATTTAGTTATAAGTACAAAGAAAAGAAATTTAATTATAGGAATTAGCTTATCATTAATAATAATGATAATAGGTACTACATACGCATACTTTACTTGGCAAAGTAGTAATAATCCCCTGGTAGATATAACTGTAGAAGATATGGCAGATGTAGTATTTAAAGGCGGTAATGATATAGATATTACTGATATAGGACCAGTATTAGATTATAATGATGGGGAAATAACTGAATTTTATATAAAAAAGAAAATAGAAGATAACTTAGATTTAAGTATAAATATAACTCCAACATTATTACCAGATAATCTAAAACATGAATCATTTAAAGTAAAATTACTTAGTAGTAATGATAACATTACTTATAATGAAGTAAGTGAGATTAATTTTAAAGATAAAGAACAAGATACTAAATATGAATTAAGTGTAGTAGAATTAAATCAAAATAAAACATATTATAAAATAATATTTTATATAGATGGTAATATGTATAACCCTAATACTATACAAGGAAATAGTTTTAGAGCTAGGATAGATGTTAGTGTTAATACTAAGTGTCCAATTAATACAGTAACTCCAGTATATACTGATAATTCAGGCGCTAATGCTCCAGTTCTAGCAGAAGGAATGATACCTGTAGTATATGATGAAGGATTAGGCTATTGGATAAAAGCAGATACTAATGCTGGATGGTATAATTATACTGATAAAATCTGGGCTAATGCAGTTATGGTTAAAACTGATGCTACAGAAGGAGTAGAATGTTCAAAATCAAGAAGTTATTATATGAATGCTCCTGCTTATACACCAGTAAAAGAAGAAGATA
>OLSB01003114.1_pt1 | contig 12488 bp, 9 predicted proteins | sample 1672071 | NCBI WGS metagenome assembly OLSB01 (sample SAMEA3136642, study PRJEB25190) | human gut metagenome | biome: human gut; feature: human-associated habitat; material: faeces | place: Austria | collected 2013
ATGCAGCCGCCCGCAGAAAAACAGGCGATTTTCTCCGCTTGTTTTTTGCGTAACCTTACATTTGTAAACGGCTGAGTTCAAACCGTATCGTCCGATTGCCGATTTTTGCACGATTGCAGAGAAAGGACGGACGAACTATGTTGGATATATTGGACAAAATTTTAGAGCTGCTGGAGAATAAAGATTTCCCCCAGTTGGGCAATCTTCTGAAAGACATGAACCCGGCAGACGTGGCAGAACTTTTTGAAGACCTGCCGCGTGAAAAGATGGCGCTTGTGTTTCGCCTGCTCCCAAAAGAGCTTGCAGCGGACGCGTTCGCTTATATGAACCCGGACGAACAGACGGTGCTTGTTGAAGCATTCAGTGATAAAGAGCTGCACGACGTCGTGAACGAGCTGTATGTGGACGACGCTGCAGACATGATTGAAGAAATGCCCGCAAACCTCGTCAAGCGCATTCTGCGACACACGGACGCCGAAACGCGCGTACTCATTAACCAGATTTTAAATTACCCCAAAGACAGCGCGGGCTCCATCATGACGATGGAATACGTCGATTTGAAGCGTGGCATGACGGTGGAGGAGGCGTTTGACCGCATCCGTGCCATCGGCGTGGAAAAAGAGACGGTGTACACCTGCTATGTCACGGACAGCCGCCGCAAGCTGAAAGGCATTGTGACCGTGAAAGACCTGCTGCTTGCCCCGAAAAACGAGCTGATCCGCAATATCATGGAAACGAACATTATTTACGTTTCCACCCATACCGATAAAGAAGAAGTGGCCTCCCTGTTCGGCAAGTACGATTTTCTTGCCGTGCCGGTCGTCGATAACGAAGAGCGCCTTGTGGGCATTGTCACCGTTGACGACGCGATCGATGTTATTCAGGATGAGGCAACGGAAGATATCGAAATGATGGCGGCTATCACGCCGACCGATAAGCCGTACATGAAGACGGGCGTTTTTGCCACATGGAAAAAACGTATCCCGTGGCTTTTGCTCCTCATGATCTCCGCTACATTTACGGGCAGCATCATCACCTCGTTTGAAGATGCGCTTTCCGCTTCCATTGTGCTGACGGGTTTTATCCCCATGCTGATGGACACGGGCGGCAACGCGGGCAGTCAGGCTTCGGTCTCCATCATCCGCGGTCTTTCCCTCGGCGAGATCGAATATAAAGACGTTGGGCGTATCCTCTGGAAGGAGGCGCGCGTGGCTTTTTTGTGCGGTGTTTCGCTTGCCGCCGCAAACTTTGTCAAATTGCTGCTCATCGATCGTGTGACCATTCCGGTCGCCATCGTTGTGTGCAGCACGCTTGTTGTAACGGTGCTCGCCGCAAAACTCGTCGGCTGCTCGCTGCCGGTGCTTGCAAAGCGCATCGGTTTTGACCCGGCCGTCATGGCCAGTCCTTTCATCACGACCATTGTAGACGCGCTTTCCTTGCTGATCTACTTCCGCATTGCGTGCGCGGTGCTGCATATCGGTTAACTTTATCCATCAGAGGAGGCTGCTGTTATGAACCAAAAAGATATTGAAACACTTGCAATCGCACTGCCGGAAGACATTTTAAAAGCAAAATGGTGCGGCGATTTTGACCGCGCGTTCCACCTGATCGACCTATACCTTGCAAACGAGAAAGTCCCGGCATTTATGAAAACACGCCTTGCACTGGAGCGTGAGGTCTTGAAAGCACTGCCGACGGGCTACACATACAGCGAAGAAGACGCTTTGGCGTTCGTGCAGAAGGAAATTCCGGATTTCACGAAGGCAGAGCTTGACGCATTGCGTGACCGCGGTGCTATCGACTGGATCTACATCAACGGCAAAACGACGTATTCCCGCACGTTCTACGATACGCTTTTGGGCGTTTACCCGGATATCGCCACGCGTGCAGGCAAGCCGCCGAAGGACAAAAGTGATCGTGTGGAATTTCTGCGCCAAAATGTACGCGACATGAAAAAAGACGGTGACGCGCTGTGGAGCATTCAGCTGCGCGCCCAGTTCCGTCTGCATGACGATGTTTTCCGTCCCGGCGAAGAACTGACCGTGCATCTTCCCGTACCGAAGAACGCGATGAACATGCGCGACATTGAGATCCTTGCGACCTCCCACCCCATTTATAAGCTTGCAGATGAAAATGCACCCGCGCGCACGGTCTCGTTCCGCGGCAAATTCGAGAAAAACGAAACCTTCTGGGTCGAATACAAATATCTTTCCTATGTGAAATACAACAACCTCGAATCCGCACAGGTCAGTGCAGAGCAGCCGACGTTCGACACCGAGGAGCTTTACCCGCACATTCGCTTCACGCCGCTCATCCGTGCGCTTTGCAAAGAGCTTTCCGGCGATGAGAAGAACCCGCTTCTGCTCGCACGCAGATTTTACGACTACTGCACGAAGGTCGGTACATATTCGTATGTGCGCGAATACTTCGCGCTGCCGGGCAGCATTCCGGATTATTACGGCGCGGGGCTGCACGGGGACTGCGGCGTGCAGGCGCTGCTGTTCATCACGCTGTGCCGCTGCGCAGGTATTCCTGCCCGTTGGCAGAGCGGCCTGTTCGTCACGCCGGACGACACCGGCTGCCACGACTGGGCGCAGTTCTACATTGCTCCCTACGGCTGGCTGTTTGCAGACCCGTCCTTCGGCGGCAGTGCGCACCGCATGGGCGACAGCGAGCGCAACGACTTCTACTTCGGCAATCTCGACCCGTTCCGCATGGCGGCAAACAGCGAGCTTCAGGCGGATTTTGACCCGCCAAAGACACAGCTGCGCATCGACCCGTTCGACAACCAGCGCGGCGAAGCCGAATACGCAGACGTCGGCATCCGCTGGATGGACAAGGAGTGCGACTGGAAGACCATCGAAATGAAGAAGCTCTCTTAATTTAAAACGTTAAATGCCCGCCGTGCTTTTGCACGCGCGGGTATTTTTGACCGTAAAGGAACAGATCTATGGAAACGAAACTCGATATTCTGCGGCGCTATTTCGGTTACACGTCCTTTCGCCTCGGTCAGGAGGAAATTGTAGATGCACTGCTCACGGGCCGCGATGCGCTGTGCGTCATGCCGACGGGCGCAGGCAAATCCGTGTGCTATCAGGTGCCGGCACTCCTGCTGCCGGGCATCACGCTTGTCATCTCCCCGCTCATTTCGCTGATGAAAGATCAGGTAGAATCGCTGACGCAGGCGGGCGTGCACGCGGCATACCTCAACAGCTCGCTCACCCCGGCACAGTACAGCCGCGCACTACACAATTTATCCGAGGGATTGTATAAGCTCGTCTACGTCGCGCCGGAGCGCCTTTCGACCGAGAACTTCCGCACGGCCGTAGAGAACCTCAATATTTCTCTCATCGCCGTGGATGAAGCGCGCTGCGTCTCTCAGTGGGGGCAGGACTTCCGCCCGGACTATTTAAAGATTGCGGAATTTGCCGAAAGTTTGAAAAATCGCCCGACGATCGGCGCATTCACCGCCACGGCAACAAAAGCCGTGCGCAAGGACATTGCGGAGCACCTGCACCTCATTGACCCCGTGCGTATCACGACGGGCTTTGACCGCCCGAACTTATATTTCGGCGTGCAGATGCCGCACAGTAAGGCGCTGGCGCTTTTGAAGCTCATTGAGGAACGCCCGGGCAAATGCGGCATTGTGTACTGCTCCACGCGCCGCACCGTGGAAGAAGTGGACGCGCTTTTAAACGACAAGGGCATCCCTTCCACGCGCTACCACGCCGGTCTGCCGGAGGAAGAACGCAGGCGGAATCAGGACGATTTCGTCTATGACCGCAAGCCCATTATGGTCGCGACGAACGCGTTCGGCATGGGCATCGATAAATCCAACGTGTCGTTCGTCATCCACTACAACATGCCGAAAAACCTCGAGAGCTATTATCAGGAAGCCGGGCGTGCCGGACGCGACGGCAGTCCCGCCGAGTGTATTTTGCTTTACAGCCCGCAGGACGTGCGCACGAACCGCTATTTAATCGAAAACAGCGACCCGAACCCCGACCTCGACTTTGAAACGCAGGAAAAGCTCATCCAGCGCGAATACGACCGTCTGCGAAAAATGACATATTACTGCACGACGGCTGATTGCCTGCGCGCATTCATCTTAAAATACTTCGGCGAGCCCGCCGAGGAATACTGCGGCAATTGCTCCAGCTGCGCGGGCGGCTCCATTTTGGTAGAGGCCACCGTGGAAGCACAGCAGGTGCTCTCCTGCGTGGCGCGCACCGGGCAGCGGCTCGGCATCAGCATGATCTGCGACATTCTGCGCGGCAGCGAAAATGAGCGTGTTTTGCAAATGAATCTGCAAACACAGTCCACCTACGGGCTCATGCGCGAAAAGCCGATTTTTGAAATTAAGCGTATCATCGACGCACTTTTGATGCAGGAATTGCTCATCCAGACCGACGGGCAATATCCGGTTTTAAAGCTGACGCAGAACGCGCGGCCGGTTTTGCTTGGGGAAAAAAGCTTTGAAATGCGTATTCCCGTGCCGCAGGAAAAAGCGAAGAAGCCGGACAAGGCCGCAGGCGATGCCGACCCGGAGCTTTTCGCACGGCTGAAAAAGCTGCGTGCCGCGCTTGCCGCAAAAGCGAGCGTGCCGGCCTACGTCGTTTTCACCGACACCACTTTGCGCGATATGTGCGCCAAAATGCCGACGGACGAACAGGAGCTTTTGCAGGTCTCCGGTGTGGGCGAGCGCAAGGCGCATCGCTACGGCAAGGCCTTTTTGGAAGAGATCAACCGCAAAGCGGAGGAAGAATAAATGGAACAAGCAAAGCACAAATTCAATCTTGTCGACCACATCGAGGTGCGCGGTGCGCGCGTGCACAACCTCAAAAACATTGACATCCATGTGCCGCTGCATAAGATCGTTGGCGTAGCGGGTGTTTCGGGCTCCGGCAAATCGTCGCTTGCGCTCGGTGTTTTGTATGCAGAGGGCTCACGGCGGTATTTGGAGTCGCTTTCCACCTACACGCGCCGCCGTATGACGCAGGCGGCACAGGCGCAGGTGGACGAAGTTCTATATGTCCCGGCCGCACTCGCACTGCACCAGCGCCCCAATGTCCCGGGCATCCGCAGCACATTCGGCACGGGCACGGAGTTACTCAACAGCCTGCGCCTGATGTACTCGCGCCTTGCAAGCCACCGTTGCCCGAACGGGCACTACATTCAGCCGACATTGGCCGTCGCGGCGGGTCAGCCGTGCGTGTGCCCCGTTTGCGGTGCGGAATTTTTCGCGCCGTCCGCGGAGGAACTCGCGTTCAACAGCCAAGGCGCGTGCCGCAAATGTGACGGCACCGGCATCGTGCGCATTGTGGACGAAAGCACCCTTGTACCGGACGACACCCTCACGATTGACGAAGGCGCCGTGCGCCCGTGGCAGACGCTGATGTGGTCTTTGATGAAGGACATCGCCCGCGACCTCGGCGTGCGCACCGACGTGCCGTTCCGCGAGCTGACGGAAAAAGAAAAGGACATCGTGTTTCATGGCCCTGCCATTAAAAAGCACATGATCTACCAGAATAAAACGAGCGGCGCAGCAGGCGAAATGGATTTCACCTACTTCAACGCCGTGTATACCGTGGAAAACGCACTCTCCAAAGTCAAAGATGAAAACGGCATGAAGCGCGTGGAAAAGTTTCTCAAGGCCGAACCGTGCCCGGACTGCGGCGGCTCACGGCTATCGGAGAAAGCTCGCGCTCCGAAGCTTCGCGGCATTTCTTTAGATGAAGTCTGCCGTATGACGCTCGCCGGCCTCACCGATTGGGTCGCGGACGTGCCGGGTTCGCTGCCCGAAGAAATGCGTCCCATGGCACAGAGCATATGCGATTCGTTTACATTGAATGCCAAGCGCCTTTTGGAGTTAGGGCTCGGCTACTTGACGCTCGACCGCGCCGCCTCCACGCTTTCCACAGGCGAGCGCCAACGCATGCAGCTTGCCCGTGCCGTACGCAACCGCACCACCGGCGTTTTATATGTGCTCGATGAGCCTTCCATCGGCTTGCACCCGGCGAACATCGTCGGCCTCACCGGCGTGATGCACGATCTCATCGACGACGGCAACTCCGTTCTGCTCGTCGATCACGACACGCAGATTTTGAGCGAGGCCGATTGGCTCATTGAAATGGGCCCGGAAGCCGGTGCAAAAGGCGGCCATGTCATCGCGGAGGGCACAACAGACGACATTAAGATAAACGAAAACTCGCAGATTGGCCCGTTTTTGGCGGGAAAGCAGGGCATCTCACGACAGAAAGCGCCCGAAAGCAAGCTTTTCCAAAACGGCGCTATCCACCTTTCCACTGACCGCATCCATACGGTGAAGCCACTCGAAGTGGATATTCCGAAAGGCCGCCTGACCGTTGTTACGGGCGTTTCCGGCTCCGGCAAAACGACGCTCATTCTGGAAAGCCTTATCCCGGCGCTTTCGGCGCATATTCGTGGTGAAAAGCTACCAGCGCACGTGAAGTCGGTCAGCGCCGAGGGCATCGACCAAGTGAAGCTCATCGACGCTACGCCTATCGGTATCAACGTGCGCTCCACCGTTGCGACATACGCCAATGTGCACGATGAGCTGCGTAAAATTTTCGCCCGCACGCCGGACGCAAAAAAAGGCAAATACAAAGCCGGTGACTTCTCCTACAACACCGGCAAGCTGCGCTGCCCCACCTGCGACGGTACCGGCAGTATCAGCCTGGACGTGCAGTTTTTGCCCGATGTGAATATCCCCTGCCCGGACTGCCGCGGCAGCCGTTACGGCAAAGACGCATCGAAGATCCGCTGCGTGACGAAAAGCGGCGAAGCGTACACCCTGCCCGAAATCATGGACATGGACGTGCGCACGGCGCTTTCGGCCTGCAAGGACTGGAAGCTCGTCTCGCAGAGATTAAATGTCTTAAACAGTCTCGGCCTCGGCTACCTCACGCTCGGTGAGGAAACGCCCGGACTTTCGGGCGGCGAAGCGCAGCGCTTAAAGCTTGCGAGTGAAATGGGCAAGGCACAAGGCGGTTCCGTGTTCGTGTTCGACGAGCCGACCATCGGCCTGCACCCGCTCGACGTGCAGACACTGCTCACCGTGTTCCAAACGCTCATCGAAAGCGGCGCGACCGTCATCGTTATTGAGCACGACCTCGACGTCATCCGCAGCGCTGATTATATTCTCGATATGGGCCCCGGCGGCGGTGAAGCGGGCGGTCGACTTGTCGCCTGCGGCACTCCGGAACAGATCAAAAACGCCGCAGACAGCGTAACCGGAAAATTTATTTAAACCAAGCGCGTGTACCCACAACTCCGTGTGATGCACGCGCCTTTTTTATTCGTCGAATGCTTTTCGCAGCTTTTGCAGCGCTTTTTTCTCAAGGCGCGAGACATAGCTACGGGAAATGTTCAGTTTTTTTGCGACTTCTCTCTGCACGAGCGGTCGCTGGCCCGTAAGCCCGTAGCGCAGCAAAATGATCTCGCGCTCGCGCGGCGAAAGACGGGTCTTCACCGCCTCGTACAGCTGCCGCACCTTCATGCGCAAGTCGATGTCCTCCAAAATGTGGTCGTCCGTCGCGATGGTGTCGAGCAGCGTCAGCGTGTTGCCGTCCTTGTCTGTATCGATGGGGTCATTCAGCGATACGTCCTGCGCCGTCTTTTTCGCGCTGCGGAAGAACATCAGAATCTCATTTTCAATGCACCGCGAAGCGTAGCTCGAAAGCCGAATGCCCTTTGTCGGGTCGAAGCTGTCCACAGCCTTGATGAGCCCCACCGTACCAATGGAAACGAGGTCATCGCGGTCATTTTCATCGGCATAGTATTTCTTCGCAATGTGCGCCACAAGCCGTAAATTGTGCTCGATGAGTTTTTGCCGCGCGTGGTGGTCGCCCGCCGCCATTTGCTCCAGATATTTTTTCTCCTCCGCCGCAGTCAGCGCCTTTGGAAACGACCCGGCGCTTGTGATGTGCAGAAAGAAAAACAAAATCGACGATAAATACTCCAAAAGCCCCCAAAGCATACCCACTCCCCCTTTAGAGAATGGTATGCTTCAGGGGCTTTTCTTATGTCTTTTGCTACATATTATTTGTGGACAACATACTGGTTCGGGTCGCCAAGCAGTTCTTTTGGCAAGTGGCTTTTATCGCTGAGGCGCACCGTTTCCACGCTGCCGTCTTTGCCGATATAAAATTCCGAAACCGAGGTATTGCCGCCGATACGAATATCACTCAAACGTTCAATATCGTGCTCTAAAATCTCACACGCCATACAGCGCAACAAAAAACCGTGCGACGTGATGACCGCTGTTTTGCCCATGCAATCCGCTTTCACGCGTGCAAGCGCTTTTTTTGCGCGGTCATAGACTTCCGCTGTCGTCTCTCCCTCCGGAAAAATGCAGTTTTGCGGGGAATTCTGCCACTTTTCGGCAAATACCGGATAATCCGCAAACGCTTTGTCAAGCTTCATGCCGGACAGCGCGCCAACATCCACTTCCATCAGCTCCGGCAGTTTTATGATGGGCAAACTGTGGTACAAATCTACCGCTTCCGCCGTTTTATACGCGCGCGTTAACGGGCTCGAATACACAGCATCGATCGGGATGTTCCGAAACCGCAGCGCCAAAAGCGCCAACTGCTTTTCTCCTGTAGCGCTGATATCGAGGTCAAGCTGACCCTGAAAAATATTCTCGTGGTTGCCGAGGCTTTCGCAGTGGCGCACAAGATATAAGTGTGATTTTTCCATATCATTTACCACGGACGCATCGCACCGGTCAATTCGGAAAGGGTCTTCACGCCGTTTTTATCCATGTAATTCGTAAGCCCTTCGGTAATCTTCACGGGCGCATACGGGTCTGTGAACAGCACGGTGCCGATCTGCAGCGCCGTCGCACCTGCAAGCAGCATTTCCACGGCGTCCTGCCACGTGCTGATGCCGCCGAGACCGACGATCGGAATTTTCACCTTCTGATACGTCTGCCACACCATGCGCACCGCAATGGGCAAAAGCGCCGGGCCGGAGAAGCCACCTGTGTTGTTGTGAATGATTGGACGCTTCGTGTTGATGTCGATACGCATGCCGGTCAGCGTGTTGATCATGGAGACGGCATCCGCACCGGCGCTTTCCGCCGCGAGCGCGATCTCGGAAATATCCGTCACATTCGGGGAAAGCTTCACCATCAGCGGCTTTTTGCAGTGCGCGCGCACCGCTTTCGTGATGTCTTCAACGCCTGCGCAGCTCGTGCCGAACTGCACGCCGCCCTGCTTCACGTTCGGGCAAGAGATGTTCATTTCGATCATGTCGATGTCGGTGTCATTCAGTTTTTCCGCCATGGCGCAGTAATCCTCCGGCGTGTTGCCGGCAATGTTCGCAATGATGGTCACGCCCTGCTCGCGCAGCCACGGGAGATCTTTTTCGATGAAGTGATCGACACCCGGATTTTGCAGACCCACGGCATTCAGCATACCGCCGGGGGCTTCCGCAATGCGCGGCGCAGGATTGCCCGGTCGCGCCTTTAACGTGATGCCCTTAGAAGAAATACCGCCGAGTGCGGAGAGCGGGTAAAACTCTGCATATTCGCGACCGAAACCGAACGTGCCGGACGCCGCAATGAGCGGGTTATGGAACTCCACACCCGCAACCGAAACCTTTAAATCAGCCATCAGAATACCACCCTTTCCGCCGGGAACACCGGGCCGTCCTTACAGACATGGCCCATATACGTTTCACCGTTTTCGTCGTAAAGCTCCACCGCGCAACCGAGGCACGCACCGATGCCGCACGCCATGCGCTCCTCAAGGGAAATTTCGCACGGAATGTTGTGCGCTTTTGCAAACTCCGTCACGGCGCGCAGCATGACCTTCGGACCGCAGGCAAAAATTTTATCGGGGTGCACATCCTGAATTAAATCGATGACAAGGCCGTGGTGGCCGTAGCTGCCGTCATCCGTCGCAATGCGCAGGTCGCAGCCTGCCGCATGGAAGTCGTCTTCGAGAATCACGAAATCCTTATTGCGGAAACCGACCGCCACCGTGGCGTTTTTGCCGCACTGCCTTGCAGCGCCGAAAAGCGGAGGCACACCGATACCGCCGCCGATGAACAAATTGTGCGCGTTCGGGTCGAACGTAAAGCCGTGGCCGAGGGGCGCCAAAATATCCATCTTGTCGCCGACCTCAAACTTCGAGAGCTGCTCTGTACCCGCGCCGCGAATCTGGAACACAAAGCGCAGCGTGCCGTTTTTCTTATCGATGTCACAAATGGAAATCGGGCGGCGCAGCGTTTTACCGGGCACGTAAATGTGCGCAAACTGTCCGGGCTGCGCCACTTCTGCCAGTTTCGGCGCTAAGACCGTATAATCAAAGGTGTTCTCTGCGGTCTGCGCGCGGCGCAGCACCTCGCAGAGCTGAACGTCATATTTCATAGCTTGTCCTTTCCGAGCGTTACTCATCCGTTCGCGCGAATTTCGCCGATGCGTGCGCAGATCTCGTCGCGCATGCGAATGGCTTCGCGTCTTGCCGCCTGTGCATAGTCATGCTCGTCGCACTTTTCCTTCTGCCATGCGCACATAATGCCGCGGGAGGAATTGATGATGGCGCCGAGACCGTTCTTATCAAACGCCGGGGCAACGTCATCCGCGCCGCCGCCCTGTGCGCCGTAACCGGGCACGAGGAAGAACGTGTGCGGCGCTTTCTCGCGCATTTCGCCGAGCTGTGCCGGGTACGTTGCGCCGACGACCGCGCCGACGCCGGAGTATCCGTATTTACCCATAACGCTTTCGCCCCAGTGCTCGCAGAATTCACCCATGGTTTCGTAAACGGTCTTGCCGCTTTCCATTTTCTGATCCTGCAATTCGCCGGAGGACGGGTTGGAGGTCTTCACGAGCACAAAAATACCCTTATCTTCCGCTTCGCAAACGCCGAGCAGCGGCTTGATGCCGTCCGTGCCGAGGTAACCATTCACGGTCAGCGCGTCCGCACCGAAGGCTTCCGTTTTCTCGCCGAACACATCCGTTTTGCCGAGGTGCGCCGTGGCGTAGGCTTCCATCGTGGTGCCGATGTCGTTGCGCTTGCCGTCCGTGATGACGAACATGCCCTTTGCGCGCGCGTAAGCGATGGTCTCCGCAAGGGTTCTCACGCCCTGCCAGCCGTACATTTCATAGTACGCCGCCTGCGGCTTTACGGCCGGGACAATATCGCACAGCGCGTCGATGAGGCCCTTGTTGTATTCGAGCAGTGCGGCGGCCGCAGCCTCCAGCGTTTTGCCATACTTTGCGACGGCACCGTCCAGAATGTAGGACGGAATGTACGCGAGCTTCGGGTCAAGACCCGCAACGGTCGGATTCTGGGTTTCCACGATTTTTTCAATCATACGGTCAAAAGACATAGTAATCCCTCTCTCATTTCAAATCTATAATTTCAAATTTCTCAAACTTTTACAGTTCATTAAATACAACTCTGCCGCCACAGACGGTCGCCTTTACGCGGCCCGTGAGCGTCATGCCCTTAAACGGCGTGTTGCGGCTTTTGCCGTGCAGCTTTTCGGGGTCCACAACCCACGCTTCGTGCTCGTCAATCAGCGCAATATCGGCCACTTCGCCCGCACCGATGGCGCCGGCTTCAATGCCGAGCAACTCCGCCGGGCGCACGCTCATCTTTTCGATGAGCTCTGTAAGCGTCAAAACGCCGGTCTTTACAAGCGCGGTATATGCCGCCGCAAACGACGTTTCCATACCGATGGAGCCGTTCGGCGCGTGCAGGAAATCAGCTTTTTCCGCCGGCGTGTGCGGCGCGTGGTCGGTCGCGATGACGTCGATCGTGCCGTCCTTTACGGCCTCGATCATCGCAAGGCGGTCCTTCTCGCTGCGCAGCGGCGGATTCATGCGGTAGTCCGCGTCGTGCTTTTCGAGCGCTTCGTCGGTCAAAAACAAGTAGTGCGGTGCGGTCTCCGCCGTCACCTTTACGCCGCGGGCTTTGGCATCACGGATGAGCGCCGCAGAGGTTGCCGTGCTGACATGGCAGATATGCACCGGCACATCATACGCCGCAGCCGCCGCAATTTCGCGCGCCGTGCCGCAGTCCTCCGCCGCCGCAGGTACGCCGGGCAGATTGAGCTTTTCGGAAACTTCTCCCTCATGCATGACCCACTTTTTCGCGAGGAACAAATCTTCGCAGTGCGCCGTCACGCGCATGTGGAGCTTCGGCGCTTCGCACAATGCCTTTACAAGGCAGGCGGTATCGATGACCGGGCGACCGTCGTCGCTCAAAGCAATGGCGCCGGCATCGTGCAGCGCTTCCAAGTCGCACAGCTCTTCGCCTTTCAGTCCCTTTGTAATCGCCGCCGCAACGTAAACATGCGCATCGGCGGTCTTTGCTTTGTCCAAAATATAGCGCACAGTCTCGGGCGTATCAACCGCCGGCTTCGTGTTCGGCATACACAAAAGGCTCGTCACGCCGCCCGCCGCAGCCGCACGGCAGCCCGTGTAAATATCTTCTTTATCGGTAAAGCCAGGGTCA
>OLSB01003115.1_pt1 | contig 12487 bp, 17 predicted proteins | sample 1672071 | NCBI WGS metagenome assembly OLSB01 (sample SAMEA3136642, study PRJEB25190) | human gut metagenome | biome: human gut; feature: human-associated habitat; material: faeces | place: Austria | collected 2013
CCCTTCCCTTTACTGCCTGTTCCCTTATATATCCTTCCTGTGTATATAAAAATATAATATTTGTTTATATGTAGCCTTGCGGAAAATGACTTCTAAGCCTTTATTTATGCGGTGTTTCGGGAAAAATGGCGTAACCACTTTTTCTGAGTTTCGTAACCACTTTTTCTGAGTTTTGTAACCACTTTTTCTGAGTTTCATAAAACTGTGTTTACTTGTAAACTTGTAAACCGTACTCACTTTTACATGGTTTGTTAAAACTGAGTACCTAATCGCTTTTACATGGTTGGTTAAAACAGGTTAGGCGCTGGGCGTTGGCTTTTCTTCTGGCTCTGTCATTCGCTCTGTAATGCCCCAGTAACGCTCTGTAAGCCCCGTACAGCCGTTTTAATGCCGTCTTGGTGTATTTCATCATATAAGCCATTAAACGCCTTAAAAACGCTTCTAAGCGCCTTATACGGCAATTTCCTTTTATTGGTAAAAAAATAACCGCCCTTGCATTACGCTAAGGCGGTTGCTTTCTTGTATGTGCTTATTGTTCTGCCCCTAAAATTCTTTAAGGCTAATTCTATTGTAAGCTGTCCGTAGGTCTTAGCCCCTCTGGCTTCGTCCCATTTCTCACGATACAGCCCACTACATATAAAAGCGTCGTTAATTGCTTGCGGGTTCTTGTCAGTATAGAAGGCTAAGTAGTTACATAACGCCAGATCGGCTTCCGACTGGCTCTTATAGTCGCTTATATCGCCTTCCCATAGTTTCTTAATTTTCTTGCCGTTCTTCCCTCTGTACATTACCGCCAGAAGGGCTTTTATTTCGTCTGTAAGCGTTGCTTTTGGCTTTTGCCTACTCTTTATCGTTGCTGTAGCTTCTTGGCGTTCTACGGGGTTTATATACGTTCTGTAAAGCCTTCTGGCTTCCGCTGTGTTCTCTTTAATTATCTTCTTGCCGTTGTATATGTTTCCAGTGATCGCAAAGTAACGCCCTGTCGTATACATTTCAATAGCTGGCACTTTAACGCCTTCACGGGTAAAGCGTTGCGCTTCTGCTGTAGTTACTGGAAGCTTTCCGCTATTCTTTTGAAGGTTTATAACGCCTTTGCTTAAAATAACATGTACGCCCCGCTTACTTTGGCTGTATTCCGTGTAACTGTCCAGCCCTTCCAGAAGTAATATAACGTCTGGTAACATGTTCCCTTTTTCGTCTATTACGTTGTCTAGGTCTATGGCTATGTAATCTTCGTTAAAAACATATCCTAAGCCCGTATATTTTAACTTGTCTACAGCCTTTTCGCAGTCTTCATAAGTCGCCCACGTTGTAGGGTCGTCAATCTTTGCGGGCTTCCCTGTAACAGGGTTAAAGGGTTGCTTAAGCTGGTAATAGTTGCCTTGCTTGTCTTTGCCGTTTCTGCCCCATGTTACCCACTGTTTACGCCCTTTTAATACGGCTGGTATGTTCTTGAAGTTCTTTGTTTTCCAACTCATATATAAGCCCCTTACTTCACGCTTATTTCTATGCCCGTCTGTAAGTCGTCGTAGCTTGTCAATATCCCCGCTTCTTTCAAGTGCTCAACGTGTTTAACAATAGCCTTCTTGGTTTTGCTTTTCTTATTGCGTGCTGTCTGGTCGTTCTTATACTTGTTAAAGTTAATTCCAGCCCTTTTATAAAGCGTATCGTAGCTTATTAAGCACTTTACGGCGCTGTTATTTCTTAACGCCGTAATTCTGTCTGCTATGTATGAAATAATAGCGGTGTTTTCGGCTGTCTTTCTTAGCGGGCTTTCTAATAAGGCTTTGTCTGTATTCTCAATTTTAGCAACTTGCTTAACTGTTAAAGATAACTGGAATAAGATCGGCACGCCGTCAAATTCGTAATAATCGTTATAAGTTCCGTTTGCTGTCCTTCCGTACCACTGAGTAACCTTTACAAACTGCCCGCCTGTTACTATCTTCGTTATTTCTGGATACAGCTTTACTATTTCTTTTACGTCAAGTTGAATATAAAGGCTAGCCATTCTTACTATGCTTGCGTGCTGGCGCTTTATCTGGTCTTCCGTTGGTCTGGCGTTATCGTCTTGCATAGCTAAGCAATATAGCTGGCGTGGCGTTGCCTTTGTTTTACCGTTGTATAACAGGTTTGCTATAGCAATATACGTGCGCTTGTCTTCTTCGCTTAAGAGTTGGTCTATCTTCTGTAACTCTTTAACCATTACGCCTACAAACTTGTCTTTACGGTCTTCTGTCTTCTTCTTGCCAGCCATTAAAACGTCGTAGGAAGTATCTGGCTTCATGCTTCCACCAAATACCTTTCTTGTTACGTTGTCTATCGGCATTAAAACAAGGTCGTACAGCCCTCTTAAGTTGCCTATACCCGTTTCTTCTTCGTGCTTCTGTCGGCTTGCCTGTACTACGGCATTATTGCTTATAATTTCGTCTATCTTGTCTTTAATGCCTTCCAGATCGCCTTCCAGATCGTCTATATAGCCACTGTCTTTGCCGTCCTTAAAGTCTACTAAGCCTTTGTCGTACAGCGTGCTTACAATGCTTAAAAGCGCCCTTTTTCTGGCGCTGTCGTCTTCTATATCGCTTAAAGCGTCCGTTACGTATTGAAATATATTATTTTCCACTATCCGCACCCCCGTTAAAGTAGCTCTTTAAGTCCTTTTCTGCTACAAACATAGTTCTTCCAAACTTCTTATAAGGCATTTTGCCTTCTTTAAGTAGCTGTCTAACGGTCTTAGGCGTTACCTTGAAGATTTCCGCCACTTCACTTGCACTTAAATATTTTACGTTTTCAAACTCAATCATTTTAAATTATTCCTTTCCGCCGTTTCTTGTAGGTAAGTCAACGTCTTTTAAAGCTTCGTTTATGATTTCTTCCATAACTTCCCTTATGCTTTTATTTTGCATAAAAGCGTAGCGTCTTACTTTTTCCGCTACGTCTGGGCTTGTCCTAAAAGCAAACGTTACGCACTTTTCCTTTTTCTTCTCTGTTTGCTTTACTGCTTCTTCTTCGTTGTCTTCTTGTATCATGCTGTCTACAGCACCTAAATTAAAATCTTTTGCCATGGTCTTAACCTCTCTTTAAAATTTCTTCCACGACGCTTAAATAGTCCTTTGCGCCGTTTCCTCTTTTGCTGTAGTGAAATATATCTGTGCCAGCCGTTGGCGCTTCTGCTAGGTCTACAGCGTCCCTTATAGGGGTTTTAAATAATGCTTCTGGGTAAAGTTCTTTTGCCTTATGGAAAATACTCTGGCTTAGCCTTGTACGTCCCTTATATCGTGTAATAATTACCCCTGTTATTTTTATATCTGGGTTAAGGTTCTGTTTTACGGCTTTTACAATGTTTGTAAGTTGTGCCAGCCCTACTAAGGCTAAATATTCCGCCTGTACTGGTATGTAAACTTCATTACAAGCCGTTAAGGCGTTAAGCATTAAGTTACCTAAAGAAGGTCTACAGTCTATTAAGATAAAGTCGTACAGCCCTTTTAACGGCTCTATAGCACGCTGTAACAGGCGCTTTGCCTTCCCTTCTTCTAACGGCAGTAACCTTGCGTCGCATGGTATAAGATCGTAACCGCCAGATAGCTTAATAATTGCTTCTTTTGCTTCCAGATCGCCCGTTAAAACTTCGTATATTGTCTTAGTGCTACGGCTTGCGTCTTGCCCTAAGCTAAGCGTTAAGCTTGCTTGCGGGTCTAAGTCTATAAGTAAGACTTTCTTACCCTTTAAGGCTAAGCCAGCGCCTATATTTATTGCGCTGGTTGTTTTTCCTACGCCCCCTTTTTGGTTTACTAGGGCTATAACCTTGTTCATGTTCTCACCGCCTTCCTTTTCTAGTTATTACCTGTTAAAGAAGTCTTTAGCTTCCTTAGCGGTCTTCAAATCGAACATAGTAGCTACACGCTGGCTAATATCGCTTTTTAAGTCGTCGTCCAGCTCTGTAAAGCCATTTAGGGCAAGTTCTACATAGCCCCTACAAATTGAATTAAAAGCGCTACTGTTAAACAGGTTGCATATATCTTCGTCGTTGCATGTTGCTAGGAAGTCCAGCACTTTAATATTGCTGTCTACGTCTGCTTCTGGTTCTCTTTTCTTAAATGCTCTGTAAGCGTCTGCCGTCATTTTATAACCGTTCATATTTTCCATGTGTTAAGCCCTCTGTAAATACTCAAACTGTAAGCCTTTTGCGGTTTTCTCTATGCCTTTACATACCTTGCATATAAAACCGTCGCTAATGTTGTAAAACTCTGTCGCTTCCTTCAATGAATTGAAGATATTACCGTCATTAAGGCAAGTAACAGGCTTTCCGCCTTTTCCGCCTTCCTGTCTGTTGTAGCCTTCTGTAATTGCCTTAAGCTTCTGTATTGCTTCACGCTCTAAGGCTTCTGCTTCTTCCTCTGTAAGCCCGTCTGTAATTACGTAATGGTCTATATTGTGCCAGCCGTACTTCTGGATCGCTTCATAGAAGGCGGGCTGTTTCTTATAATGGTTGCCGTTGTAGCCGTAGCGTGTTTCTGGCTCTTTGCTCATGCCTATATACAGCTTACTTTCTGGCGTAACGTGCACATAAACGCTATAAGCGCCCGTCTTTTCGCTCTGTTTAATTGTTTCGCTGTTTTCAAGTTTGCTTATAAACTCTTTTACAATTTCACTTGTAAACTTAATAACTGTTTTGCCGTCTGGCGCTGTTTCAATAGCTACAGATCGCTTGCAAACCGTGTAACGCCCTACAATACGCTTGCCAGTCTTTAAGGCTTCGTCGTTTTCTCTGTCTGCTTCTGGGTTCATTGTTCCCCATTCACAAATAAGATAGCTTCTTACAGCTTCCAGAAGCTTTACTTTAAACTTAAAGTCGTTGCACGCTTCCTTAATTTCCTTCGTTACGTACCATTCCAGCTTCCAGCCCTTAATAGCCTTGCCGTTAGCGTCTGTAAAATGGTAGTAGTCTACTGGCTGGGGCTTTCCGTCTTCGTATACTTCATCATTTACAGCACACTTAGCCATTTCTAAGCCACGCTGTAACGTCTTGCTTGCCATAATGTCTTCCAGATCGTAGCCCATAGCCTTTAATACTTCGTCTTCTTCTGCTAGTTCTACAGGCTTTTTAGCCTTGCTTAATTCGTTGTAAAACATCTGGAAAATATAGCCTTCCCCTGTCTTGTCTTCTGCTATTTTCTTTTCGCTGTACTTTCTCATCTGTAAGCCCTTCTTTCGATTTCGTTTAAAATAAGCTCTTTGTTTTCTTCTGTAGCGTCCAGCTTCCACGCTGGGTTAATTGTAAAGCCGTCTAATTGCGGGTTGTATCTGCCGTAAGTGTTTAAGTGTTCGTCGGTTGCGTATGTCTTCACATTCCACCACGGCGACGCTGTTTTACTTCGTGCTTCTACCTTGGTTATTTCCACTTCCAGCCGTTCGCCCGCCTTTGTAGGCTCTGTAAACAGGTAATAAGAATAGTTTTCGCCTACGTCTGCTTTTCTATATGTTGCCATTGTCGCACCACCCTTCTTTATTTTCTCTTTTGTACCTTTAGTATAAATAAGTCCGTTTTGTTTGTCAAGAACTTTTAAACATGTAAACATGTAAACATGTTAACGAAAAAAATAAAGGCACGTTGTAAAAACATGCCTTCTAAAATGCCATATAAGCGCCGTTTAGTATGTTGGTTGATATATTTACCGTCCAGAACGTTTTAACGCTTCTAGTGGCGTTTCTGTGCGTTCTACGGGGTCTTACAGTTTACTAGGGTCGTAAGGTATTACGTTGCTTAGTTTATCATGGTTGTTTTTTGCATATATAACTAAGTCCCGCTTGTAATCTTCGTAAATGTCTACCCTTGTTGCTTTATATAAAAGTCCGTTGTATCCTATTGCCAGATCGGACGGGTAAGCGTTGCGTACATAGTCCAGCCAGTTAATACGAAACAAACACTCTTCTTTGTTCTGTGTGCTGTTGTTCAAGTAAGTAAGTTCGGCACTTAACTGCTTGAAATAAGCCCATAGTTTACCCTCATGTATAGGCATATAGCCTTCTGTTTGGAAGCCGTCTTCGTCTTCGAACGTTCCTTTTTTATAAATTACTATTTTCTTGTCTTTTAAATACCTTTTGTTTGCCATATTCCAGCCCCCTTTTATAATGCTTCGGTAAATTCGTTGTAGTGTTCAAACAAGCCCGTGTAAGCGTCCAGAAGGCTTGCTGTGCCGTCTATTCGTCTTCGTGGGTTGGAAGATTTCTTCGGTACAATATTCCCGTTTCTGTCTTCTTCCACGCACGTATTACTTAAGCACCACTTTAATATAGGGTTATTGTTATAAATAACCTTCTTTGCTTCCAGATCGGCTTGTAAGTGTTGCATAGGTAAGCTAAGCGTCTTTGCGCCTTGAATACAGCGCACCATGTTAAAGCCGTTGCCTTCCATTTCTTCCACCCAGTAACGGGCGCTCCAACTGTCGTAATATACCCATGCGGGCGTTATGCCCTTTTCCTTTACCATTTCAATAAACCACGCTGTAACGTCGCTGTAGTTAATTGTATTGCCCTTACATAGCCTTAATAAGCCCGCTTCCTTCCACTTGTCGTATGGTATACGGTCTTCTTGTATATGCTTCTGGAAGTTGTCTTCTGGTAAGAAGTACATTTGCATAACGTAGCGGTTTAAGTCCTTATCCATTGTTAACAGGGTTGCGCACGTTAAGTCGGTTGTTAAGGATAAGTCCGCCCCGCCTATAGCCCACTGTCCCTTAAACTGGTTTACATCGAAACAAGTTTCATTGTTTAAGGTATCGAAAGTAAGCCACGCTGTAGCGCTGTTTTCTCTTACGTTAAAGTCTTTACAAAGTATGCCCGTAAGGTCTTTAGGGTTCTGCTTTGCACGCTCTACTTTTGCTATAAGGTCTTCCAGCTTCTTAATACTTCCTAAAGCTGGGTTAGCTTTGCGCCACGCTGTAGGGTCTTGCCATTCCTTGCGGTCGTCCAGCTCGTACATAATCGGTAAGAAGGTATCGTCTTTAATAGTCCCGTCTACCACTTTACTTGCGTAGTCGTACATATCATCGAAAATACATTCCCTAACCGTTCCCGCCGTCGTTATCATAATTAAAAGCGGTTGCCGTCTGGCGCTCTGGCTCTGCTTGCACACTTCGTATAAATTACGGTCTTTTACCCCGTGCAATTCGTCCATAATTACAAGCTGGGCGTTAAGCCCGTCCAGCGTATCGCTGTTTTTTCCTAAAGGTTGTAACTTACTCATGGTAAGCGGAAAATACAGATCGCTTTTACGCTTCTTAATGTACTTTCTAAGCTCTGGGCTTTGCTGTACCATGTGCGTTACTTCGTCAAAAATAATTTTAGCTTGGTCTTTCTTCGTTGCTGTACTGTAGCAATCTGCCCCCGCTTCGCCGTCTGCTATCATCATGTAAAGCGCAATGCCAGCCAGCATGGTAGACTTTCCGTTTTTACGTGCCACATAAAACAGGCTTTCTCTGTACTTTCTTAGCCCTGTTTCCCTGTCTACAAACCCAAATAAAGCGCTAATGTAAGCTTTCTGGAATAACTCAAGCTTAATAGGTCTGCCCGCCCATTCGCCTTTACTATGCTTACAAAAGCGCTCTATAAATTCTATTGGTCTGTTTGCTTTTTCTTCGTCAAATATAAAGCCGTCTGGGTTCTCTATATCGTTAACAAGTTTGCTGTATTCCTTGTAAACTCGTTTACTTGTTACTATTTCGCCTGTTTCCAGCTTGTTAAAATACTCTTTAACATAGTTCATAGGCTACACCCCTATAAAGTCCATAAGCCCGCCGTCTTGCTGTACCTTTGTAGCTTCTTCCTTTGGTAACAGGTCGCACAACTGCTTATATAACAGGCTGTAACGCTGTATCGTCGTGTTATAGCTCTTAAGGGCTGGGCTTTCCCGCCACATTTCTTGCTTACCGTTTACGAAGTAGTCTACTGCCCCATGCTCTGTAATATTTTCTTTAAGTTCTTCCAGCGTGCCAGCCATAAAGGCTAATTCCTTAATAAGGCTGTTTGCTACGCCCTTTTTATTTTCTGGCACTAACTTAACAATCTTCTTAAGGCGTGTTAGTTCGGCACGGCTTGCCTTCTGGGCTGTCGTCTTTGTATCGTTGCTTTTTTCCATACTATCACCCCTTTATAACTTGTTATCATGTTTACATGTTTACCCCCCTGTCGTGTAAAAACCCTTAGCGGGGTATTGGAAGGTGGGCGTTGTGGTCACTCGTCGCCCGCTGTCGTCTTGCCTTCGGGGGGCTGTAATTGCCATAGCTGTACGTTATAAATGCCCTAACTTTGCTAGCGTGAACAAGAGAATAAGTTACTAGCTCTGTCTTAAAGCTTCCATGCCTGTACAGGTTGCCTTTTCCTACTTGTACTTTGTAGGCGTTAGCTTCTACATATTCGCCTATGAGCTGATCGAACGGGTGAACGTATCCCGCAAGACTATAACCCCTTATCATAAGCTATAGCCTTTTAAAGTTCGGCTTGTATGTAGCACACTTCCGCCAGCACCTATAACGCACGGCTATAGCAATTACGCTATAGCTTTATTAAATTGCCTTTATCATCAAACGCCAGCCCGTCTACTGTTACGTCCCTGTCTTGAAAGTGTTCGTGCTGGTGGCACGTTGCGCACAATGCTTCTAGGTTATTCCAGTTAAGCGTTATGTCTGGGTCGTTAATGTTTGCTGGTGTTATATAGGTTTTGTGGTGCACTATAACGGCTGGCTTTCCGCAACGTTCACATACGTAATGTTTGCTTTGCATATATGCCCGCTGTGTATCACGCCACGCCTTGGAGTTGTAAAACCCTTTGGCGTATTCCTTCATAATGCACCACTCCCCTTAGTAAATAGTTACGATAAAGCTTTTAACAGGTTGTCTATACTACGCTGTAGCTTGTCGCTGTCCGCCTGTTCTGGGTCGTACCATAGCGACAAAAGAAACTTACAAGCTGTTTTAGCTAAGGGGCTTTGCGCCTGTGCTTCTGCACTCATTCCAGTAGTAAGAGTAATGTACTCTTCTGCACTGGTAACAAGCCCGTTAATTACTTCGTCGTTGTCGCTGTTGTCCAGCCTTAGCCAGTTTCTAGCTTCTTCGGTTGTAATTAAAGCCATGTGTAAGCCCCCTTTCTAAATTACTTGCCAGCGCTGATAGCAAGCTTAATAAATGCTTCGTCTACAATCGGCTTGCAGTCCGCAATAGCCATGCCCCTGTAATCTACCTTGCCAGACTTGAAGGAAGACTGTGTAGAAGACTCTACAGCGATACCGTTAGGCATGTTGTAGCCCATGTACTGGAAGTTACCAAAGAAGATTTCGTTATCCTTGATATTGTCATCTACGACAACTTCAAAGCCTAAAATCTTGCCTACGCTGTCGTCCTGTGCGTTCTGGACAAATACAGGGCGCTTGTTACCGTCCATAAGTCCATATACAGCGTTATAAAGGGTTGCATTGTTCATAGCGAACTTAGCGCCCTTGCTGTAGCCCCTCTTAAGCTTGGCAATAGCTGTAGTAATGTTCTGGAAGGTAAGGGCTGTGGTAGTAATAAGGTTTGTGCCTTCTGTCCATGTAATGCCCTTTTCAAGTCCTGTGCCCTGTCCAGCGCCTGTACCGTTAACAAGTCCGTCTGCCAGACAGTCCATTACACAAGCTGTAAGCTCGTCTGTAAGATAAGCTTCAAAAGCGTCAATGCTCATGGTCTTAACCTTGGCGCTAATGGAAAATACCTTAATAATTTCGTTTGCGTCAAAAGTAACCTGTGCAATAGTCGGCTTGTCGGTTTCTACGTCTGCACCCTCTGTATTCCAGACTGCCTTACTTGCTGGCGTTGCTACAGGTACAGCAATCTTAGAAGGAACGGCAAACGCTCTAACTTCTGCCATAAGTCCGCCCATTGTTCTAGCCTTCTTAACAACTTCGTTAAGGGTCTGGGTCGGAACGATAACAGGCGTATTGCCAGAAGTTGTATAAGCGTCGCTTCTCTGTTCCAGATCGTAAGCTCTGTTAAGTGCGCCACGCTCTACGGCTGTAAGCTCTTTACCCATAAGAGACTTATAAAAAGCGCTTCTGTATTCCTTGCTTGCGTATACGTCGCCTTTTACTGCTTCCACGCTTGCGCCGTCCTTAAAGCTTGCACCTGTAACAGGGTTAAAGCTTCTTGCTTCTGGGTCTGCCTGTGCGTCTGCTTCCTTGTCCTGTGCGTTAGCCTTAGCCTGTGCAAGTCCTGTAAGTTCGATATTAAGGCTCTTAATGTCTACGTTCGGGTCTGTTTCAATCATGCCCTTAACTTCCTGTGCACGCTTTTCAATGTCCGCAATAGACTTGCCGTTATAAAAATTAAATGCTTCTGCTACTGTCTTAAACATATTCTTTACACCTCTTTCATTAAAATTAAGTTACAAAGCTTAATAGCTTCGTTTCTGGCTTCCAGCTTCTTTAAGCCTTCTGCCCTTGCGCTTCTTGCTTCTGCGCTTGCCGTTGGATAAGCTGGAAAGTTAACTAAGCTTACTTCGTATACCTTCGCAATCTTTGTAATTGTTCTGGTATTCGTTTTAGCGTCGTAGCTGTCCCCGCCTTCTGGTACGGTAAACGCAAAACTCATGCCCGTAAGGTCGCCCCGCTTTACTGCCGTATAAGCACTTCTGGCTTCCTCTGTGTCTGGTAATTCTGCCGTCATTTCTAAGCCCTTGTCTGTAATCTTAAATTGCATGGTCTTAGGCGTTCTGGCTAATGGAATACGGGTTAAATCGTGGTTAACTAACAGTCTGCTGTCTGTTAGGTCTGCCCCGTCCAGCGCACCCCTTTTAATTACCTCTGTATAACTTCCCGTAGGGTCGTTAATAGTCGTTGGCGTTTCAAACACAATAGGCGTGCCAACTATAAGTAAAGTGCCGTTGCCGTCTGCCGTCGGCTCTTGCGCTCTTACTTCTGTAATACGTACTTCTTTCATGCGTCCGCCCCCTTTTCGCTGTTTCCAGCTTCCTTTTTATCGTCTTCAAGCTGGTAGGCGTTGGCTTTCTTAGCGTCTACAACGTTAAGGGTCTGTAACCTCTTGTCGCCGTCTTCTACAGGCGCTAAGTTTAAAATTTCCCTTGCTTCGTTAACTGTAAGTAAGCCATAAGGTACTAGCTCTTTAATCATGTTTAAGCGGGTCTGGTTGTTTGAATAAATTACCCGCCCACTATCGAAAATAACTTCGTTTCCGTAGGCTCTTTCTCTTTCATTGAAGATTTTACGGGTAAACTCTAAGCTAAACTGAATTGCCAGCGGTTCTATTACACTTTCGTAAAATGCCCCGTATTGGTCTTCTGTATAGCTACTACTTACAATGCTTTCTGTAATTCCTAAGTAGTTGTAAATTTTGGTCTTTGTCTGTTTGATTTCGTCGGCGTTAATAGCCGTTGGCGTGCTATTGATCGGCGTATAGTCTGCTTTGCTGTCCAGCGCTACAATTCCGCCGTTGTTGCTTACGTCCAGATAATCAGCTATAAAGGCTTCTTTATCTGCCTTTAGCTTTTCGTCGTTCATAATCGTAGTGTACTTAAGCACGCCCCTAATAGTCGCACCCGCCTTAATGCCATTTACAATGCCTTCGTTTTCAGCGTGTGCAATGCTTAAAGCTGGTAATACAGCGTCGTTGTTATCCCCTAATAGTTCGTCGCTGTTAAAGTGCCTTCTAAGATGGATAACGTCTTTATATCTGGCTGTAAACTCTTTTCCGTTCTTGAAGTGAAACTGTATATAAAGGTTTTCGCTTCCGTCTGTAAGAAAGTCTGCTTGCGTGCATGTGATCGGGTAAATACTTACTACGTCGCCTTTTTCGTTTCGGTTAAGGTAAGCAAAACAGTTATTAAACAAGTAATAGTGCGTCGTAAGCTTATAAAGCATGTCGTAAGCGCTCATAAACTGGTTAGGCGCTACCTGTAAAAGCCTGTTAAGCTTTGCGTCTGTTACGGTCTTGCTTCCCCCGTAGGTTATAACGTGCGTACCTTTAAGCTTTGCCACGTTCCTTGCTATAGCGTCCACGCCTTCCCTGTATATGTCGTTAGCATAAGCGCCACCATTCCAGCTAGTGAACATGCCAGAAGTGTTACCGTTAAGCATTTCTGCTTTAACAAGCGCTTTGCTTCTGGGTTTAAAGATATTCTTCACGTTGGTAATAAATCCCATGCACTAGCCCCCTTTCGTAATATGTTTACATGTTCTAATGTTTCCATGTATTAGTTTTAACTTGTTTACTTCTTAACAAATTATAGCACTTTGCTTATATGTTTTCAAGTTAACACATTTACATGTTTACAAATTAAAAAAAGCCAGAAGTCTTTTAAGATCGCTTCCAGCTTCTTTGCCTGTCCTTGCTTCTGGTTCTCTGCTCTGTTTCCTGTATGCTGTATAGTGCCTTCTACTTCTTTACTGCCCCTTCCCTTTACTGCCTGTTCCCTTATATATCCTTCCTGTGTATATAAAAATAT
>OLSB01003118.1_pt1 | contig 12471 bp, 10 predicted proteins | sample 1672071 | NCBI WGS metagenome assembly OLSB01 (sample SAMEA3136642, study PRJEB25190) | human gut metagenome | biome: human gut; feature: human-associated habitat; material: faeces | place: Austria | collected 2013
AATCCGGAGATTCCCTTTGAAGATACAATTCTATATGGAATTCATGTAAGAGCCTTTACGAAGCATAAGTCCTCGAATGTGGCACATCCCGGAACGTTTGAAGGAATCGTGGAGAAAATTCCTTATCTGAAGCAGCTTGGCATTACGGCGGTTGAACTGATGCCCTGTTACGAATTTGATGAAGCGAAAATCAAGCCTCTGTATTCTGACCACCGGGTACAGGAGGAAACAAAACAGAAGGAAGAGGAAGGGAAGAAGGAAGTACAGGACGGACGTCTGAACTGCTGGGGCTTCCAGAAGGGCTTTTACTTTGCACCGAAGGCATCCTATAGTTCGAAAGCCCCGGAAATCAGCTTTAAAACCATGGTCCTGGAACTGCATAAGGCAGGAATCGAAGTGATGATGCATTTTTATTTCCCGGAGGATATTTCTCAGGGCTTTATGGTACAGGTTCTGAAATTCTGGACAATGGAATATCATGTGGATGGATTCCGGATCAATGGATTTCATCTTCCGGTGCGGATGCTTTTAGAAGAGCCGGTTTTAAAACGAAGCAAGCTGTGGCTTCCTTATCTGCCGGAGGAGGATCTGTCCTGTCTTGAGGAGGATTCCTTTAAGCATGTGGCGGTGGACAACGGAAATTTCCGCAATGATATCCGCAGATTTTTAAAGGGTGATGAGGGACTTGTAAATGACTTTATCCGCTATCAGCGCCGGAACCCAAAGGAATATGCGGTGATGAATGCGGTGTGTGATTATGACGGCTTCAGTCTTATGGATCTGGTTTCCTATGACCGCAAGCACAATGAGGCCAATGGGGAAAATAATGCCGATGGAACTGACTACAATTACAGCTGGAACTGTGGTGTTGAAGGAACGACACGTAAGAAAAATGTACTGTCGCTGCGTAAGAAGCAGATCAAAAATGCCATTGCGTTTTTAATGCTCAGTCAGGGAACCCCATTCTTATTCAGTGGGGATGAATTTGGCAACAGCCGGCTTGGAAATAACAATGCCTATTGTCAGGATAATGAAGTGTTCTGGCTGCAATGGAAAGATAATACCCGGATGTTTCAGGAGCTTCTTTCCTTTACTCAAAAGATGATTGCGCTCCGGAAGCAGAATCCGATCATTCATATGAAAAAGGAACTGAAGGTCATGGATTCACTTGGCTGTGGTTATCCGGACATTTCCTATCACGGAGCTGAAGCATGGCGCCCGGATTTAAGCTTTGTGAGCCGTCTTGTGAATATTTTTCTTTGTGGAAGGTATGCGAATGAGGGCGATCCGTTCCTTTATCTTGCATATAATATGCATTGGGAGGCGCATAAGCTGGCACTTCCGAAGCTTCCTAAGACTCTTCGCTGGAAAAGGATCCTGTCAACGGAAGAAGAGGCAGGAGGGGAGGCGTTGAAGGAAATGGAAGCTGACAACGGACAGGTGATCGAAAGCCGGAGCATTGCCGTATATCAGACAGAAAGCAGTAGTAAGTAACATGAATATCCGTAATATCTGGAAGCATTTTAAAACTATCACATACCATAAGATCCTTGTGATGCAGGGCTGTTTTAAAATTGGTCTGTATAAGCAGGGAATTTTACATGATTTATCGAAATACAGTCCCTCGGAATTCTGGGTGGGAGTGAAATATTATCAGGGAACACAGAGCCCGAACAATGCCGAACGGGAGGCTCTTGGTTACTCAAGCGCATGGCTTCATCATAAAGGAAGAAACAGGCATCATTACGAATACTGGCTGGATTATACTGCAACCGGGAAGCGGGGGGAAATTGTACCGGTTCCCATGCCGGATCGTTATATCGCGGAGATGCTGGCTGACCGCATTGCGGCCAGTAAGATTTATAGTGGGAATAGTTATACTGATGATGCACCATTGAAGTACTATCTTAAAGGCAGCGAACACGCCCCGCTTCATCCCTATACGAGGGAAATCCTGGAGCGGTTCCTTTATATGCTGGCAGAAAAAGGAGAGAAAGAAACCTTTGCCTACATAAGAACATTCCTGAAGCAGAAGCATACTATGAAGTAGAACCATTGTGGTAAAAGGAGTTATTCATATTATGAATGGCAGCTGTTTACTGATTTTACTGATTTTGTGTGCGATGAACCGGTGCTGTGGAGAGGCCTGCCGTGGAGGCAGCAATACCAGTTCCTGTGGTTGTGGCTGCGGAACCCAGAGCGTGATTCAGCCAAGAAGAGAGAGACCGGAGAATTCCAAGGGAGATTGCAGGAAGGAGCAGGAGACCTGTTGTGAAAGCAGCCATGCAGAGAGAGCTTCTTCAGATTGTGGATGTCAGATAGATCCGGAGCCGTGCTTTGAACAGGTAAGACCGTTTATGACTTATCAGAATACAAACTTACATTCGAATCCCGGCTGTGGATGTGGAAAGAATTAAAATTAAACATTGAAAGCGAGTCCTCCATTTGATAAAATATTATGATGGATATGTTATCATTTTATGGAGGCGGACATGAAAAAATTATTAGAACAAATCATTAAGTTTGGAATCGTAGGAGTGATCTGCTTTATTATTGACTTTGCAATTACTACGATTCCAACTTATTTTTTTGGACAGAACACGGTTTATATTTCAGCAGTATTCGGCTTTGTCATTTCCTGCATTGTTAATTATCTGCTGAGTATCAAGTATGTTTTTACCGAGAAAAAGGACATGGACAAGCGGAAGGAATTCATTGTATTTGTCATTCTTTCTGCGGTTGGACTTGTCATTAATGAACTGATTATTTATCTGTGTCAGGATGTGTTATATGCGAATGTGGCGTTCTTAAACGAACTGATTCCGGACAGCTTAATTGTACCGATCAGTAAGATCATTGCCACAGGAGTGGTTATGGTATACAACTTTATTTCCAGAAAGATCTTTCTGGAAGGAAAAAAGACAAAGAAAGAAGATGCACAGGTGTAAGACCTGTCTGAGGGTAAGGTGTGAACGAACAGCAAAGACAATTGGATTATATCGAAAAAGCAAAAGCCTATGTAGAAGCTCTTTCGCAGCAGCTTGGACGGAAAGCAACCTGCTGTGTAACGACCTTTGGCTGTCAGATGAACGCCAGAGATTCCGAGAAGCTTGCCGGAATTCTGGAAAGTGCCGGATTTGAACTGATAGAGGACGAGGATGCGGATTTTGTGATTTATAACACCTGTACAGTCCGTGACAATGCCAATCAGCGTGTCTACGGAAGACTGGGACATTTAAACAGCCTTAAGAAGAAGTCTCCGCATAAGAAGATCGCCCTGTGCGGCTGCATGATGCAGGAACCTTCCGTGATTGAGAAGATCAAAAAGAGTTATTCCTTTGTGGATCTGATTTTCGGAACCCACAATATTTATAAATTCCCGGAGCTTTTAGTTACGATGTTTGAATCAGACCGTATGGTCATTGATATCTGGAAGGATACCGACCAGATCGTGGAAAATCTTCCGGTTGACCGGAAATATCCGTTTAAGTCCGGCATTAACATTATGTTTGGCTGCGACAACTTCTGCAGCTATTGTATTGTGCCTTATGTGCGGGGACGGGAAAAGAGCCGGGAGCCGAAGGACATTCTTCGTGAAATTGAAAGTCTCGTAGCAGATGGCGTTGTAGAAGTCATGCTGCTTGGTCAGAATGTCAATTCCTATGGAAAGAATCTGGAGAATCCGATCAGCTTTGCACAGCTCTTAAGAGAAGTAGAGAAGATTGAAGGTCTGCAGAGAATCCGTTTCATGACGTCTCATCCGAAGGACTTATCCGATGAACTGATTGAAGTCATGCGGGATTCAAAGAAGATCTGCCGTCACCTTCATCTGCCATTGCAGTCCGGTTCCACGAGGATCCTGAAGGCGATGAACCGTAAATATACAAAAGAGAGTTATCTTGCGCTTGTAGACAGGATCCGGAAGGAAATTCCGGATATGGCGATCACAACGGATATTATCGTTGGCTTCCCGGGCGAAACCAGCGCCGACGTGGATGAAACCATCGACGTCATCAACAGGGTGAAGTATGACAATGCCTTTACCTTTATTTATTCGAAAAGAACCGGGACACCTGCTGCCGCAATGGAAAATCAGGTGCCGGAGGAACAGGTAAAGAAGGATTTTGACCGGCTGCTTAAGGTGGTACAGGATACCGCAAGGGAGCGCGTAGCAAGACTGGAAGGACAGACTCTGGAAGCACTTGTAGAAGAAGTGAACGAACAGGATGCTTCTCTTTTAACCGGGCGGTTATCCAATAATACGATTGTTCATTTTAAAGGCGATCCCGGCCTGATCGGAAAGATTGTACCGGTATACTTAAAGGAATGCCATGGATTCTATTACCTTGGTGAACTGATATAGAAAGAAATAGAAGTCAAATTTGATAGAAGAAATAAAGGTTTATTACTGTTAAAAAAGAGTGTCTGTGCTCTTATTCACAGACTGAGGAATGTACGAACGTACAAATGAGGAGCTTCTTGGTATTCATGTTTCCGAGAATACACAGTGTCTGATTATCCGCATGCGGAGTGTGAATGCGATTGATGCAACGGCGATGCATAACCTCGAGCAGCTTATGGGCAAATGCCGCGAGTACGGTGTACATATGATTTTATCCCATGTAAATGAACAGCCGTTTAAGGTGATGCAGAAGTCCGGCTTTTATGAAAAAGTAGGAGAAGAAAATTTCTGTGCACACATTGATGATGCAATAAAGAGAGCAGAGCAGTACTGCGAGGCAGAGTGACGAAAGGGAAATGGTTGATGTGATGGAAGTTACACCAATGATGCAAAAATATCTGGAAACGAAGAAGGAGTATCCGGATTGCATTCTTTTTTACCGTTTAGGGGATTTTTATGAAATGTTCTTTGATGATGCCATTACAGCATCAAAAGAGTTAGAGCTTACCCTCACCGGGAAAAGCTGCGGACTGGAAGAACGCGCACCAATGTGCGGCGTGCCCTATCATGCCGTGGAGGGATACTTAAACCGTCTGGTTTCCAAAGGATATAAGGTAGCGATCTGTGAGCAGGTAGAGGATCCGAAGCTTGCAAAGGGGTTGGTGAAGCGTGAGGTTGTACGGATTGTGACCCCCGGAACGAACTTAAATACGCAGTCCATGGATGAAACGAGAAACAACTACCTGATGAGCATTGCATATTTTCAGGGGAAAATCGGAATTTCCGTTGCCGATGTCACAACGGGAGATTATTACCTCACCGAAGTGGAAGACAACAAGAAGCTTCTCGATGAAATCATGAAATACCATCCGAGCGAGATTATCTGTAACGATGCATTTACGGTAAGCAGAATGGATCTTGCCGATCTGAAGGACCGTCTGAATATTGCCATTTATTCCCTTGAACCGTTTTATTACGATGAGGATCGCTGCCGGAAGAGCCTTTTAAAACATTTTCATGTGACTTCCCTGCAGGGGATGGGAATTGAGGACTTTCCATCCGGACTCATTGCAGCAGGATCCCTGATGCAGTATCTTACGAATACGCAGAAGATCCCGTTAAGCCATTTTACCCATTTGTACCCGTATCTTACGAGTCGTTATATGCTGCTTGACAGCTCGACAAGAAGAAATTTAGAGCTTACAGAAACTCTCCGCGAAAAGCAGAAGCGTGGCTCTTTGCTGGGCGTTTTAGATAAGACGAAAACAGCGATGGGAGCCAGAACGCTGCGTCAGTATATTGAGCAGCCCTTAATTGATAAAAGCGAAATTGAAAAGCGTCTCGATGGCATTTCGGAGCTGTCGGAAAAGGCCATGCTGCGGGATGAAATCCGTGAATACTTAAATCCGATTTATGATCTGGAGCGCCTTCTTGGAAAGGTCAGCTACAAGACAGCAAATCCCAGAGATCTGCTGGCATTTGCTGGCTCCTTAAAAATGCTGCCGTCTATCAAGGTGCTGCTGAATGATTTTTCCTCAGACATTTTAAAGAAGATTCAGGAGGAAACCGATGATCTTACGGATGTGTGTACTTTAATTGAACGTGCCATCTGCGAGGAACCGCCGCTTGCCATTAGGGAAGGCGGGATTATCCGGGACGGTTTTGACGAAAATATCGACCGTCTGCGTCATGCCAAGAATGACGGAAAGACCTGGCTTGCAAGGCTCGAGGAGGAAGACCGGGAACGGACAGGAATCAAGAATCTTAAGGTAAAATATAACAAGGTATTCGGTTATTATTTTGAAGTGACGAACTCCTTTAAGAATATGGTGCCGGAGGATTATATCCGGAAGCAGACCTTAACGAATGCGGAACGTTATACGAATGCGAAGCTTAAGGAAATGGAGGATACTATCCTGAATGCCGAGGATAAGCTGAATGGTCTGGAATATGATCTGTTTTGCCAGATCCGTGACAGCATTGCCGGAGAAATCGACCGCATCCAACGTACAGCCAAGGCCATCGCAAGGCTCGATGTGTTGTGTTCCTTATCCTATGTAGCAGAGCGGAACCACTATGTACGGCCGAAGATTAATGAAAAGGGAGTTATTGACATCAAAGCCGGACGGCATCCGGTCGTAGAGCAGATGATTTCCAACGATATGTTTATTTCGAATGATACATACCTTGATAATAATAAATATTGTGTGTCTATTATTACCGGACCGAATATGGCTGGTAAATCCACTTACATGCGGCAGGTGGCACTGATTGTCCTCATGGCGCAGATCGGCAGCTTTGTGCCTGCGGACTCTGCCAATATTTCCATGACAGACCGGATCTTTACAAGAGTCGGTGCCTCAGATGATCTGGCAAGCGGGCAGAGTACCTTTATGGTGGAAATGAATGAGGTAGCAAACATTCTGCGGAATGCGACCTCGAACAGTCTATTGATTTTGGATGAGATCGGAAGAGGAACCTCAACCTTTGACGGACTCAGCATTGCCTGGGCGGTGATTGAGCATATCAGCAATAAGAAGCTACTTGGTGCAAAGACGTTGTTTGCAACGCATTACCATGAACTTACCGAGTTAGAGGGAAAGATGAACAATGTCAATAATTATTGCATTGCCGTAAAGGAAAAGGGAGATGACATTGTGTTCCTGCGTAAGATTGTTAAAGGTGGTGCCGATAAAAGTTATGGTATTCAGGTAGCAAAGCTTGCCGGGGTGCCGGATATGGTCATTGACCGTGCCAAGGAAATCGTGATACAGCTTTGTGACAATGACATTCTTGAAAAGGTACAGAGCATTGCGATCGACCAGAAGGAAACAAAGCACAAGGCGGTCAAATATGACGAAGTGGATTTAAGCCAGATGTCCCTGTTTGATACCGTGACCGATGAAGATGTTTTAAATGAATTGAAGGAGCTGGATGTATCGACACTGACTCCACTTGATGCATTGAATACCATTTACCGGTTACAGAACAAGTTGAAGAATCGTTGGTAGGAGGTTTGCATTGGCAGTTATTCATCTTTTAAGCCAGAATACAATTGATCAGATTGCGGCAGGTGAAGTAGTCGAACGGCCGCGCAGTGTCGTAAAGGAGCTTACGGAAAATGCAATTGATGCGGGAGCAACGGCAATTTCCGTAGAGATTAAGGAGGGCGGTATTTCCCTCATCCGGGTTACGGATAATGGAAGCGGAATTGAAAAGAGTCAAATCCGGAAAGCCTTCTTAAGGCATGCTACCAGTAAGATCGAGGATGCACAGGATCTTCCACACATTCAAAGTCTTGGGTTCCGTGGAGAAGCCTTATCCAGTATCTGTGCTGTATCCCAGATGGAGCTGATTACGAAGACACAGGAGGATTTTACCGGCATACACTATCAGATTGAGGGTGGCGCCGAGTGTGAATTCAGTGAGATCGGAGCACCGAAGGGGACGACATTCCTTGTACGGAATCTGTTTTATAATGTACCGGCCAGACGCAAATTCTTAAAGCAGCCACAGACGGAAGGAAGCTATGTGGCAGATCTGATGGAGCATCTGGCACTTTCCCATCCGGATATTTCAATTAAATTTATTGTAAACGGTCGGGTTCGTTTCCAGACCAGCGGCAACAATCAGTTAAAGGAAGTTATTTACCGTATTTATGGAAAGGAAGTGACAGACCATCTGATTGATTTTTCCTTAAACGGGAAGTCCGTGCGTGTCAGGGGCTTTTTGGGAAAGCCGGAGCAGAACCGTTCCAACCGGAATTTTGAAATTTTCTTTGTAAATGGAAGATATGTTCATAATGATGTTTTGCAAAAGGCTGTGGAGGAAGGCTATAAGCAGTATCTGATGCAGCATAAATTCCCTTTTTGTGTTCTACACTTTGAATTTGAACCGGAAGATATTGATGTGAATGTACATCCTGCCAAGATGGAAATACGTCTCCAGCATGGAGCAGAGGTTTATGCAGAGATTGCAGCGGCGATCCGTGACCGTCTCCATGAAATCGAACTGATTCCGGATGTCCTTCTTACGGAAGAAAAGGAACAGCCATCACAGATCAGACAGGCTCCGGAGCCGTTCGAGGTGAACCGTACCTACATGGAGAGGATTCAGGAACCGGCAGCAGAATATACCAGGAATCAGAGACAATCCGGGGAGCAGGTGGCGGTAAGAGCAGATTATGCCAGAGAGAATACTGCAGGAAAAGACAGGACAGAAAACGGGACAGAATCCGATCTTGCAGAATCTGATAGTGCAAGTTTGGATGTTGGACAGGAGTCTGGATTTGCAGGTATGCAGTATGAAACGTCCCGTCAGGAACCGGATATGGTTGCCGAGGAAAAAACGCCATATCAGGCAAAGCTTTCCGTGCAGAAAATTCTGGGTGATCATCCGGTAAATACCACCGAGAGCGATCTTCATCATAATATTATAAAATCTGCAGAACATATTCTGGTAGAGAAGCCGGTACAGCTCGACTTGTTTGAGGAAAATTTTGTGAATGTGAAGTCCAGGGAGTCCTATCAGATCTTAGGACAGATTTTTGATACATACTGGCTGATTGCCTTTAAGGACAAGCTGTTTATCATGGATCAGCATGCTGCACATGAAAAGGTCAGGTATGAACGTCTTTTAAAGGAATTAAAAAACAAAACCGTGGCCTCCCAGCAGATTACGCCGCCTGTGGTGCTGCATTTAGACAGTAAGGAAGAACAGGCATTGCTTTCCTATCGGGATTATTTTACATCCCTTGGATTTGAAATCGAAGAGTTTGGAACCGGTTCTGTGGCCATCCGCAGTATGCCGGTGGATTTATATGGCTGTGAGGAAATGGAATTCTTCCGTGAGGTATTGGATGAACTGTGTGAGAATCCCATGAAGGATCAGCCGGATGTCATCTTAAATAAACTGGCATCCATGGCATGTAAGGCGGCTGTAAAGGGAAATAACAGTTTAACCCTTGAAGAGGTTTCAGCTCTTTTGGATGAGATGCTGACACTGGATAATCCTTATCATTGTCCGCATGGAAGACCGACGATTATTTCCATGAGCAGATATGAAATTGAGAAAAAGTTTAAAAGAATTGTAACGTAGGTGAAGCTATGGAGAAGAAACCACCCCTGCTTATTCTGACAGGACCTACAGCAGTCGGGAAGACCGCACTTTCCATTGCCCTTGCCAGAGAGGTACAGGGCGAGATTATTTCGGCAGATTCGATGCAGGTGTACCGTTATATGGACATCGGTTCTGCGAAGATCCGGAAGGAAGAGATGTGCGGCGTTCCACATTACCTGATTGATTGCCTGAATCCGGAAGAAGAATTTAATATTTATGTATTTCAGCAGATGGCAAAGAAGGCCATGGCACAGATTTATGCAAACGGGCATGTTCCAATTGTGGTTGGTGGAACCGGATTTTATATCCAGTCGCTGATCTATGACATCCTGTTTGAGGAAGAAGAGGATGACGGGATCCGTCAGAAATATGAACAGCTTCTTACTGAAAAGGGAGAAAAATATCTTCATGATCTGCTTGAAAAGGTGGATACGGTTTCGGCAGAGAAGATTCACTTTCATAATAATAAACGAGTAATCCGTGCTCTGGAATTTTATGAGAAGAATCATTATCCTATTTCCGAGCACAACGAAACGCAGCAGCACAGGGAGTCTCCATATGAGTTCCGGTATTTTGTACTTAACGATGACCGGGAAAAGCTTTATCAGAAAATCGAACTGCGCGTGGATGAAATGGTGCAGAACGGACTGATTGATGAGGTGAAGCACCTTAAGGAAATGGGGTATCATCGTGGCATGGTTTCCATGCAGGGACTTGGCTATAAGGAGATTCTGGATTATCTTGATGATAAAATCACTCTCGAAGAAGCAATTTACCGGATTAAACGGGATACGAGGCACTTCGCCAAGCGGCAGCTGACCTGGTTTCGGAGGGAACGGGATGTGATCTGGGTGGATAAATCGGAGATTGGAGCCGATACGGAGGCTTTATTAGCTTATATGCGTCCATATTATTATTCCCTTCGATAAGCGGATAACAGATTAAGAACAGATGTATGAACCGAAGAAATCAGTGAAGATGACGAAATCAATAAGAATGATATAAAAACGAATAAGGAACAAATTAAGCAGAAATTGGAAGAGGAATAAAAAGAATGGATTCAAAAAGTATGTATTTATCCATGGGGATCCGTGAGGATGTCTATGCGTTTGGAGAAAAGATCTGGGGGGCATTGGAAGAGCGTTTTAAACAGATTGATCAGGTGTCGGAATATAACCAGTTAAAGGTTATTGCCGCCATGCAGAAAAATCAGGTGAGCGAAGCCTGTCTGCTTGGTACAACGGGCTATGGCTATAACGATCTTGGAAGAGATACCTTAGAGCGTGTTTATGCCGATATTTTTCATACAGAGGATGCTCTGGTGCGTCCACAGATTACCTGCGGAACCCATGCACTTGCACTGGCGCTCATGAGTAACCTGCGTCCCGGACAGGAGTTGTTATCCCCGGTTGGAAAGCCGTATGATACACTTGAAGAGGTCATTGGAATCCGTCCCTCGAAGGGATCGTTAAAGGAATATGGCATTTCTTACCGTCAGGTAGACTTGTTGCCGGATGGTGCATTTGACTATGAAGGAATTAAAGCGGCTATCAATGAAAAGACCCATTTGGTTACGATTCAGCGGTCGAAGGGCTATCAGACCAGGCCAACACTTTCCGTAAAGCGGATCGGGGAACTGATTTCTTTCATTAAAGAGATCAAACCGGATGTGATCTGTATGGTGGATAACTGCTACGGAGAGTTTACGGAAACACTTGAACCGACGGATGCTGGTGCAGATCTTGTGGTTGGTTCACTGATTAAAAATCCGGGTGGCGGTCTTGCACCGATTGGCGGCTATCTGGCAGGGAGAAGAGAGTGCATCGAAAATGCAGCATACCGTCTGACATCTCCCGGGCTTGGCAAGGAGGTCGGTGCTTCCTTAACGGCACTGCCGGCATTCTATCAGGGGCTGTTTTTAGCACCGAATGTAACTGCGAATTCATTAAAAGCAGCGATTTTTGCAGCGAATATTTATGAATCCCTTGGATTTCAGGTCGTGCCGGACGGCACGGAATCAAGACACGATATCATTCAGGCCGTAACCTTTGGAACACCGGAGGGTGTAATCGGATTCTGTGAGGGCATTCAGAAAGCAGCCGCAGTCGATGGACATGTAACCCCTGAGCCATGGGACATGCCCGGATACGACAGCCCGGTCATTATGGCTGCCGGTGCGTTTGTGTCAGGCTCCTCCATTGAACTGAGTGCAGATGGACCGATGAAGGAGCCATATGCGGTATATTTTCAGGGTGGACTTACGTGGCAGCACGGTAAATTCGGTATCCTTATGAGCCTGCAGAGACTTGTCGAACGTGGTGTTGTTTTGTTGGAATCTGCCAAACGATAGCTACAAAAAATGTATGAATTTTGTATACATAAATTTATAATTGTGTTAATATGTAACTATTCAGGTTCATGCGGATGCAGACGTATGGAGTCTGGATAGTTATTACGGTTAAGAAGAATTTCGAGGTACGGGCGGATGCGTAAAAATAACTGGGCATGTTTTTTATTAATTCTGGCAGGTATTGTCATTGGAGGCTTTATTGGAAATCTGTTTCCGAGCAGCTTCCTGAATTATGGACAGACCTTTGGACTGGCAGAACCATTGATCCTTGATCTTGGAATCCTTTGCATAACCTTTGGACTTACAATTAAGATTACGGTTGCCAGCATCATTGGCATTGTAATAGGAATTATTGTTTATCGAATGATTTAGTGCCGCTTTGGGAGAAGGAGTGGAAAGGAAATCATTTGAAACCCTATGAAAAATTTTTAAAGCATGGAGCAGCGTCCCTTACAGATGCGGAGCTCCTTGCCATTATTATCCGGACAGGAACGAAGAATGCTTCTGCCTTATCGATTGCACAGAAGCTCCTTGACCGGTTTGAACAGAACCGCCAACTCAACTCCCTGCATCACATTACTATACAGGAGCTGATGGAGAT
>OLSB01003120.1_pt1 | contig 12459 bp, 12 predicted proteins | sample 1672071 | NCBI WGS metagenome assembly OLSB01 (sample SAMEA3136642, study PRJEB25190) | human gut metagenome | biome: human gut; feature: human-associated habitat; material: faeces | place: Austria | collected 2013
TTCTACCATAGGAGGCTGTTTCTTTTCTATTGTCCGTTTTTACTGGTTCGGTTCAGGACAATGGCTGTTTTTTATTATTGAAAATAACTCCGCGTGCTTTCAACATCATGCTTTATCTGCCTGGATAGTTCCTCGGCACTGTCGAACTTGCGCTCCGGCCTGAGGAAGCTGAACAGCTCAATCCTCACGGTGGTTCCATAAAGATTTCCCGAGAAATCAAGCAGATAACTCTCAACACTGACATGATTTTCATCACTCACAGTAGGTCTTACGCCGATATTTGTAACCGATATATATTCCCGTCCGTCGGAAAGATAGGCCTTAGCCGCATAAACGCCGTGTTTCGGCACAATTACTCCCTCAGGAATGCGCATATTTATTGTGGGCGAGCCTATCTTCGTGCCGAGATGGTAGCCGCTGCGAACGGTATCCGTCAGGGTGTGGGGTCTGCCCAGGTATTCATTAGCCTTTTCGATATTGCCGCTTGTTATGAGCTCACGGATAAGCGTTGAGCTGACGACAATCCCGTCACGGCATACAGCCGGGATTATATCACAGCCAACTCCGCGGCACTCGCAATGGTCCTTTAGCTTTTCGGCAGTTCCAAGGCCTTTATACCCGAAGCAGAAATCATGTCCGACCACGATCCACACAAGGTTCATTTCGTCGATCAGCTCGTCAATAAATTCCTGCCAATCCATGTGCATTACCTTTTGGCTGAAGTGGATAAAAAGTATATCCTCAATACCAAAGCAGCGCTGTATGATATTTTCCCTGTCATACGCGCTGTTTATAAGCGGAATGTTCTTCTTAAAAACCAGCGTGTCCGGGTGGACGTCAAAGGTCAGCACCGACGGAACCGCTCCGACCTCGGCGGCACGCTCTTTTGTTCTGTTAAGAAGCGCCGCATGTCCCACATGGATCCCGTCGAAAAAACCCAGCGCCATTACTTTTTTATTATCTGTCATATTAAACCTCAAAAAAGTTTTTAACGGTTTTAAGCTTGCCGTCTTTTACATCACCCAGCAGTAAAAATTCTCCGTCTTCAGAGTAGACGCGAAATCTGCCGTCAGAGGCTGAAGTATTAATAATACAGCCGTTTTTTAGCTTCTTTTCGCTGTCGGAGCCTACCCGAAGCTCAGGATGTCCGGCAAAAAGAGTGTCTGCCGGCAGCAGAAGCTTATCTATCTCTCCCCTGTCTGCCGCATCCCGGACCTCTTCTATAGTATGGGCATTCTCAACCGAAAAAACGCCGGACTTTGTTCTGCGAAGGCTGCTCATGCATCCGCCGCAACCCAGCGCCGCACCGATATCGTGGCAAAGAGTACGAATATATGTACCTTTTGAGCATACAACATCCAAAGTATAATCGTTGTCAGAGCGGCCTGTTATTTCAAGGCCGAAAACCGTGATATGCCTGGGCTTGCGCTCTATGCTTTCTCCTTTTCGTGCAAGCTCATACAGCTTCTTTCCGCCAATTTTGACGGCGGAATACATCGGCGGTATCTGCTCAAGCTCCCCCTTGAAGCGTTCAATTGCTTTCCTTACTTCAGGCTCGTCCGGTATATCAGCCGCTTTACTTATTACTTTTCCGGTAATGTCCTGAGTATCGGTGCTCATTCCCAGTCTGAGCCCTGCAATATATTCTTTTCTGTCTGCCTCGGCAAATTCGACTGCTCTTGTAGCTCTTCCGACGAATACAACAAGAAGTCCTGTGGCAAGTGGATCAAGGGTACCCGAATGTCCTATCCTGCGCTCATGCAGAATACCGCGCAGCTTTCCCACCACATCATGGCTCGTCCAACCCTGAGGCTTGTCAATCAGAATGATGCCGTTCATTAAAGCACCTCTAAAGCTGCGCTAACCAGCATCCCGCGGGTCTCCTCCGGCGATGCGTCTACCGTGCAGCCTGAAGCCATTTTATGGCCGCCGCCGCCGAAGCGGGCGCACAAAGCCGAGCAGTCAAAGCCCGGGTGTGACCGAGCCGAGACCTTACATCTGCCCGGCGCAAGCTCTCTTATGACAAGACTCAAAACGCAGCCCTCTACCCTGCCGGGTATACCTGCAATATCATCACAGTCATTTTCGGTTGCACCGGCTTCCTGCATCATTTTTTCAGTTACGGTCGCGACTACGATTTTTCCGTCGGCATAAAACTTAAGCCCGGAGCAGATGAGCCCTTCAAGGACTATCCTCGCCTTTGATACCTGCCGGAACAGATCGAAATTGAGCTTTTGCACCTGTGCGCCATAGCCAATGAGCTCACTTGCCGCGGCAAAGGTCTCGGCCGTGACATTTGCGTATCTGAAGCAGCCGCAGTCGGTGGAAACTGCCATATAGAGAAGGCTTGCTTCCTCAGGACTAACATTGCCGCAAAGCGCTTTTATGACGTCGAGCACGATCTCCCCGCACGACGCCTTGCCTGCGTTTAAGAGCAGCTCGTCGGCATAGTTTGAGTTTGAAGGATGATGGTCTATGCACAGCTGCACTCCGCCCTCGAAGCCGCTGCAGATCATGTGTTTTTCCGCAACGTCAACGGCAACGGCACAGTCATAGGCAAAGCCTTCTTCAATATATGCGGAAACGTACTTATAATACTTTTCAGTGATATCCGGATTATTATATAAGGCCGCTTTCTTACCGCTGCGGCGCAGCGCGGAGCACAGCGCCGCAGCGCTTCCCATCGTATCGCCGTCGGGACGGACATGGGTCAAAAGCAGGATATTATCCTGCGCTTTGAGCCACTTTGCACATTCAATAACGTTCATAGCCCTTCCTCTTCCTCATCGTCCCGGATGTCGAGGCTGTTTATGAGCTCATTTATATGCGCGCCGTATTCTATACTGTGGTCTATCTCAAAGGTGAGCTCCGGCGTATTACGCAGCTTCAGAGAATTTCCAAGCTCCCTTCGCAGCCATCCGGACGCTGATTTAAGACCCTTCTTAAAATCCTTTTCATTCTGCATTCCCATAACGGAAAGCCAGATCTTTGAATAGCGCATATCCCCCGTGGTCTCGACCCGGGTCACGCTTATCATGCCCTGATTTACCCTGGGGTCCTTTATCTCACGGAGCAGCTTGCTAATAACAAGCTGTATATCGTCATTGGTTCTTGCAAGTTTATTTGAAGGCATAATTTCCCTCCTCATTTGGCTTTGGGCGGTCAATCAGACCGCCCAATTGAATCATGCTTTAATTTGCTCCATAACAAAGCATTCTATTATATCTCCGACCTTGATATCGTTGAATTTTTCGACCTGCATACCGCATTCATAGCCGCTTGCTACTTCTTTTACGTCGTCCTTGAAGCGGCGCAGGGACGCAAGCTCGCCCTCGTGAACGACGACATTATCGCGCAGAACACGGACAGAGCAGCCGCGCTGGATCTTGCCGTCCTGCACATAACAGCCTGTGACCGTTCCGACTTTGGAGACTTTGTAGGTCTCGCGAACCTCGGCGTGGCCGATAATGACCTCCTGGAATTTGGGAGCAAGCATGCCCTTCATGGCGGCCTCGATCTCGTTTATGCAGTCATAGATAACGCGGTACATACGAATATCGACGTTAGCTCTCGCCGCGCTGTCACGCGCAGCGTTATCCGGGCGAACGTTAAAGCCCACAATGATAGCGCCGGAAGTCGCGGCCAGCATCACATCGGACTCATTGATGGCACCTACGCCGCTGTGGATAACTTTTACGCGCACCTCTTCGTTAGTGATCTTCTCAAGAGATGCCTTGACGGCCTCAGCGGAACCCTGAACGTCGGCCTTGACAATAATGTTGAGATTTTTCATCTCACCGGCCTGGATCTGACTAAACAGGTCCTCAAGGCTTACCTTCTTGCTGCTGCCGAAGGCGGCATTCTTCTGCTGGGTCTTGCGCTCTTCAACGAGCTCGCGGGCCATACGCTCATCGTCAACGGCGTTGAAGATATCGCCGGCGCTCGGCACCTCGGACATACCCGATATCTCAACAGGTACGGAGGGACCGGCCTCGGTTATGCGGACGCCCTTGTCGTTTATCATGGTGCGGACACGGCCGACGGCGGTGCCTGCAATAATAATGTCTCCGAGCCTGAGAGTTCCGTTCTGTACGAGAACGGTCATGATCGGGCCGCGGCCCTTGTCGAGCCTTGCCTCAATAACGGTGCCCTTGGCGGCGCGGTTGGGATTTGCCTTGAGCTCCTGCACTTCGGCAAGAATAACAAGGTTCTCAAGCAGATTGTCTATTCCCATGCCGGTCTTGGCGGAGATCGGGCAAACAATGGTGTCGCCGCCCCATTCCTCGGGAACGATGTCATATTCGGTGAGCTGCTGCTTTATGCGCTCAGGATTCGCGCCGACAGTGTCCATCTTGTTTATGGCAACAACGAGGGGTATGCCGGCTGCTTTTGCATGGTTTATGCTCTCAACGGTCTGTGGCATGATGCCGTCGTCAGCGGCGACGACGAGTATCGCAATATCCGTGACCATAGCGCCGCGGGCGCGCATGGAGGTAAACGCCTCATGACCCGGAGTGTCAAGGAAGGTGATCGGACTTCCGTTTATCTCGACTGTATACGCGCCGATATGCTGAGTGATACCGCCGGCCTCACCGGAAGCGACGTTTGCATGGCGGATGTAGTCTAGCAGCGACGTCTTACCGTGATCGACGTGTCCCATAACAACGACGACCGGAGCGCGGCCGACAAGATCCTCTTCCTTGTCTTCATGGTCGTCAATGAGACGCTCCTCAACCGTTATGACCACTTCCTTCTCGACCTTGCAGCCGAGCTCCATTGCGACAAGCGCGGCAGTATCATAGTCGATGACGTCGGATACGGATGCGAACACTCCGAGCTTTATGAGCTGCTTTATTACCTCTCCGGCAGTCTTTTTCATGCGCGAAGCAAGCTCTCCGACATTGATCTCGTCCGGTATTGAGACCTTGAGCTGCTGCTTTTTCGCCATCTCAAGCTGCAGCTTCTGCATTTTGTCGCGCTCCTCCTGACGGCGCTTCGCTGACGCCGCCTGGTTTTGCTGACGCTGCTTCGACTTGTTGACGATCTTTTCCTTGCCGCCTTTGCGGTCACGATCACGGCCTCTTTCACCGGCCATATTGTCGAATTTCTCGTCATACTTTGCTATATTGACGGCAGTGCTGCCGCGGGTATCTATAACACGCTTCTCAGCGACCTGTCTCGGAACATGAGGCTTATTCTCCTTTTCCTTCTTTTGAGGAGCGGGTTCCGCCGCTTCGGGCTTTACCGGAGCCTTATCCTTCTTTGCCTCCGCAGCTTTGACCTCAACCTTGGGTGCAGCATTGAATATGTCCGCAATACTTGCCACCTGATTGTGCTGAGTCATATACTCGAATATTATATCAAGCTCCTCGTTTTCAAGAACCTGCATATGATTTTTAGGAGTAGTCGCATAATCGGTCAATATCTGAGTGATCACCTTGGATGTAGAGTTAAAATCCTTAGCTACCTCGTGTACTCTGTATTTAATCATGCTCATGCATTATTCCTCCTCTTGCCTATCCTCTTGTTTTTTTCATGTGACATTCTTTCGCGCCTGCGCTGCTTTTCTCTATCAAGCTCCGCTGCTATTATCTGAGCGGTCTCATCATATAAACCGGGTGATATCTGCTGAAGTAATTTCAAAAAAGAATCCGCAAATCCCAGATCACAAACAGCCGCCATTGAGCATCCGCTTTTGCCGACATGAGCCGAGATCTCCTCCTTGAGGAAAGGCGCGGTAATAAGCGGTATTCCCTTGCCGTGTACAAATCCTTTGGCGCGGCTTGTGGCATTGTCAGATGCGTCGGACGCCAGGATCAGAAGCTTGGCAGAGCCCGCCCTTACGGCGGATCCGGTGTCGGTCTCTCCGATCTGCACCGCGTTTGCCTTGCGCATAAGCCCCAGTAGGTTAAGCGCTTTTTCCCTCATTGTCCCGCCTCCATCTGCTCGGCGAGTGCTTTATACACCTCGTCGGGTATCTGAGCGGAGAAAGCCTTTTCAAGCGCCCTTGCCTTAATAGCCTTTTTCAGACAATCGGCATTTGGGCAGATATACGCTCCTCGGCCCGGAGCCTTGCCCTTAAAATCAAGGCTGATCCCGCCATCCGGAGATTTCACAGCGCGGATAAGCTCGCGCTTTGGTTTCATTTCCCGGCAGCCTAAGCACTGCCTCATGGGTATTTTTTTCTGCACCTCGGCTGCCTCCTTTTACTTATGCCTCGGATTCGGGCTTGATATCGATTTTGTATCCGGTCAGTCGTGCGGCAAGACGCGCATTCTGGCCTTCCTTGCCGATAGCAAGCGAGAGCTGGCTGTCCGGAACGATAACGCGGCAGCTTTTGCCGTCTTCAAACATTGTCACACTGATGACCTCCGAGGGCGCCAGAGCAGCGGCAATATACTCCTCGGGAATCTCGCTGTATTTAATAATATCTATCTTCTCTCCGCCGAGCTCGTCAACGATGCTCGCAACGCGTCCGCCCTTGGGGCCGACGCAGGAGCCGATGGGGTCAACGTCGGCGTCGGTGGACCACACGGCCATCTTGGTACGGCTGCCGGCTTCGCGGGCAATGGATTTTATCTCGACGGTACCGTCGAATATTTCGGGCACCTCAAGCTCAAACAGGCGCTTGACAAGGCCCGGATGTGTGCGGCTTATAAGGACCTGGGGACCCTTGGCAGAATTTCTGACCTCAACGACATAGACCTTTATGCGGTCGCCCTCCTTGAGGGGCTCGGTCTTTATTCTCTCGTTGGGGGCGAGCATTGCCTCGGTATACTCGCTATTGGAGCTGATTCGGATGGAAACGCTTCCTGTCCTCGGCTCAATGCGGGATACGACGCCGGTGAGTATCTCGTGCTCCTTGGAGGTGAATTCCTCGTAGATGATGCCGCGCTCGGCCTCACGGATACCCTGAATTATGACTTGCTTTGCGGCCTGCGCAGCAATGCGGCCGAATTTCTTGGTTTCAACGGGGACCTTTATCGTATCGCCGAGCTTGGCTCGCTTGGTGATCTTCTTAGCGGCATCAATATCTATCTCAAGCGCCGGATTCTCAACCTTCTCAACAGCGATCTTGTTGACGTACATCTCGATGCGCTTTCTGCTCTCATCAAGCAGTATTTCGACATTGTCAGCGCACTCGGGATTATCGCGGCGAAAAGCAGCCTGCATAGCCTGCTTTATCTTTTCGTACATATACTCTTTGGGTATCCCCTTTTCTTTTTCAAGATCCTCAATTGCGGAAAAAAATTCTGCATTCATTTCAATATACCTCTTTTTCTTTATATGTTAACGTGCAGCTTTACCTGCGCGATCTGCTCTTTTTTCAGAAGCACCGATGAAACGGTCACATCGCCGTCCTCATAGGCTTTAAGGGTGCCTACATAGCTCTTTTTACCCTGATAGGGCTGATAAAGCTTTACTTCGATCTCGAAGCCGATATACCGCTCAAAATCAGAGGGTCGCTTGAGTTCGCGCTCAGCTCCGGCTGAACCCACTTCAAATACATAGCTGTCCGGTATCGGGTCTGCCTCGTCAAGAATGGGGTCGAGCCTGCGGCTTATGCGTTCGCAGTCGTCTATGCCGACGCCGCCGTCCTTATCAATAAGCACTCTCAGATACCACGAGCCCGCTTCGCGGACATACTCCACTGCCCAGAGCTCGCAGCCCTCGTCTTCTACCACCGGCTTTGCCAGCGCTTCGACCTTTTCAGTTATTTTACTCATTATTTACTCCTGATTTTAAGAAAAGTGAAATGCTCAACAAAAAGAGTGGGCTGTGACCCACTCTTGAAAACTTACTTACATTGATATATTAACACCAACATATCGTAATTGCAAGCATTTTTTGTATTTTTATAGTTTTACATCTTCTAAACTATGAAGTGGCGTACGATGGCCGTCAGCGGACGCTGCTCCAGTGTGTTTAAAAAATACTGCGCAGTGAAACCATAGATATCCGCTTATGATTTTGAATTTAACTGTAGTGAGCGACGAATTCTTCAAGGCAGAGGCCGTTTTCAGAGATAAAGGCCGCTGCCTCCGTACCCACATAGCGATAGTGCCAAGGTTCATCCCAGCCGGTAATGCTCTTTTTATCGCTGGGGTAGCGCTTTATAAAGCCGTATTCAGCGCAGTGAGCGTCAAGCCACGCGAAAAATTCTCTGTCCATCTTCGAATAGTCATAGATGTCGTACTGTTTGTCCGTTATATCGATGCCGAGTCCGGTCTGATGGTCGCTGGTCCCCGGCTTTGCGACGAGCTCTGCGGCGATTTGACGAGCTTCCTCGTAGCTGTAGGTTCCGTCCTGCGACAGCTCGGAGGCTTTTTCATTAAAAACTTGCTGCTGGCTTGAAAACGAACGATAGCCGATACTGAGGTACGGCTCAAATCCGGCGTCTCTGGCCGCCTGAACAAGAGCGGTCAGGCTTTTTATCGCCCTTGAGTCGAAATACAGGCCACTGTCTTCAAACTGTTTTACCTCTGGAGCATAAGAATTCATGGGCTTGCCGGAATTAATAAGTATGTATTCCCAGTCGGTGATATTGATATTCGGAAACTCCAGCTCTGCGTACTTATTGCCGTTTGACGTCTCCGACTCTGTATATCCCGAGAGGGGATCGTTAAGATTGTCGGTTCTTACAAAAACGGAGTCTGAGCCTCCGACTATGACTTCGGAGGTGAGCTGAACGCGCGAGTTGACGATCAAAGCAAGGGTGAACAGCAGAACTATCATGCTGAATACCCAGACGGTCTTTTTTATCCGCACATTTCTCACCTCCGTTTTGTATTTTCGAGCTATTGTAACACAGTTTGGCCGTTTATACAAGTATCTTATGTGGGTACAGCGTCCTCCCCCAAAGCCTCCCTCAGCTTCTCGAGGGCCTTTTTCTCGAGACGACTGACATATGAACGGCTTATACCGCAAAGCTGCGCAGTCTCTCTCTGCGTCTTTGGCTGTTCATTTACAAGACCGTAGCGTATCTTTATTATCTTTGCCTCCCTTTCAGTAAGCACATCGTCAACAAGCTTACGCAGTTGGGCGCAGATCTCAAAGTTTCCTATCTTATCGCTCAGCTCATCGTCCTGCGCCAGAACATCGATGAGCGACAGGCTGTTGCCCTCTCCGTCTGTATCCAGCGCATCGGAGAGACTAACGTCTCCTATGGATTTTTTCTGACTTCTGAAATGCATCAGGATCTCATTCTCACAGCATCGGCTGGCATAGGTCGCAAGGCGAACGCCTTTATCCGGCTTATACGTATTTATTCCCTTTATCAGCCCAATAGTCCCGATAGATATAAGGTCTTCTATGTCATTCGTCTGCGTATAATACTTCTTGATTATGTGTGCAACGAGCCTCAAATTATGCTCAACCAGAATGTTTCTGGCCTCAATATCGCCGTTGAGCCAGCGCTCCAAGTATTCGCGCTCCTCCTCTGCCGACAGCGGATTCGGAAAAGAGCCCACCGGCGAAAGCCGCAGCATCAGCAGAAAACCGCCTAACAGCATCATAAGTGATGTTCCAAGCATAATATCACCTCGGAACATTGTATTTCTAATTGCCTGTACAAAATATCTAAAAATTATGTAAATGATAGGTGATATATTGACAAATCAGCATAAAGTGATATTCTAAAACAGAGGTGTTTAAACAATAATATGCAAATTGTAAGGAGGGTAACTATCATGGCATTCAGGCCTAAAATTTTAGCTCTTGCCAACAAAATTACCATGGAAGCGCACACCGGCATACCCAATGTGCCGTCGGATCCTGAATATCGTATTTTAGCGGAGGTCGTTACCGATGAACAGGCAGACGTTGCAATGGCCTGCAAGGTTCGTTCTCATCAGACGCTCGAGGAGATAGCAAAAAAGTGCAAAAAACCTCCCGAGCTGACCAGAAAGCTCTTATGGGAGCTTGCAAATGAGGGCGTTGTGGTCGTCTTTACGGATCCCGATTCAAATGTTGAGAAGTATACTCTGCCCTGCTGGGTGCCCGGTATCATGGAGATGATGGTCGGCAACAAAGAGCAGGTCGAGGCCCATCCCGAGATTGCACGCTGTTTTGATGAATACACGATGAAGAACATGAAGCTCATGACCCCAAACCTGCCCCGCGGCATGGGCGTTATGAGAGTCATTCCTGTAGAATCAGCAATCAATCTCAACCGTCACGCCGTTACGGCAGATCAGCTCAGTCCCTACATAGAAAACGCGTGGAAGATCGCAGTGACCGACTGCTCCTGCCGCCGCACCCGCAGAGTTTTGGGCGAAGGCTGCGGCCACCTCGAAGAGGATATGTGCATAATGCTCGACCGTGCCGCCGATTTTCAGGTAAAAACCGGTCACGGACGTGAGATCACAAAGGAAGAAGCATACGAGATACTGCAGCGAGCCGAGGACAACGGACTTATCCACGAGCTGTCGAACATCGACGGTACCGGCGCAGTTTCCGGCATTTGCAACTGCTGCGAGTGCTCCTGCCTTTCCCTTAGAGGCGGCAGACTCTTTAACGATTCGACCATTATGAAGTCCAATTACCGCGCTCAAGTTGACAAGAGCAAATGCGTTGCCTGCGGTCAGTGTGTTGAAAACTGCCAGATGAACGCCCTGCGGCTCGGACAGAAGCTATGCTCTACCACTCCGATAGAAGTAAAAAAATCCGAAACACCCGATGATAAGATATGGGGCAGGAAGCACTGGAACGAGGACTGGCGCGAAAACCGCGAAAACGTAGTTGAGACCGGCACGGCGCCCTGTAAGACAAATTGCCCGGCACACATAGCAGTTCAGGGTTATATAAAGCTTGCGGCGATGGGCAGATATCAGGACGCTTTGGAGCTTATAAAAAAGGAAAACCCGTTCCCTGCAATCTGCGGACGCGTATGTCCCAAGTTCTGCGAGGATGCCTGTACGCGCGGTGATATTGACGATCCCATCGCTATTGACGACATTAAAAAGTTCATCGCCGAGCAGGATATGAAGGCAGAGCACCGCTTTGTTCCCAAGCTGCTCAATCAGATAGGAAAAATGTACCCGCAGAAGATCGCCGTCATCGGAGCAGGTCCGGCAGGTCTCAGCTGTGCATACTATTTGGCAGTAAAAGGTTACCCCGTTACCGTTTTCGAGAAGGAAGACACTCTCGGCGGCATGATGACGATGGGCATACCCACTTTCAGGCTTGAAAAGGATGTCGTGCTTTCGGAGATATATGTGCTCAGAGAGCTCGGCGTCAGCTTCCGCACGGGAGTTGAGGTTGGAAAGGACATTAGCATTGACGAGCTAAGGGCCGAAGGGTACAAGGCGTTTTACATAGCTATCGGCGCGCAGAAAAGCGCCGCTATCAATATCGCAGGTGAGGATCTCGCAGGTGTGTACGGCGGCATAGACTTCCTTCGGGCAACGCTCACCGGCGGGAAACCCGAAATCGGTTCCAAGGTCGCGGTCATCGGCGGCGGTAATGTTTCCGTTGACGTTGCGCGCAGCGCTGTTCGCCTCGGCGCGAAGGAAGTAAGCATTGTGTATCGCCGCGGCAGGGATGAGATAAAGGCGGATTCCGAGGAGGTTGAGGATGCTCTGAACGAGGGCGTTAAACTCAGGCTTTTGAGTTCTCCCGTCGAGATCATCGGTGAAAACGGCAAAGTGAAAGCGCTGAAGCTTGAAAGAATGGAGCTCGGCGCTCCCGACGCTTCCGGACGCAGAGCGCCTGTCAAGACCGGCGAGTTTGAAACTATCGAAGTTGACTCAGTTATCGCGGCGATCGGCCAGGTCATTGACTGGGGCGGTATAGAGCTCGGAGCCATGAAGCTTTCAAAGAACGGCACCGTCAAGGTCGACGAGCTTTCTTACCAGACAGGCGAGCCCGACATTTTTGCCGGCGGCGACGTTGTTACAGGGCCTTCCTTTGTCATTCACGCCATTGCAGCCGGTAAAGAGGCCGCCGACTCCATCCACAGATATGTCCATCCCGGTCAGACTCAGAATCTTGGCCGCAACAGACGGCTGTTCACCGCCCTTGATAAGTCCACTGCCGCCATTGCAATAGGCGGTTATGACGCGGCTCCGCGTCAGAAGCCCGCAAACGCCGACGCGGCAAAGGCGAAAAAGACCATGAACGATCTGCGCGGCACATTTACCGAGGAGCAGATGAAGGCCGAGACCGAACGATGCCTCGGCTGCGGAGCAGTTATTCTCGATGAGTATAAGTGTGTCGGCTGCGGCATCTGCACAACAAAATGCAAATTTGACGCTATCAAGCTTGTGTGGGACGGAGAGTATGTTTCTCCCAAGGTCGAGAAGATCGCCCCTCATCTTGTGGCCGGAATGGCAAAGCGCGGCGGCAAGATCGCTATCAAAACAATAAAAGACACAGTCAAAAAGTTAGGCACAGACTAACAGAATAGTCAAGCCCGCGCTGTCACAGCGCGGGCTTTTGTGTAGGTTTGTCAATGATGTG
>OLSB01003121.1_pt1 | contig 12457 bp, 7 predicted proteins | sample 1672071 | NCBI WGS metagenome assembly OLSB01 (sample SAMEA3136642, study PRJEB25190) | human gut metagenome | biome: human gut; feature: human-associated habitat; material: faeces | place: Austria | collected 2013
CATTCACTACCGCGCCGCCGCTTCGCTACCCTAAAAGGGGCAGCGCTTCGCGGCATAAAATTCAAATTCTGCGCGGATTTGATTCTGGCAACAATAACAATTATTCTGCGGCGTGACCGCATGGAGGATCTACATGGACAACTTCAATTCAGGGCTTTACATCCCCGGCGACGGGCTTTTCGATTTCGCGGCGGCGTCGGCCAAGCTGCTGCGCCCTGACGGCGAATGCTCAGGCCGCGACGAGGCCGCGCTGCTCCGCCGCAGCATGGCCGCGATCCGGCGCTGCCACAGCCTCATTTCACGCCGCTACGGCGCGAAAAGCTCCGTCCCCGCCGCGTTCGAATGGATAATGGACAACTTCTACATCATCGAACGCGAGGGAGCAAGCGCGTCGGCGGCACTCCGCCGCGCGCGAAGGCTGCGTGCCGCGGACGGCGGGAGCATGATCGGCGAGCTTTGCCGTGCGCTGGTGCGCTCCGGCAGGGGCGAAGTGACCGAGGCGCGCTGCCTCGAATTCCTGCGCGGGTTCCAATCCGTCACGGCGCTGCGCCGCGCCGAGCTGTACCTCTTCCCCGCCGCGCTCCGTGCCGCGCTGATTCACAGCGTCGCTGCGGTCTGCCGCGCGATGGAGTTTGCCGACGGCAGCGACGAATACGCCCCCGCGCTCGAAGCTTTATTCGGCGCGCTGCGGCTGTTCGCGGTGCTCGACCTCGAAAATCTCCTCGACAGCGCCGACATGACCGCCGAGGCGCTGCGCGCAGACCCCGACGGCGTATTCCAGCGCATGGACAGCGCGTCGCGCGGGGAGTATCTGCGGCGCATCGAATATCTGAGCCGCCGCGAGGGCGTGGAGGAGCACATATACGCGCGCAGGCTCGTCAAGAAAGCCCGCGCCGAGGGGCGTCACGCCGGGTTCTATCTCTTCCCCGAGCCGAAGCCGTCACGCGGGCGCGGGTATATCGCGGCGAATCTGCTGCTGACGCTGTTCATCTCGCTGTGGCTCGCGTTCCGCGTGGGCAGCGCGGCGGCGGGAATTCTCCTGCTGCTGCCGGTGTCAGAGCTGGTGAAGGGGCTTATCGACTTCGTCCTGCTGCGGCTGCTCCCCGCGCGGCGGATGCTGCGGATGGACGCGGAGCGCGGGGTTCCGCCCGAGGGGCGGAGCATATGCGTTGTGTCGGCGCTGCTGACCGACGCCGAGAGCGCGTGTGCCGCGGCGGCGGAGCTTGAGCGGCTGCGGCTCGCCTGTCGCCGCGAGGGCGCGAACCTGATGTTCGGCGTGCTCGCCGATCTGCCCGCAGCAGACGCGCAGTCCGCGCCCGGCGACGAGGCGATAATCTCGGCGGCCGCGGCAGAGATAAACGCGCTGAACGCGAAGTACGGCGGCGGGTTCTATCTGTTCACGCGTGAGCGTGAATTTGACGGCGAGCGCTGGAGCGGTCATGAGCGCAAGCGCGGCGCGCTGCTGGAGCTTGCGAAGCTACTGCTCGACCGTGAGTCGGCACTGCATGTGACGGGCGACCGCGATTTTCTCGCGGCGACGAAGTATATAATCACGCTCGACAGCGACACGCGCATATATCCGGGCGCGGCGGGCGAACTGATCGCCGCGATGCTGCATCCGCTCAACCGCGCGAAGATCGACCCGAAGCGCCGCGTGGTGGTTTCGGGCTACGGCGTGATCCAGCCGCGCATAACGACGGAGCTTGCGAGCGCCGCGGCGACAGATTTCTCGCTCATCTTCTCCGGCGGCGGGGGCAGTGACCCCTACGGCACGGTCTGCGGCGAGCTGTATATGGACGCGTTCGACTGCGGCGGCTTCGCGGGCAAGGGCATCATCGACGCGCACGCCCTGCTGGAATGCACCGGCGGGCGATTCCCCGACGGGCGCATCCTCAGCCACGACGCGCTGGAGGGCGCGTTTCTGCGCGGCGGGTACATGGGCGACGCGGAGTTTGTCGACAGTTTTCCGGCAAAGCCGCTGTCATACTACAAGCGGCTGCACCGCTGGGTGCGCGGCGACTGGCAGAACGCGCCGTGGCTGTTTGCGGCGGGGCACGCGCTGCGGGATATCGACCGCTGGCGGCTGTTCGATTCGCTGCGGCGCTCGCTCGTGCCGCCGATGACGGTGCTGGCGATAGCGCTGGGCTTCTTCCTGCCGGGGCGGGGGCTCGCGGCGGCGGGCTGGGCGGCGCTGCTCGCGCTGCTGAGCCGGCTGACTATATCGCTGACCGAGTGGAGTCGGAACGAGCCGAAGCACCGCCACGCGCGCATACTCAGCGGTGTCGGCGGGGCGCTGGTCGAATGCTTCATACGCCTGTGGCTGCTGCCGTACGAGGCGTGGGTCTGCGCATCGGCGATATGCACGGCGCTCTGGCGGATGCTCGTGACTGGCCGTGGGCTGATGCAGTGGCAGACCGCCGCGCAGAGCGACCGCGAGGGTGCGGGGCTTTGGCAGTACCTTATAAAAATGTGGCCGGTCGTCGCCCTTGGGGCGACGCTGCTGGCCTTTTCGCCGGTGATAATCGGCAAGTCCGCTGGGCTTATGTGGCTTCTGTCCCCGGCGGCGCTCGCCGCGCTCGCGCTCCCGGCCTACCGCATCGATGACATCACCGATGCCGACCGCGAATATATACGCGCGGCGGCGGCCGGATCATGGCGCTATCTGCAGGATTTCTCCACGGCGGAGGACAATTTCCTGCCGCCGGATAATTTTCAGGAGCAGCCGCCCGTAGGCACGGCGCACCGCACATCGCCGACGAACATCGGCTTTGCGATGGCGGCGGCGGTCGCGGCCTGCGACATGGATATAATCACGCGTGAGGACGCGGCTGGGTACATCTCCCGCGTCGCCGTGACGCTTGAAAAAATGCCGCGCTTCATGGGGCACTGGTACAACTGGTATGACACGCGCACGCTCCTGCCGCTGACTCCGGCATTCATCTCCACCGTTGACAGCGGGAACCTGCTTGCGGGGCTTATCGCCTGCATCGGCGCGCTGCGCGAATGGGGCATGGACGCGGATGCGGACAGGCTCGCGGCGCTCGCCGCGCCCATGGACTTCGCCCCGCTCTACGACGCGCGGCGCGGCCTGTTCTATATCTGCTACGACTGCGCGAACGACCGCCCCGCGGGTGGGTGGTATGACCTGATGGCGAGCGAGGCAATGCTGACAAGCTATATCGCCGTTGCGAAGGGCGATGTGCCGGTGAAACACTGGCGGCGGCTGAGCCGCGGTCAGCTTCAGAAGGACGGCTACTGCGGGCTTGCGAGCTGGACGGGGACAATGTTTGAATACCTGATGCCGGAGCTGTTCCTGCCGCTGTACCGCGACAGCCTGCTGTACGAAAGCGGCAAATTCTGCCTCTATGCACAGAAGCGCCGCCGCTTCGCGGGCAAGCCGTGGGGCATGTCCGAGAGCGCGTATTATTCGCTCGACCCGGCGCTCAGCTACCGCTACAAGGCGCACGGCTGCCCGGCGCTCGCGCTCAAGCGCGGTCAGGACGCGGACATGGTCATCTCGCCGTACAGCAGCTTTCTCGCGCTGGTGCTTGAGCCGGAGGACGCGGCAAAGAACCTGCGGCGGCTGGAGCGCTTCGGCGCGTTCGGGCGCTGGGGCTTCATCGAGGCGCTGGACTTCACGCCGGGGCGCTGCCGCCGTGACGTCGGCGAAAAGGTGCGCTGCTACATGGCGCATCACGCAGGCATGAGCGTTATCGCGGCGGCAAACGCGGTCTGCGGCGGCAGCATACAGCGCCGCTTCATGGCCGACGGCGCGATGGCGGCGTATTCGCTGCTGCTGAAGGAGCGCGTACCGGACGACTCGACCGTCATCCGCCGCGACAGCAGCGACTCACCGGAGCGCCCGCCGCGGCGAGGCGACGCGCATTGGCAGCTTCGCGGCGAGGACGGCGCGGAGAGCTTCACCGCGCTGTCAAACGGCGTATACAACCTGCTCTTCTCATCGAAAAATGCCTCCCGCGCGGTCTGCGGCAGCGTGTGCGTCTACGATTTTCCGGGCATCCGGATATCGCTGCACGGCACGGACGCGGACGACGCGCCGTGGGACGGATTATGGGAGTTGGGTGAGGAGCATGGCCGCGCAAGCTTTGAGCGCGGCGGCCTGAGTGTCTCCGCCGGCTGCTTCGTCGCCGCTGGGGAATACGGTGAGGTGCGCGACGCGACGCTGCGCGCGGATCGCGCCATGCGCGGCGAGCTGGTCTTCAGCTTTACGCCGATACTCGCGCCTTTATCAGATTATGTAAACCATATCGCCTTTTGGAAGCTCGGCATTTTCGCCGAACGCGAGGGAAACGCGCTGATACTGCGGCGCTGCCGCCGCGGCTCTCTGCCGGAAAAATGGCTCTGTGTTGCTCTAAGCGAGGACGCAGAGCTGAGCGCGGGCGGCGCCGCTCTCCCCGGCTGGCTTTCCGCGCCTGAGGTCAGCGCGAAAATAAAATTTTCGCTCGTGCCGGACGCCGCGAAGACCGTCCGGCTCACGCTCTGCCTCGCCGGAACGCGCGCGGAAGCGCTTGACGGCGCGCTGCGACTGCTGGCCGCAGGCGAGCTTGACCGCGGTAGCATGTGTTCCGCCTCGGCGGCGCTCACGGGCATGAGCGGCGACGAGACCGGGGCGGCCATGGCGATGCTCCCGGCGCTGATAGAAAATCCGCTGCACGAGGCCGCACCGCGCCGCGAGCTGTGGCGCTACGGCATATCCGGCGATCTGCCGCTGATATGCTGCGAGGGGCGCGCGCAGGAGGCGGAGCCGCTGCTGCGGCAGTTCTGTCTGCTGAAAAGCTGCGGCGTTGACGCTGACCTCGTATATCTCAGCCCTGAGCACGGCGAATATCAGCAGCCGCTGCTCCGGCGCATCGAACGGCTGCTCGCCGAATACTCGCTTGAAGCGCTCATCGGCGCGCGGGGCGGCGTACACTTCGCGCCGCTCGACGCTCTCGGCACGATATCATCCCGCGCGGCGGTGATGATCGGGCAGGCAAAGCCAGAGCGCGCTCCCCTGCCCGCACCTGAGCTGAGCGCGCCGCGTGTTCCGGAAGCCGTACCGGAAACATTCCGGAACGACATGGCATTCGGCTTCACCGGTCTGCCGGGGCGCTGCTGGCAGAACATCCTCACCAACGGCAGCTTCGGCTGGATTGCCGCCGACTGCGGCATGGGCAGCATGTGGTACAAAAACGCGCGCGAAATGCGCATAAACCACCCCGCCGGGGACATCCGCGCCACTGCGGGGACGGAGCTGATATGGCTCGAAGCGGACGGGCGGCGCATCAGCATCTTCAGTGCGAACGACGGCTGCGACTGCTCTGTCGAATACGCCACGGGCACGGCGCGCTGGGAAAAGCGCATCGCCGGGCGCAGTGTCACGACCACCGGATTCATTCCCCACGGCATCGACGCGCGCGTCCTGATAATCGAGGGGGCGGCGGGGCTGCCGCTGACATGGTCGCTTGAGCTGTGCATGGGCGCGGCAGACGGCTCGTCGGTCGTATGCGGGAGCGAAAACGGCGTGTTCTGCGCGGAGAACCCGGAGAGCTACTACCCCGGCCTTGTTTTCCGCGCCGCGGCAAACGTCGGCGCGCGCATCGGCATGGACTTTTCACCCGCCGGAATGTGCATGGCGCTCAACTGCCCGGAGACGCTGGTGCTGGCCTGCGGATGCTGCGAGGCAGAGTCTCTTTTAGAATTATGTAAACCAGTCACCGTGCGTGCGGCGCTCAGATCGGTGCGCAGCTACTGGGACGCGCTGCTCGGCCGCTTCTCCGTGCGCGGCGCTGGCTCGGCGCTCGACCGCTATCTCAGCGGCTGGGGCGCGTATCAGGCCATCGCCTGCCGCCTTGAGGGGCGCAGCAGCCTCTACCAGAGCGGCGGCGCGATCGGCTTCCGCGATCAGCTTCAGGACAGCGTGAATCTGCTGCTTATCAGCCCCGTTTATGCGCGCGAGCGCATCCTCGACGCCTGCCGTCACCAGTATATCGAGGGCGACGTCATGCACTGGTGGCACCCGCACCCGAACGGCGACAAGGGCGTCCGCACCCGCTGCTCCGACGATCTGCTGTGGCTGGTCTGGGCGCTGTGCGAATATGTCGAAGCGACCGGCGATACGGATATATGCGAGCTCGAAGAATATTATGTAAACTCGCCGCTTCTCGACGCGGCGGAGCGCGACAGATACGAGACTCCGGAGCCGTCCGGACAGAAGGCCAGCGTACTCGACCACGCGAAGTCCGCGCTCGAATGCTGCATCGCGCGCGGCTTCGGCGAACACGGCCTGCCGCTTATGGGCAGCGGCGACTGGAACGACGGACTGGACGACAGCGGCGGCGAAAGTCTGTGGCTCGGATGGTTCTTCGCCCACTGCGCAAATCGCTTCGCCGCGTTGCTTGATAAGTTATGTAAACCAAATGCCTCACGCTACGCGGAATTCGCGCGCAAGACGGCGAGCGCCGCAGACGAGGGCTGGAACGGGCAGTGGTACCTGCGCGGATATCTGGCCGACGGCGGCGCGATGGGCGGCGTGGAGCGCATCGACTCCATCGCGCAGAGCTGGGCGGCGCTGTCCGGCATGGCGGACGCCGCGCGGGCGCGGGCGGCGGTTGAGTCAGCATTATGTAAACTAGTTGACGCTGAGCACGGCCTTGTCCGACTGTTCACGCCGCCGTATTCGCCAGACGAACGCTACCCCGGCTATATCTCAAGCTACGGCGAGGGCTTCCGCGAAAACGGCGGTCAGTACACGCACGGCGCAGTATGGCTTGCGATGAGCTGCTATGTCTCCGGCCTGCCCGACTCCGGACGGCAGCTGCTGGAGATGATCCTGCCGGAAAACCTCGATCCGGCGCGCTATCAGGCGGAGCCGTTCGTCCTCGCAGCCGACGTGTATTCCGCCACGGGACACGAAGGTGAGGCGGGCTGGAGCTGGTACACCGGCTCCGCAGGCTGGTATCTGCGCGCCGCGGCGGAGTGTATGCTGGGGCTGCGTCTGCGCAGGGGCAGGCTGTATATCGATCCGCCCGCAAACGCGCCGCACTGCCGCATACGCTGGGTCGATTTTCACGGCGCGGCGCACGACATCGAATACACCGGCCGCGGCGTGCTCACCGACGGCAAACCGTACGGCGGCGGCGGGATAGGCTGATAAAAAACACTACCACTTTTTTCAGCGCCGTGATATAATATTTATAATAGTAGAAAAATGTGAACGGAGGCGTTTTATGGAGATAAAGAGAAGCGAAATAATGCCCGGCGTGAATCTGGCGTACCTCTGGTCTGATAAATTCAAGACCTCGTGCATGAGCCTGACGCTGCTGACGCAGCTTCAGCGCGACACTGCCTCCATGAACGCGCTCATCCCGCTCGTTCTGCGCCGCGGCACGACCTGTTATCCGGACATGGAGGCCATCTCCGCGCGGCTGGACGAGCTGTACGGCACGGCGATAGAGCCGGTCGTCCGCCGAATAGGCGAGATACAGTGCCTCGGCTTCTACGCCAGCATACCGGAGGAGGAATATCTCCCTGGAAATAACGGCGTGCTCGAACCGGCGACGGCGCTGCTCGGCGAGCTGCTGCTCTCCCCCGCGACGCGCGGCGGGCTGCTGCTGCCGAAATATGTGGACAGCGAGCGCGAAAAGGCCGAGGACATCATCCGAAGCCGCGTCAACGACAAGCGCTCCTACTCCGTCACGCGGTGCATCGAAGAGATGTGCTGCTACGAGGATTTCGCCGTCGGCCGCTTCGGCAGCCTTGACGATATGCGCTCCGTGAACTACAAAAAGCTCACCAAGCAGTACCGCGCGCTTCTGCAGACCGCGCCCATCGAGATATTCTACTGCGGCAAGGCGTCCGAAAAGCAGCTTGTCGCCGCCCTGCGCGACGCGCTGGCGACACTGCCGCGAGGCGAGCTGGATTACGACATCGGCACCGACGTGCGCATGAACTCCGTCGAGGCGGAGCCGCGCTACGTTGAGGAAGAGCTGGACGTGACTCAGGGCAAGCTCGTCATGGGCTGGCGTCTCGGCGAGTGCATGGACGAGCCGGATTACCCCTCGCTCTATGTGTTCAACTCCGTGTTCGGCTCTGGCGCGACGTCGAAGCTGTTTGTAAACGTGCGCGAAAAGCTCAGTCTCTGCTACTACGCAAGCTCCCTGCTCGACCTGCACAAGGGGCTGATGCTCGTCGCCTCCGGCATAGAATTTGAAAATTTCGCCGCCGCGCGGGACGAGATATTCGCCCAGCTCGACTCGGTAAAGCGCGGCGACATCACGGACGAGGAGCTTGAAGCCGCGCGCTCCTGCGTCGCCTCCGATCTGCGCTCGCTGACCGACAGTCAGGGCGAGCTGGAGGGCTTCTATCTCTCGCTCGCGCTCGACGGGCTCGACTGCAGCCCGCTTGAGCTTGCGGAGCTGTGCGAGGAAGTCACGAAGCAGGACGTCATAGACGTCGCCAACAGCGTTGAATGCGACATGATCTATTTCTTGAAGGGCAGCGGCTCCGATGAGGATGAGGATGAGGATGAGGATGAGGATGACGATGCAGAGGCATGATTACCCGAATATAGGCGAAACGCTGTACAGCGCCGAGCTTCCGAACGGACTCCGGCTCCGCGTCGTCCCGAAGAAGGGCTTTGCGACCTTCTACGCCGCCTTCGCCGCGAATTACGGCGGAGCCGACCGGCGCTTTGAGCTGGACGGCGAGGCCATCGACACCCCGGCGGGCGTGGCGCATTTTCTTGAGCACAAGATGTTCGACCTGCCGGACGGCGACAGCGCGATGAATCTTCTCTCCGCAAACGGCGCGGAGCCAAACGCTTTCACCTCCAGCGACATGACCTGCTACTATTTTCAGTGCACAAAATCCTTTGAGGAAAACCTGCGCCTGCTGCTGCATTTTGTCTCCACCCCGTATTTCACGCCGGAGACGGTGCAGAAGGAGCAGGGCATAATCGCGCAGGAAATCCTCATGGGCGAGGATAACCCCGGCATGGCGATATACTATCAGCTTCTCCGCCAGCTCTATGCGCGTCATCCGATACGTGACCGCGTCGCGGGGACGGTGGAGAGTATTTCCGACATCACGGACAAGACCCTGTACGACTGCCACCGCGCATTCTACGCGCCGTCGAATATGGCGCTGTGCGTCGAGGGCGACGTTGACCCCGAGAGGATATACGCCATCGCGCTCGAAGCCCTGCCGCAGGAGCGGATGCCCGTCCCGCACGCGGACTACGGCGAAGCGGAGAATCTGCTGCCCGCGGAGTGCTTTGCCAGCCGCGAGATGCCAGTCTCCGCGCCGCAGTTCCTGATCGGCGTGAAAATTGCTCCCGCCCAGCGCGGCAGCGAAAATCTGCGTCAGCGGCTGGTCGCGCAGCTCGCGCTGCGTCTTCTGGCGGGCGGCTCATCGCCGTTCTACTCCAGGCTTTACGCCGAGGGTCTGCTCTGCCGCGACTTTGACTACGAGGTCGATTTCGCCGCCGGTACCGGAACGGTCATCTTCGGCGGAGAGAGCCAGCAGCCGGAGCGTGTGCTGGAGGAGCTCAAGGCCGAGGCCGCGCGGATATCCGCCGAGGGCTTCGAGCCGGAGCGCTTTGAACGCGCCAAGCGGGCATCCTTCGGCGCACGCCTGCGCGGATTCGAGGATTTCGACAATGTGTGCGTCTCGCTCGCAGGCGCGGCCTTTGACGGGTACGACGCGTTCGCGGCTCCCGCAGTTCTGAGCGAAGTCACCGCCGACGAGTGCGCCGCGTTCATCCGCGAAAATCTCTCGCCGGAACGGCTTGCAATATCTATCATCACACCACCGAGGAATTAATATTATGTCAACCATTCTTACAGCAGCCTTTCAGACTATTCAGCGGGATTCCGCCATCTGCTTCCCGATGCTCGGGAACCTTACCCTCGATCCGCCGTCATACTTTACTGTGTTCGGCTTCAAGGTCTACTTCTACGGCGTCATCATAGCCCTGGGCTTCATCCTCGGCATAGTATGCTGCACGCGCATCTGCGCGCGCTTCGGCATCAAGGAAGACGACATGTACGACACCATCCTCGTCATTATCCCGACGGCGATAATCGGCGCGCGGCTCTACTATGTGCTCTTTGAGCTTGACCGTTACCTTGCAAACCCCGCTGAGATATTTGCCCTGCGTGACGGCGGTCTCGCCATCTACGGCGGCGTCATCGCCTGCATCTTTGCGCTGTGGCTGGTCTGCCGCCACAAAAAGATCCCGCTGCCCGCTATGCTGGACGTTATTGTTTTCGGCCTGCTCATCGGGCAGATCATAGGCCGCTGGGGCAACTTCATGAACCGCGAGGCCTTCGGCGCGGAGACGGACGTGTTCTGCCGCATGGGGCTTATCAGCCCCGACGGGACGACCATATACGTTCACCCGACCTTCCTTTATGAAAGCCTGTGGAACCTCGTGTGCCTGATCTTTCTGGCGGTCTGGGTCAAGGCCGGAAAGCGCCGCTATGACGGGCAATGCATCCTTATCTACTTTTTCTGGTACGGTATGGGCCGCGCGTGGATAGAGGGTCTGCGCACCGACAGCCTGTACATAGGCAGTACCGGTATCCGCGTATCACAGGCGCTGTCAATGGCGCTTGCTTTGATATCATTCATTCTGCTTGTGGTCAACGCCCGCAAGCAGCATAAGCCTGAGGAGCTGTACGTCAACCGCGTCGCGGCCAGTGCAGCGGCCTCGGAGAGTCCGGCAGAAGAAACAGAATCCAACAAGGAGGAATAATTAAAATGGCAGATTACAAAGACATCATTGCCGGTACCATCAGCTCGATAGTCGGCAAGGTGAAGGAAGTCGCCGAGAGCGGCGCCGTGCGCGACATCTACGAAAACGGCGCGAACCGCGCAAAGTCCTACGGCCGCATCGCGAAGCTCGCTCTTGAGCTTAACGGCGAGAACGAGGAACTCAAGCGCGTGTACACCGAGATCGGCCGCCTGTACTACGAGCAGGCCAAGGACGCCCCGGAGGGCTTCTTCGCGCCGCTGTTCGCGCAGGCTGAGGAGATCTGCGGCCGCATCGCCGCCAAGGAGGACGAGATAAACGCCCTCAAGGCCGACGTTGCCGCGGCGACCGGCTGTGACGAGGCGGACATCGACGTCGAGATCGGCGAGTTTGACGATTTTGACAACATCGTCGACGCAACCGAGGACGACGGCAAGAACGAGTAAATCAGAAATAAGCTCCGCAGAAGCGGAGCTTATTTTGAAATTATATTAAATGAAATGATATACACATGCAAATACGCCTCCCCGCTCGGCGCAATCACGCTCGCCGGGGACGGCGATGCGCTGACCGGACTGTGGTTCGACGGCCAGCGATACTTCGGCAGCACCCTGCCCGCCGACGCGAAAGAGGGGCGCTCCCCTGTCTTTGACGAAGCGCGGCGCTGGCTCGACGTCTATTTTTCCGGACGGCAGCCGGACTTCACCCCGCCGCTGCGCTATGGCTCCACGCCGTTTCGCAGGATCGTCTGCGGCATAATGCTCTCCATCCCGTATGGGCAGACGATGACCTACAGCGAGATCGCACGGCGCGCCGCGGCGGAGCTTGGGCGCGAGTCGATGTCGGCGCAGGCTGTAGGCGGCGCGGTCGGGCATAACCCGATATCCATTATCATCCCCTGCCACAGAGTCACCGGCACAAACGGAAGCCTGACCGGATACGCAGGCGGCATCGACCGCAAAGTGCGGCTGCTGGAGCTTGAGGGCGCAGACATGAGCGGCCTTTTCGTCCCCGCGAAAGGCACAGCACTATGAGAGAAAAACATATGATAGTTTCGGAAGCAATTGAAAAAATGATCGCCTTCTACAAAGGCAGCATACACGACATTGACCATTTCATCAAGGTCTGGGCATACGCCAAGACCATCGGCGAGCTTGAGGGGCTGGACGCCCACACGCAGGAGGTTCTGGAGCTGGCCGCCGTAATACACGACATTGCCTGCCCACTCTGCCGCGAGAAATACGGCAAAGCGCTCGGAAAGCTTCAGGAGCAGGAGAGTCCCCCGCTGGTGGCCGAATTCTTCGAGGGGCTGCCCGTCGCAAAGGAGGATGTGGAGCGCATATCGTGGCTCGCGGCGCACCATCACACCTATACGGATGTGGACGGGCTTGACCACAGAATACTGCTCGAAGCGGATTACATAGTCAACGCGGCGGAAAATTCCCGCCCGCGCGCCGCGACCGAGAGCGCGAAGGAAACCGTTTTCCGTACCGCGTCCGGAACCCGTCTGCTCGACTCTATATTTCATAATTGAAACAGCATGAATATAGAACAATTTTGGAAAGCCGTTCTTGCTCAAAACGAAAGGGAAATTAAAAAATACTTTCATGCGGACGCCTATGTAAATTGGCATTGCAGCAACGAGCATTTTAGTATCGGTTGACAAGGGCAAACACGGTTTTGGCGGGCAGAAATGCGCCCATA
>OLSB01003123.1_pt1 | contig 12445 bp, 15 predicted proteins | sample 1672071 | NCBI WGS metagenome assembly OLSB01 (sample SAMEA3136642, study PRJEB25190) | human gut metagenome | biome: human gut; feature: human-associated habitat; material: faeces | place: Austria | collected 2013
ACAGCAGTCTCCGGGGTTTGATTCCGGGCGTTTATGACGCCCTTTCGGAAAAACGTTTCCTTGCGCTTGCAAAAAAAATAATCCGAACCCGTCTCCCGCAGGGAAGAGCCGGTTCGGATTATTCCGGTTTGGTGCGGGTAACAGGGGTCGAACCTGCACGTCTTGCGACACGAGAACCTAAATCTCGCATGTCTGCCAATTCCATCATACCCGCTCAGAGCGTTTTGATAATAGCACAAACCGTCTTAAAAACCTGCCGTTCGTTTTTGGCGAAACGGCAGGTTTTCGTTTGGCCTGTCAGTCCAGCGTGCTCTGGCCGGTATAGAGATCGTAATACCGCCCCCGAAGCGCGAGAAGCTCTTCGTGCGTGCCTTTTTCCATGATCTCGCCGTGCTCTATGACAACGATACAGTCAGCATTGCGTACCGTGGATAGGCGGTGCGCGATGACAAAAACCGTGCGCCCCTGCATGAGGCTGTCGAGCCCCTTTTCAATATGGCGCTCGGTACGCGTGTCGATGGAGCTTGTGGCTTCGTCCAGAATCAGCACCGGAGGATCGGCGACTGCGGCTCGGGCGATGGACAGGAGCTGGCGCTGTCCCTGACTGAGGTTCGCGCCGTCTGCGGTGACCATGGTGTTGTACCCGTCCGGCAGGCGGCGGATAAAGCTGTGCGCGTTCGCGCGCTTTGCGGCGGCGACGCATTCCTCGTCCGTAGCATCCAGACGCCCGTAGCGGATGTTTTCCATCACCGTGCCCGTGAAGAGGTGCGTATCCTGCAAAACAACCGCGGTAGCGCGGCGGAGATCGTCCTTGGCAATGCTGCGTACATCGATCCCGTCATAGGTTATGCTGCCGGAGTCAATCTCGTAAAAACGGTTGAAGAGATTGGTGATCGTCGTTTTTCCGGCGCCGGTCGAGCCGACAAACGCGATTTTCTGCCCGGGCTTGGCGTAGAACGTGATGTCCTTCAATACGGGCTTTTCCGGAACATAGGAGAAATTCACATGATGCAGCCGCACGTCGCCGCGCAGCGGAATAAGCGCGGTATCGCTGCCGGCGGAGACCTTCCATGCCCACTGGCCGGTGCGCTTGTTCGTCTCGCAAAGAACGCCGTTTTCTTCATGAACCCGCACTATGGTCGTTGTGCCCTCGTCGATCTCCGGCGGTGTATCCATAATCTCAAAGATACGCTCTGCACCGGCGAGCGCAGAGAGAATGGCGTTAATCTGCTGTGATACCTGGTTTATCGGCTGGGTAACGTTCCGGCAGTACTGGAGATACGCTGCGAGACCGCCGATATCAAAGCCGAACACGAACGTCAGCACGCCGCCGGCCATGGCTGTAGCGGCATAGCCGATGTTGGAGATGTTGCTCGCAATCGGCATGATGGAGGTGGCGAGATAGTTTGCATCGCGCGCAACGGTGTAGAAGTTGCTGTTGAGCTCTTCAAACTCCGCCTCTGCCTCCGATTCGTGCGTGAATGCCTTGACGACCTTGAGTCCTTCAATCATCTCCTGAATGTTGCCGTTGAGTTCGCCAAGCGCGGCCTGCTGCTGCTGAAACAGAACACGGCTCTTTTTTCCGCGGAGGAAAAATACTGACATAGCGGCGGCCAGCATCAGCACGGTGATAATAAACAGCGGTGCGCTTGTATAAATCATCATGACAACAATGCCGATAAAAGTCAAAGCGCTGGAAAAGAGGGAAACAAGGCTTTGCTCAAGACACTGCTGCACGCTGTCCGCATCGTTGGAGAAGCGGCTCATGAGCTCGCCGTGTGTATGAGCATCAAAGAACTTCAGCGGCAGGGATTGGAGCTTGGCGAACAGATCGCTGCGCAAGCGTGCCGTACCGCGCTCGGCCAGCTGCACCATGATAGCGGACTGCGCATAGGAGCATGCCGCCCCCAAAAGGTATATACCGAGCATGGTGAGAAGTGTTTTGGCAAGTTTTACGATCTTCTCTGCGGCAGGGAGATCGCTGACAAGCTCGTTGAGCACCGGACGGAGGAGATAGGTTCCGGCAACGCTTGACGCGGCCGAGACAATCACACAGAGGAACACGATACCAAGCAGCCATTTGCGTTTTGTGATATATCCGAGCAGACGCCCAAGCGTTTTGCCCATGTTCTTCGGCCGCTGGAAGCCGCCGCGGGGACCGTGGCCGCCGCGCCCGGTTTGGGAGGGAACGGTTTGGTATTTCGGTTTACGCGCTTCAGCCATTTGAAAGCCCCCCTTCTTGCTGCGAGGCATAGATTTCCCGATAGATCGGGCTGGCAGCCATCAGTTCTTCGTGTGTTCCTTCGGCCGCGATATGGTCATCCTCGAGAACGACGATCTTGTCCGCGTAGCGGACGGAGCTGATACGCTGTGCAATGATGATAACGGTGGTGTCTTTAAGATTTTCATGGAACGAGCGGCGGATCTCCGCTTCCGTCGTGGAGTCCACTGCGCTTGTCGAGTCGTCCAAAATAAGGATCGACGGATGGCGCAGCATGGCGCGGGCGATGCAGAGACGCTGCTTTTGTCCGCCGGATACGTTCACGCCGCCCTGCTCGAGCATCGTATCATATCCGTTTGGGAGAGACATAATAAAGTCGTGTGCCTGCGCATCCTTTGCGGCGCGGATCATCTGCTCTTCGGTTGCGTTCTTGTCGCCCCAGAGCAGGTTCTCGCGGATCGTTCCGGTGAAGAGCACATTCTTCTGCAGAACCATGCCGATCCGCTCGCGAAGCGCGTGGATGGGATACTCGCGAACGTCCAGCCCGTCCACCTCCACGCTGCCGTCGCTCACATCGTAAAAACGGGGGATAAGATTGACGAGCGTGGATTTTCCCGTGCCGGTCGCGCCGATGACGGCGACAAACTGTCCCGGCTCTGCCGTGAGATTGATATCCTTGAGAACATCATCGCCTGTACCGGCTTTATAGCGGAAGGAGACATTTTTGAACTCGACCTTGCCGAGCGCCGGAGGAAGCTCGTTCTCCGGCACGCGGCCGTCGCAGATGTCCGGCTGTGTTTCCAGCACTTCGTCGATGCGCTGCGCGCATGCCGTAGCGCGTGTGAGCTGCAAAAGACACATCGCAACCATAAGCACGCTCATAAGCACCTGTGCAATGTACATATAGAAGGAATAGAGCTCGCCGGTGAGCATCGTGCCGCGCACGACCATGTTCCCGCCAAACCAGAAAACGCCGAGCGACGCACTGTTGAGAATAACGAGCATCAGCGGCATCATCAGAATGATGCGCATGACAGCGTTCAGACCGGCCGTCAGCAGCTCGCCGTTTGCTTTGGCAAACTTTTCTTCTTCGTGTCCGGAGCGTACAAAGGCTTTTACCACCCGAACGGCCACAAGGTTTTCCTGTACGGCGGCGTTCAGTCCGTCGATTTTCTCCTGAAAGACCTTGAAGAGGCGGAGGCAAACCTTCATCAGCAGACCGGCAGAGAGAACAAGCACCGGGATCGCAATAACGAGGACAAGCGTGAGCCGGGCGTTGAGCGTAAGACATACGATGAGCGCCGAGAGAAGCTGCACCGGCGCGCGCACCAGAATGCGCAGACTCATGGCAACCGTCTGCTGCAGGGCGCTCACATCGTTTGTAATGCGCGTGATGAGCGAGGCTGTGGAGAAGCGATCAATGCCCGAGAAGGAAAAACGCTGCACCTGGCGGAAAAGCGCGCTGCGCAGATTCCGTCCAAAGCCCTGACTGGCGTAAGCCGCGTGCTTCGCGGCAAGCATGCCGCAGAACATGGAGATAACAGAGAGCACAAGCATCATAACACCGTTTCGCACGATGCAGTCCATGCCGCCCGTGCCGTTGATGCCGTCATCGATGATGTTTGCCATCAAAAGCGGCAGAAAAAGCTCGCACACCGCTTCCAGAACGATGAGCAGCGGCGAGAGAATCGCGTCTTTTTTGAATTCGCGAAGGTAGGGAAAGAGTTTTTTAATCATGGGCGTCCGCCTCCCTGGAGTTTATATAGCGGGAGAGATTTTCCCGCATTTTGGAAAGACACCGGCAAAGGATCTTCTGCTCCTCGTTCGTAAGCCCCTCCTGCATTATTTCATCGAGCGTATCCATACGATGCATGGCGTCGCGCATGATGTTTTTACCGCTTTCCGTCAGCGCGACGCGGTTGATGCGCTGGTCCTTATCGTCGGCAATACGCCGGACGTATCCGCTGCGCTCAAGCAGCTTCAGCGTCGCCGTGACCGTGGCGGGGGAAAGATGCATCGACGCCGCCAGCTCCCGCTGGGAGGGGAGCGTACCGTGCATGGCAATGCGGTCAATGTTCACAAGCATCATGTGCTGCGCCGGGTCCTGCAGCGGAATATCCGCGATGGCATAGCTTCCTGCGCGCCGATGTATATGATCGAGCAACCGAATCCCCCATGCCGGGCTGGAACGCGCTTTTTCTTCACAGCAGTCCATACTTCACCTCAATACTTCGCAGACGAATCGTTCGCATACGAACGAACGTGAGTTATCATACTCCCGGGCGCGGCGGAAGTCATGAACAAATTGAAAATAAATCTTTCATTAGCTGCATAGTCATGCAGGGAAGGGAGGCGATACCATGTCCGCCTTCGAAAAAGCTCTGTGGCTGTTTCCGGGAGAGATCCGGAATACGCTGTATCACCTGTCGGAGAATACGGCTTTGGATGTATGCGAGGTTCGCCTCCGGCGCGGGAGGACTCCGGCGCTTACGCTTTCCGCCGGGGAAATCCCGCTGCCGGGCGCAGACGCTGTAACGGGCGACGATCTCGCCCGTGTTTTGGAGCTTGCGAGCGGAGCATCCCCGTATGCGGCATCAGACTGTCTCCGCCGCGGTTTTATCACGGCCGAGGGCGGCGTACGCGTGGGATTCTGCGGACGATTTCCGAGCGGTGAGCGCGGCTTGTGGAGCAAGAACGACCTTTTTTCCGTGTGCGTCCGTATTCCGCGCGAGGTAAAGGGGATCGGGGAGAGATTCTGCGCCCGTCCTTTCCCCTCGACGTTGATTCTTTCCCCGCCGGGCGGCGGAAAAACGACGCTGCTGCGCGACATGACGCGCACGCTCTCAAACGGCGGGATGCGCATTGGACTTTGCGACGAGCGCGGAGAGATCGCCGCGCTGTCCGGAAGCGGATGCGGATTTGATGTCGGCGAACATACGGATGTTCTGTCCGACTGTCCAAAGGCTCATGCGGCCATGATCCTTCTGCGCTGCATGTCGCCGGAGCTGCTCGCCATGGACGAGATATCCGAGCCGGAGGACGCGGACGCCTGCCGCAGCGCGGCATATTGCGGCGTCTCGCTGCTTGCCACGGCGCACGCCGCCGACGCCGATGAGCTGTCCTGTCGGGAGGTTTACCGAACGCTGCTGCGCGAGAGAATATTTGCGCGTGCGCTCGTTATCCGTGCAAGCGCTGCCGGACGCAGTTATGAGGAGGTCGCGCTTTGACGGCGGCGCTCGGAGCAGTTCTGCTCATTGCCGGCGGTGCGTATGCCGGGTTTTACGCGCTGGAGTGCACGCGGACAGCATTTCGCTTCGCCGAAATGATCCTTGAGGCGTCGCGCGATATGCGAACGGAAATACTCTGTCATCGGACGCCTCTTCCCGTGCTGATGGAGCGGCTTGGATCGCGCTACCCACGTGTTTTTCCGCAGGCCGAAAACGCATCCGCGCTCATTCGGGAGTTCTCTTTTCTCTCCGTCTGGACGGCGAGCGTACGGTGCGCCGCGCTTCCCAAACCGCTGGAAGGACCGCTTCTTCGGCTTGGCGAGCAGCTTTCGTCCGGCGCGGACCCGGAACAGGCTCTCGATGCACTGGACGAATCCGTCCGGCTTACACGGGATTCTCTGCGCGAAAAATGCCGTGCTGCTGTGCGGCTTTATCCCTCGCTGGGGCTTGCTGCGGGCTGCCTTCTCGCCGTTTTGCTTCTTTAGTCTTTACATTTCGGCGGCTTTATGGCAAACTATCCGCCGGGTGATAATAGAAAATGGATAGAAAGATTCTCTTTTTTGACGTAGATGGGACGATCGTGACATCAGATCACATAGTCCCGGAAAGCGCCCGTGCCGCGCTGAAAAAAGCGCAGAGCGCCGGGCATATCCTCATAATCAATACAGGGCGCCCGTTCCGCCACATAGAACCGCAGATCCGCGCTCTCGGCTTTGACGGGTACATCTGCTCCATCGGCGGACATATCCTCCTGAACGGGAAAGATCTGGTCTACCGAACGATCCCGCAGGCGGAGGCAGCCTCGATCCGTGACATGGGCTATGCCTGCGGCATGGATATGCTGTTTGAATCCGAGCAGGCGGTATGGATGGACGAGCGGTGTACGTCCGTCATTGCGCGGCGTGAATTTGCGTGGCTTGAAAGCATAGGCGTTCCCGCCTTCACTGACACCGCCGTTCCGGACTTTTCTTTTGACAAATTTGTCTGCTGGCCGCAGGAAAATGCCGATCCCGAGCGGTTTGAATGCATGTTTTCCGACCGTCTTGATTTTATCCGACGCGAGCATTCCATGCGCGAGGTTGTTTTGAAGGGCCTTTCCAAGGCGGGCGGCATGAAAACCGTAATGCAGCACCTCGGCTTCGATTATGAAGATTCCTTTGCCTTCGGCGACGGAGCGAACGATCTCCCCATGCTGCGTGAGGCACGGACGGGCATTCTCATGGGCAACGCGCCGGAGTACCTCCGGAAGGAAGCAGACTTTGTCACCGCGCCGATCACCGAGGACGGACTTGCTCTGGCTCTGGAGCATTTCGGATTGATCTGATATGGCAAATATAATAATTATGTAAACCTCCGGGACAGAGTCCCGGAGGTTTTTTGCATATGCCGCGCCGCACGCTCATACCTTGGCAATGGACAACCCTGCAAAGGAGAGCGCCCTATGGATGTGGATCTGATATTCAAAATTGCTGCCGTCGGCATCCTTGTCGCCGTGCTGAACATTCTGCTCACGCGGTCGGGCAGAGAAGACCAGGCGCTTATGACAAGCATCACCGGTCTCGTGGTTGTGCTGGTAATCGTGGTGAAAGAGATCAGCGAGCTTTTTGATCTGATCCGCGATCTGTTCGGGTTTTAGGGAATGAATGGAAATTGTGATTCGCGCCGCAGCTGCGGCGGTAATCGGCAGTATTCTTGCGCTGCTGCTTCGCAAATATACGCCGGAGCTCTCGCTGGCGGTAACGATCCTTGCGGGGTTGATCATCGTATGGCTCGCGGCAGCGGTTGCCTCGCGCATCTCCGATCTTTTGCGCGAGATCGCCGAAAAGGGCGGCATCAACGCGGTATATCTCTCCCCGGTACTCAAATGCATCGGTATCGGACTGATCACGCATCTGGCAGCGCAGGTCTGCCGGGACGCGCAGCAGGGGAGCATCGCCTCCGCCGTGGAGCTTTGCGGAACGCTCTGCGCTTTATACATATCTCTGCCGCTCATTCGCTCGCTTCTCGCCATTGTGGAGCAGCTGCTTTGACCCTGCTTGTATTGGCGCTCGCCGTCTGCCCCGGCAAGGCGCTTGCCGCTTCGGATGTCCTGATTCCCGGGATGGACGAGCTGACCGACGCTCTGCCGGAGGAGGCAGCCCCCATTCTCTCCGGCGTTTCGCCGGAGGAATTGCCGAAGGAGGGCGTCTGGCGAGCTCTTCTGCAAAAGGTTTGGGAAAAGGTACGATCCTCCGCTGCCGACATCTGCCAGACAGGCGGAATCCTGCTCTGTGTCTGTGTTCTTGTATCGCTCACCGATACGCTCGATCTCGGCAGCCGCGCCCCGCCGTATATTACGTTCGCCGCCGTTGCCGTCATCGGCACATCGACGATCACAGACCTTCGTTCCTATCTCTCGTTGGGTACGGATACTCTCCAGACGCTCTCGGACTATTCCCGCGTCCTTCTGCCGGTGCTTTCCTCGGCTGCTGCGGCGTCGGGGGCGGCCGGGAGCGCAGCGGCAAAATACGCAGCAACAGCGGTATGTATGGACGTGCTTCTCTCCGCTTCGCAAAGCGTGCTTGTTCCGTGTGTATGCGGGTATGCCGCGCTGTCCGTTGCCGATGCCGCCGTCGGTAATGAAATACTGAAAACGGCAAAGAAGATAATGAAAACGCTGTGTACCGCTCTTTTAAGCGCCGTATGCGTAGCATTTACCGCGTGGCTGTCACTGACCGGCGTCGTTACCGGTACGGCGGACGCGCTTGCCGCGCGTATGACAAAAACGGCGGTTTCTGCGGCGCTTCCGGTTGTCGGGAGCATTTTGTCCGACGCAGCCTCGACGCTTGCGGCTGCCGCCGGAACGCTGAAGGCGACGATCGGGATCTTTGGGCTGCTTGCGATCGCAGCCATCTGTTTGCCGCCGGTCATAACGCTTGGTGTGCGGTTCTTCATTTATAAGCTGACCGCCGCCGTTTGCGAATGCGTGGCGGACAAGCGCTTCTCGGAGCTTATATCCAATCTCGGCACGGCGTTCGCGCTTCTGCTCGCAATAAACGGGACCGGCGCCATGATGCTTTTCCTTTCGCTGTATTCTCTTATACAGACGGTGGTGTGAACGTATGACAGAGTGGCTTTTTTCGTGGATTCGCTCGCTGGTTGCAGCGTCGCTTCTCTCGGCGCTGGCGCTTCAGCTCACGCCGGAGGGGGGCGTGAAGCGCGTGACACGCTTTTCCTGCGGAATGCTTCTTGCGTGTACGCTCCTATCGCCTGTGCTGCGGACGGACGAGGCGTCATTTTCCCTCGCGCTGGACGACTACCGGCGGACTGTCGCCGAACTGACGGACGATTTGGAGGAGCAGGAAAAACAACTGCTGCGAACATACATAGAACAGAAGACCGCGGCATACATATTGGACGAGGCACGATCTATAGGGATGCCGGAGCCTTCGGTTTCGGTGAAGGTGAAATGGGGGGATGATAGCTGGGTGCCCTGTGAGGTTTCGATACGCGGAGAGATTACCGCCGAACAGCGATACCGCATGAGCGCTTATCTTGCCGCGGAGCTGGGTATTCCGGCGGAAAGGCAGCACTGGAACGATGAGTGAACGGAAATCTGCATTAAGCTCCATTTTGCAAAAGAAAAGCGTGCTGATCTTTCTGCTTGCCGCGGGGCTGCTGCTTTTGCTCTGGCCAAAATCGTCCGGCAGCGGCTCGGCGGAGAAAAACGAGGATGTATTTACGAACGAAGAAAAACGGCTCTGTGCGGTGCTCTCGAAGATCGACGGCGTGGGAAACGTATACGCACTGCTTTCCGAGGAAGCAAACCGCAGAGGGGAGTACACGGGGGCGGTAGTCGTCTGTTCCGGCGCAGGGTCGCCGGATACACGGCTCCGCGTCATACAGGCTGTGAGCGCCTTTACCGGTCTCGGCAGCAATCGGATCATTGTGGAAGAATTGATATCATAGGAGGATGATTATATGAAGAGCGTAAATCTGCGTCCGCATCTCAAGCGGAACATTCTCATCGCTGCGGTGCTTCTGCTCGTATGCGCGGCGGCATTTCTCAACTGGTCGTACAATCAGCGCTGGGGCGACGGCAACAGCGCCATGGCCGATGCCGAGGATGAAATGACGACCGCCGTAAACGCCGCAGGCGGTTCGCCGGAGGAAACGGTATCCGCTGCGCTCCCCGCATCCGTGTCCGGGTATTTCTCGGAAGCGCGGCTCACACGGCAGCAGTCGAGAGATCAGGCGCTTTCACTGCTTGAAACGGCGGCATGCGCCGAATCGGCCTCGCAGGAAGTCATTGACAGCGCCATGAACGAGATCACTGTTATGGCAAACTGGTCTCTGCTGGAAAGCAAGATCGAAAACGAGCTGCTTGCCAAGGATTTTGCCGACTGTGTGGTGTATCTCTCCTCGCAGGGCTGTACGGTTGCGGTTCCGTCCGGTGCTGACGGGCTGACCGAAACGCAGGTCGCCCAGATCACCGACGCCGTCCTCTCCAACACGGAGCTGACGGCTGCTGCGATCAACGTGATCGAGGTGAGAAATTGAAAAAAGCGCGGAGGGAAATCCCTTCGCGCTTTTTATATGCGGAATGATTACTTCATGCCGTTTTCGTAGGCCTCGATCATCTTCTTGACCATCTGGCCGCCGATGCTGCCAGCCTGGCGGGAGGTAAGCTCGCCGTTATAGCCATTCGTAAGGTTCACACCGACCTGGCTGGCAGCCTCCATCTTAAAGCGATCCATCGCTTCGCGGGCCTGGGGATTGACAAGATGATTGCTCTTGTTGGTAGACATCTGATTGCAACTCCTTTCTCTCGAATCGAACACGCTTTTGCTGTGTCCGAGCGTATTTTGGCCTTGACAGCCGCGGTTATGCGAAAGAAAGAAATGTAATATTTGACAGTCTCAAAGCTCACCGGCGGATAATATGCCGCGGAGAATAGCATCAATGTTGCTCCGATATTCGAGAAGCGTTTTCTCCCATGCGGAAAGACAGTGCCGCCCCTCGTCCGTAATGGAGTAAACGCGTCTCGGCTTGCTGGCAGATTCGGTGTCCCAGTAGGATGTGACAAGTCCGGCCGTCTCCATCCGTTTGAGCGTGCGGTACAGTCCGGCCGGGTCAAGTCCGTTGCCGGAGACCATACCGCTTTTTTCCAGATCGCTGATCATTTGAAACCCGTGGCTGCTGCCGCGCTGCAGAACGACCAGTATGGCAGGCTGAAGAAATTTATCGAGATAGGAGCCCCGACAGGCACACTTTTCCAAACACGCATCCATAAAATGACGCCCCTTTTCCGCATGTATTTGTTCCGTTAAAATCATAGCGCAAACAACGCAGGAAAGTCAATATGCCTCGCTCGTGTGCTGCACTGCGGGTTGGCCCGGCTAGAGAATCTTTGCGGATTTTTCCTAATATTGTCCAAAATCTTTCTATTTTATCAATTACTGCATATGTTATACTTTGTCCGAAAATGAAACAGAAACATCAATGTATATTAACGCTTCGGCAGCATTTATTTGTCTGCGTTAACTAACTCAGACGATCCGGCGTTAAAAGACGGAGATACACACGGTTTTATTTTTAATTCATGCAAAGGAGAACAGATCATGACTCCCAAAGAATTACTGCTGGCAACGCTTAAGTGTAAGCCGACGCCGCGCCCCGCATGGATCCCGTTTGCCGGCGCTTATGCCTCCCGTCTGAAAGGCTATACCGCGACGGAGATGTTCCAGAGCGCCGATAAGCTGACGGAATGCCTTCTCGAGGTCAACCGCATGTTCAAGCCGGACGGCGAGTGCTGCATTTTCGATCTTCAGATCGAAGCGGAAGTCCTTGGCTGCGACCTGATGTGGGCGGATGACGGCCCTCCCAGCGTTGCATCCCATCCTCTGGCTACCGAAATGGGAGATACTCCCGTTGTCCCCTGCGAATGCACGCTCCCCGGCCCGAACGACGGACGCATCCCGCTCGTGTGCGAAGCCATGCGCCGTGTCAAGAAAGAAATCGGCGATACCACCGCTCTGTACGGCCTGATCACCGGTCCGTTCACGCTGGCATCGCATCTGCGCGGCACCGACATTTTCCTCGACATGCTTCTGGACGACCAGTTTGTCCATGACCTGCTCGACTACTGCTACAAGGCCGCGTGCAAGATGGCGGAATACTTCATCGACGCCGGTATGGACGTTATCGCTGTTGTTGACCCGCTGATTTCTCAGATCTCCACCGAGCACTTTGAAGAGTTCTGCTCCGAGCCGTTCACGAAGCTCTTCGACCACATTCGTGAAAAGGGCGCTTACTCCTCATTCTTCGTGTGCGGCGATGCCACGAGAAACATCGAAGTCATGTGCAAGACCGGCTGCGACTCCATTTCGGTCGACGAGAACGTCAACTTCAAGCCTGCAAAAGAGATCTGCGACAAGTACAGCGTAGCTTTCGGCGGCAACATCCCGCTTACGACCATCATGCTTCATGGCACGCAGATGGACAACATGAAGTACTGCGTTGACCTGATCGACAGCATTGAGAACAAGAACGGTCTCATCGTTGCCACCGGCTGCGATATGCCGTACGGCGTACCGTTTGAAAACACGATCGGCTGCATGCAGGCAGTGCTGCAGACGGACGAGGTCCGCGAAATGGTCAAGGACTATGTTGCGGAAGACGATAACGACATCGAAGTTGAGCTGCCCGACTATGAGCATCTCACCAAGCCCCTGGTGGAAGCCTTTACGCTTGACCCCGCCACCTGTGCCGCCTGCACCTACATGGTCGCGGCCACGGATGAGGCGAAGCGGACTTTCGGCGATGCCATCGACTATAACGTTTATAAGTATACCGTCAAGGAAGACATTGCCCGCATGAAAAGGATGGGCGTTCCCAATCTGCCGTCCGTTTACATCAACGGCAAGATGAAGTTCCGTTCCATTATCCCCTCCAAGGACGAACTGGAGGCTGCGATCCGCGAAGTCATGTAAACAAGCGCGGCCGTCCGGAGCGTTTT
>OLSB01003130.1_pt1 | contig 12427 bp, 16 predicted proteins | sample 1672071 | NCBI WGS metagenome assembly OLSB01 (sample SAMEA3136642, study PRJEB25190) | human gut metagenome | biome: human gut; feature: human-associated habitat; material: faeces | place: Austria | collected 2013
AAAAATGATGTTTCACGTGGAACGGTGGCAAAGTGTATGTTTCACGTGGAACAAATTGTGTATATGTTAAAAAGATTTAAATTAATATTTTTGCATTATTTAACAAAAATAATTTTGTTGGTTCGTGGAAAATGCTTATCTTTGCAACAGATTTAGAAATTTAGTTCAACCCTTTAAAATACAAGAATATGGCAACGTATGAAATTACTTTAGAGTTTGAAACCGTTTTATCTGTTGACGGTACACGTGTTAAAAGTGAAACATCACGTGAAACGCAAATCGTTACAGGTGTTTTTGCTGACGTGGCAAAAGTTATGTTTGAACACGAAACAAACTGCATTAAGCACAACAGATTGCCAAAGTTGACGAAAGACGTTTACACTATCTTTGAAACAAAAGATAGTTTGAACTACATCAACGAATATGGATGCTGCGTTACTCAACTTTGCAACAAATTAGGTAAAAACGCTAGTTCGTTCTTACAGTTGATTCAAACAAGCAAAAGAATTAAGTAAATGTTTAACCGCCTGTAAGGTTCACCCCTTACGGGCACAAAACATAAAGTTATGATACGATTACAGAAGTTTAAGTTTGAAAAACTTTTGGTATCTTTAGTAACAAAAGATACAAAGGTGGTTACAAAGTTGTTAACTAATTACCGTTTTTGTGGCGGTGGTTTATATATCCACACAAAGTTTGTCGGTAAATATGCAAAGGTGGATTTTGTTGACGTTAACGGCAAACCTGTTAAAAGCATATAAGTTTAACCGCCCTTATAGGGCACAAAATAATTGATATATGGAATATTCATATTTTAAGATTACATTAAAGCAAACCGACAAAGAAACCGTTTATATGGTTCGTTCGGACAAAGTAAGCGAGTTTTTCAACAACAAAATTGACTACTTACAGGGAGAATGTTCGATAACTGTAAAGGGTCGTTTTCCAACGCACAAAGATTCTCGCAAGTGGTTTATTGTTTCACCTAAATAATAGTGTATATGAAAAAGATTAAGTATTTTAGTTTAAGCGAGTTTATCAACTCACCAACTGCAAAACGTTTGGGCATTGACAATTTGCCAACGTTTGAAGTCGTTGACAACTTGAATCGTCTTGCTGATTATTTAGACGGCATCCGTGAAAAGTTAGGTAAACCGATTCTTATTAATAGCGGTTATCGTTCACCGATTCTTAATAAAGCGGTGGGCGGTGTCGCTAACAGTCAACACCTTAAAGGTTTGGCTGCTGATGTGGTTTGTGCTGATATGGAATCTTTAGAAAAGGTTCTTAGAGAAACAGGCGGTTTTGACCAACTTATTAAGGAACACCGCAAAGGGTCTTCTTCTTTTTGGTTTCATATTTCGGTTTGTTCCCGTAACGGAAAACCCCGTAACCAAATTATAATGAATCTTGAAAAGAAATAGTTATGGAAAAAGCAATAGAAATTTTGTTGAAGTCTATTAAAGTTTCAACAGAAAATTTGCAATATATAGCAGAAGAAACAACAGGCACAAACGGTATGCTTTTAAATTCTGTTATCGAAACATTAAAGGCGCAAACCTTAGTAATAAAAACTATTTCTTGCAAATTTGATGCAGAAAAAGCAAAGAAAAACCGTGCCTTAGATTTTATTTGTGGCAAAGGTTTAGCCAACGAATTTAATAATAAAAAATAAGAAAACAGGCGGTAACAATTTTACCGCCCGTTTTCTTTTATAAATAAACGCCTGTTTCAAGTTGTGAAACAATTTCATTATATTCATCTACCAACAAGTTTGCCGTGTTCAAATTCACGTTTGCAAACTGTGCGAATCCCGTTACCGCATTTATCGTTACGTTTTCTTGCGTGTTGTTTACAGGAACATCAACGGTTAAATTCTCAGTAATCAATACATAAGGTTCTAAACCGTACAAAATTTGTTCGTTCCATTGTTCACCGCCAACAACGTTTAAATCCGTTCCCAAACGGTAAAGAACATCACGTGACAAAGAAAAACTTTCAATTTGGAATGTCACACCGTCACACGATAACAACGCCACCGAATCGCCCGTAATAACGTTTACTTTGATAGTTAAATTAATCGTCTTACCGATATATTTACTATCTATAGTAACAACACCCCGACACGGAATAAACATTTGTACCTGTGCGTTAAAGTCTTCATTGTTACCGTTTGCCCCTGTTAGTTCAACGTTTCCAAAATCTAGAACAATAACATCACTATCGGGATATTTTACGTTTATTCCCGTGTTGTAGTTACCGCATTTAAGAACATCATCACCGCCAACGGGAACGGTGGCAAAGATTCTTTTGATACGGTTTACATATTGACCCAAATTTACTTCTGAATATTTTGCGCCCGTTTCCGTTTCCCCTGTTTGGGTAAAGAAACGCTTTTTTGCAAACTCATCCAAATTCGCCAACGTAACGATATAGACGTTTATCGCACCGTAATTTTTGATAGTTGGCGGTGTAACTACATTTGCATTCGCAACGATATTCAAATCATCTGCATTCGGTGTCAATTCAAACGTAACGTTACCCGTTTGTTTGTCTTCTGATATTGTACCGTTTACCACAACAGGGTTTCCGTTGTCGTCTATGAAATTTGCTTCAATCTCGGTCAATTCCGTGTTCGGGTTTGCTCTGAAATTAAACGTGTAACTTTGACCCGTTTTGACCTTTACAGGTTTATCGCCAACGATTTCGCAATTAGTCAAACCGTATTGAACTTCGATATATTTACCTAACAGATAATCACCGTTGATAATAACCGATTCCGTTGCTATAGGAACAATAGCCGTTGCGGTTTGGTTCGTTACGGTCATATTGTACGTATTGCCACCGTATGTTATCGTTGGCATACCGTTAAACATTCCCTTTGCGTTTCCTGTAACCGTTACGGTGTAATTTGTTTCACTTGCCACCGAACTTGCCGTTGTGTTGGCAATATTGTTGGTTATTTGCAGTTCACGCACACCCGAAATAAAACTACCTGTTATAGTTATTTCATCACCCTCAGAACAATAAACTGTGAGTGTTGCAACGTTTCCGTTAACTGTAAACGGTTCGTCTTCAATATAGTATCCATCCCAATTTTGATACGCTGCTTTTAAATTGCTAAACGTACCGTCACCGTTACCCGTTACGGTTATATCAAAGTGGTGGGCATCCGTTCCCTGTTTGTCGGTTATTGTAACGTCACCCGTCAAACCTGTTGTGTCATAAGTTAACAAGTTCGTTGGCGTTGGTGGCGTTGGTGGCGTTGGCGGTTCGGGTGTTCCACCGTTTACAAATTCGCCTGTTATCGCAATCTCATCACCCTCAGAACAATAAACTGTGAGTGTTGCAACGTTTCCGTTAACTGTAAACGGTTCGTCTTCAATATAGTATCCATCCCAATTTTGATACGCTGCTTTTAAATTGCTAAACGTACCGTCACCGTTACCCGTTACGGTTATATCAAAGTGGTGGGCATCCGTTCCCTGTTTGTCGGTTATTGTAACGTCACCCGTCAAACCTGTTGTGTCGTAACGTAACAAATTCGTTGGCGTTCGTGGTTCGGGTGTTGCACCTACAACAAATTCACCGTGTACCTCAACACTGTTGTAATATTCGGTTTCGGCAATTAACGTTGCAGTCTTACCGTCAATAGTGAACGGGTGGTTCAATACCCAATCACCTGTGTAAAGTTCATGATAACCGCCAACTAAACCGTCTTTAAAATATCCGTCAACGTTTCCCGTCAACGTTATTTTCCATTTTTGTTTGGTGCTATCGAGTTGTTCAACTTTATATGAAACATTATCCGCACCCGTTAAAAATTTTAAATTTACTCTTAATACATTGTTAGCCATACCTTAAACGTTACCTTTAATAGTTACCATAACAATACTACCCGTTTCGTTCAACAACCCCTTATTCGGAAAATCTAGTTTTCTGATATTAGGTCGAACGTCAACAACGTTTGAACGGTTTGAAAGATATTTGTTTCCGTTTTCGCTTTTTGTCAACGTTGCACTACTGTTTAGAATAATATCCTTATAAGTAAACAGAACGTCAACACGTAAACGAACGGTGCAAATATCGCCATCCTGTTGTTTCTCAGAAACGAAATAATAACGGTTCAAACTTTCGATATAAACATAGTTAAACGTTACAGGTGTTCTTGTTCTGAAACGAACAACAGGTGTTAAAACGTTGAACGTTGCATTCAACACGCCCGTATATTCTGCATTTTCCTGTAAAGTCTTGTTTACTTCATTCGGTTTGCCGTTGTAAATGAAAGTTTTAATTTTAACCATACCTTAAAAGCTAAAAGGGGCATCCCTGTGCTATCAACTACAGGAACACCCCAACAGTTAAACAACTAAAATTAGGCAACAAAGAACACAACAAAGTTTTCGTTTGTGTCGTTGAAGTAACCTGCATCAAACTTGAAATAGTTGTTGAAAAACTCTGCTTTTGCGTTGTAGTTGGTGGTTACTCGCTTATCCAAATTTGTAACACCCAACGCATCACGGTCGAACATCACGCCCAACACGCCACCGATGGAAACGGTTGCACCGCTTGCCGATTTAACGTCAATCTTTGAAACGTCTGCAAAGGCGTAATCTGTGCCTGTTGCTTGCCAACTTGCAACGGTCTCAGCCTGTGGCAACAGAACGTTCTCGCTGTGGAACGTGTCGGCATACAGGTATGCTTTTGCTGCGGCTGCAAAATCGGACAACAGAACGGTGTGCAAAACGTCTTTCGGTGTGAATCGTTCCTTACCGCCAACGTTGAACAAAGTTGAAATTGTCTGCAAACGGTCGGCATACAAACCCATTGTATATGCTGCAAAACGTATGAAATCGGGTGTGGTTACTGCTGCGCTAGCGGTCAAATCTGCGCCCGTCTTTTCGTTGTAAAGTTTCAACAGGTTCACGCAACGAACTGTTGACGCACTCGCATAGTCAACCAGTTCGTGTGTTGATGCTACCCAACCGAAAGCGGTTTTGTCGGCATTCAAAGTTTCCGCAATCATATTGTTAATTGTGCGCATAACAAGCGCATCCGTTTTGATAGTCATTGATTTTTCAACTGCTGAATAAATCATAGACAAAAATCCGTTCAACTGCTCGGCACTGCTGAAAGATTCCTTTACTTGTCTTTCAGTAATTGAAACAGGAACTTCAAAAGTTACCTTTGAGTTGAAGAACTTAGCGGAAACGGTCGGTTTGTGGAACACGTCTTGTTTGTACTCTGTGCCGTCTTTCAAGTTCCAACTATCGTTTTCCTCAGCCTGTGGAACGTCTGCGCTGATTTTCTCTAAAACGCTACCAAATTCCCACGCATCCATAAGAACGGATGGAACTTTACCCGAATAAGGGCGGTTCACGAAAACAACCTTACCGATGTGGTTAACCAACGATTTAACGTAATTATCCACGGCATTTTGGTTGAACACTTCGTTACCCAAATCAACCAAACCCGTAAGGTCTTCGTTGACAATATCGGTTTTACCCAAAACTTCACCGCTTACGGTGTTAACTAAACTATAAATCTGCTTTACATTCATTTTTATAAAAAATTTATGTATTAATAAATATCTACTGTTAACTCTTTTGCAAGTTCTGTTATCACTTGCGTTTTGAAATTAGTTTTGCGCAAACTCATTTCTTCTTGAATAATTTCACTAGTTGGAACACTAGACGGAACACCGTTCTTAATAGTTGTTTTCGTGCCCGTTTCTTGTCTACTCCCTGTGGAATCTCTTTGTTGTTTCGTGTCATTTCCAAATTCCCCATTATTAAATGTAACACTTGAATCGACTGTGCTATTATTGCCTGTTTCGTCAACGGTGTTACTTGTTGTTTCCGTTGTATGTGACGTTACAGGGTTCAACACGTCATATTCTTTATTAAACACTTGAATCTGTTTTTGCCATTCGTCAAATTTTACTGTAATAATACCTTTGACAATATCCGTTGCAGTTTCATTTGTTACGGCATCACACAAAGTTCTGTTTCCATATTTGAAACGTAAATCAATATCAATTATTTTCGGGTCGTCATTCCCGAATATTGATTCATACAAAACAGGAAACAGGGGTTTAAAGATTTTATCAAATAAACCGTTTTCAGTTGTAAAAAGTTCATTAATTTTCATCTTTGTTTTCTTTTTCTTCTGTTTCTTCTGTTTCTTGCGTTTCTTCTGTTTCTGTTTCTGTTTCTTCTGTTTCTTCTGTTTCTTCTGTTTCTGTTTCCGTTTCTTCTGTTTCTTGCGTTTCTTCTGTTTCGTTTTCCGTTACAGGGTCAACGTCTTCTGTGTCAGTGTGGTCGTGCCCGTCTTCTGTTGCTTTGAGCAACGACAAATAATTTTCGTGTTCGATTTTCCAACTTGACCCCAAAGTTACGGTAATATCCGTACCGAACATTTCGTTCACACGTTTCACACCCTCAACACGTTCTGTTAACATTGAATCAACGAACGGCATCAAAGCATCAATATTCATTGAAACTTCTTGCGTGTTCAACCGTTCACGTTTCATATTGTAATTTGCATTCAAACCCAAATCGTTAAACAGGCTAGCTTTATAGTACTGCAACAGTTCAATTAATTGCCCGATTTGTTGGTTTCCCTGTGTCGGTGGGGTCTGTAAGTTTACACCTTTGAAAAAGGCATTTTCACCGATAACAGAAAAATCACCGTTCAAAATTTTCTGTAAGAACGATTCCGCACTCTGTTTGGTCTTATCGTCACTTGCCGAAATCAACATAGTGATACGGGTCAAAATGCTAGCCAAATTTAATGTTATTGTGGCATCCGTGTAAAGTACACCATATTTGCCGATAATAGGCATAAGCGAATCCGCAAACGGTGTGTTATTGATAACTACAATATCCGAATCAATTTTGAACGTCTTGTTCAAATTTAACCACGGGTTAGCCACAACGTAATCTTTGCCGTGATAATAGGCATCACAATCGCCACCCCGTGTGCCCTGTAAAGCATACAAATCCCCGTTGACTTCTGATATACCAACGTTACCCGTTGTTTGAAGAATCTTTTCAAGTTCAACGGGCGGCATTGTTTCGGGCATCCCCGTGTAAACAAACATTTTTGAAGTCATACAAAGAACACGTTGCATAAATGTGAATAATGCAGTATCTTTGTTTTTAACTTCTGTTTGATACCTGTTATATAAGTTTTCTTTTTCCATTTACTTAATTAGTGTTTTGATTAATGTGCAAAGTTCGGTTAACACTTTCGTGTTACTTTGCACGGTTTCATTTAACTTGTCGGTTTCGTTTTGGTGGCGTTCGTTCTGTTTTTCCATATAATAGAAAAGTGCAACACACACCGCAACAGGAAAACCAACGTTGCTAATAAGTGAAATTATTCCGTTTGCATCCATATAGTAATTTTTAACTTTGTTATTTAACGGTGCAAAGATAATAATATTATTTGGTTTCACCAAATAAAACAGGGGAAAAAATGTTTCACGTGAAACAATTTTAACCCCTGTTAACAGTCATTAAGTAATAATGTTACTGCGAGCACTCGCCATTAAATAGTTACGAACGATTTCGCCAATTTCGTTGCTTTGATAAAATACCTTATCGGTGGCGAAATATCTAGTTATCTGTGATTCTAGATACGTTGCAGTACTCAACAACTTACGTTTGTAGTTCGGTTTGCCGTTCATATTCAACGAATAAATCAAACTGTTGTCGGTGTCCTTAATCGGTGTTGTTTTGTTGTGAATGTAAATGAAATTATTCACACCGTTTTCTTTGTCCTCAACCTGTATAACGTTACCCTGTAAGGTCATTTCGTTAAACTGAATATAGAAGACAAACAACACGTCACTCGGTTTGTACTTTACAGGTAGGTGGGGATATGCTGCGAGTTCCCATTTACCGCCCGTAATCATTTGCAGATTTTCATTATCGAAACAGAAATACTTGTTACTTGCTTTATGTTTGACAATAGTACTGCAATATTCAACCGCCACCGTTGCACCGTGCTCACCGAACTTATAAATATCTATTGTGCCCTGTTCCATTATTCGCACCTGTTTCAATCCCATTTCGGTAAAATACGGGCAAAACTGATTCACCGTGTTACCTAACATAAAGACTTTAACATCATTTCTTTGACGAATAATTGTACTCAACAGGTTCATATATAACATAAATTCGTCAGGCAAATAATAACGTCTTGTAAGGAACTCATCGAAAACAATAGTAGTTATGTTCGGGTAACTGCTAGACTTTTCGTGTTCTTGTTCTGAAAGACAAAAACCATAACAGAACGGTGTGTTTTCGGGCACACGTTTTTTCGTTTCTGCATCATAGAACGAAAGAAACCATTTACCCGAAACGTAAAACACTTCGTTAAACTTGCCATCCGTTAATTCCTGTATCACGCCATTTGCCACGTGATTTGCAAACAAACTTTCGGCACGTTTGCCCCTCAAATCCTCACGCCAACGCCTAATGTACGCCATTTGTTTTCCTGTGCGCAAATATTCTTTGATTCCATACAACAACGTTGCATAAGTCTTGCCGTTGGAACGTTCACCGAAAATTACGTTGTAATCTGCATTTTTTGACAAAATACGATTCAACGTGTAAAATTTTGGTGTTTCCACTTTTTCTTTTTTCTGTTTCATATTATTCCTTTTTTAATCTGATTCCCATTAAATAATTTATATAAAGAACTGAAAGACTTAAAGTGTACCCCGTTGGTTCTAAGTGTACCCCTGTGGTCGTATCGTAACTTGAAACGTTTCCCTTATAGTCTTTTATCGTTCCTGTTTGTTCGTAATCTATATATGTATGAATGTTCTTACCTGTTGCACTCGGTGGAATGTCTAGATAGTTAGTAAAGGCATCGAACACGCCATTTTCACCGAACGTTTCCACCATATAGGGGATAGCTGATTTCTTGTTAACACCCGAAACGGTCATTGAATAATTATAATTTTTGCCGTTTACTGTAAGGGCGTTTTCTTCTTCAATCATATAACGTTTCGCACCCAACGTTTTAAAACGGGTGTAACGCCCCTCATAGTCCCACACGCCCAAAGGTTTTGCTATTCCCTTTATCGTAACGGGTTCAACTTTTTCAAAGGGTATTTTGTGGAACTTACAGGCGGCACGCAATTTCTGTTGTGCCAAATCGTTGTATGCTTTGAAATATTCTTTGTGGGCATCCCCGTTCATTATTTTTACTGAATCGGTGTCGCTATATATGTAATCGTCACCGCATTCAGAAATACCTGTAAATAGATTCCTACGGGCATAGGCGGTAACATAAATACCCCACGGGTAAAATAAAAAGCGGTTTTTGCTATCGTTGTATTTATTGAGCATTTCTAATTGCTTTTCGCCTGTAAGATGTTCAATATCCCACGTTTCACCGTCACACAAAATTTCGTCACGCAACGGGTTTGTAACGCACATACCATAACAACTGTTTAGCATTTCTTTGCTATTCAGATATTCTACTTCTTTACCCTTTACACCTTTAAGTTTGGTTTTCATTTCATACAGGTGCAAAATTGATTCCACAAATTCGGTCGGCAAATATTCTTTGCGGTAACAAATCATTTTCCCGATTCTTATTTGTTCCCACGTGTAAAACTGTGAAAACACTTTGTAATCTATTTCGGTAATTGTCATACAGATTTTCTTTGCACAAACCAATCTACCGTTATTCTCGGAAACGTTTTCTTTGACGAAACATTTACTTACCGATATAGGGTTTTCGTTTTCTGATTTCGCAAAAATGTTTGTAATCTCTACATCGAACACGCAACAAAATTTGCTAGTCATAAACTCAAATTGTTTCATAGACTTTACAGGAACGAAAACGCCTGTGCTCATAGGGAATTCTTCCGACACCATAACATAGGGGTAACTGCTAGTAAAATCGTAACTATCTACGTTTTCAATTACTTCGTCAGTATATTTTGCGTTGGCGTGCGTAAAACCACCCGAAAACGCCCTTTGCAGCATAGAAAACTCATCCAAACCTGTTATATTTAAAGAATGAATCTTATCAATATATTTAAAGTTCGGAATCGTCTTGCCTGTTTCGTCAGTTGTTTTAAAGCATACCGAACGGCAATACTTGCGTACAAACCCCGTTTTTGTAATCGGTAAACGTGTTATTCCTTTATATTGTTCTATTAATTCCTGTATATAGCACATCACAACTTTTATGTCGTTCAAACAGTAACCTATTTCTTTTTGGGTCAACGGTGTTTCACTGTGACGCAATAGGCTATAGTCTAAATCCCCGACTAACTTTTCACATTTATATTTGTGAAGTTGTTCGCCCAATTTCGCCAAAGAATATCCCGAAAGTAAGTAACTACAACGGAACTCTAAACCTGTTTTAGTTATTCCGTAAATCGGTTTTCTAAGGTCTATAGAAAAAACCTTTTCCCAATCTAACAATTCACGGAAAAATTGGAACTCATAAGCTAAGTTATGCACGTATATAATAATACGCTTTTTCGGGCATAGTTCCAATATAGCCACGATTTCGGCTAACATATTCAAAAACTCATCCCACGTTCTACCAATAATGCAAAAACCGTTTATTCCAAATTGCCACACATACATTAAAGAACATTTTTCCATTTTGGTTTGTTTACCGCCTAATTTCATATAACGTTCATAACTGTATGTTTCGCCATCCGCATCACGATAAAATGAAGTTGTTTCAATATCGAAAGATACAGGCACATTAAGGAACTTTTCACCCTTATTATTGCCTGTAAAATTCTTTTCGTTCACCGCCAAAGATAAAACCTTTGCAATATCTTTTGGCGTGAAAACTTCTGTTTGTAGTTCAAAGGGTATTTTTCTCATTATAAACCAAATTTTTCAAATTCTGCTAAAATCTTTTTTAACGGTTCATCCGTTTTAAATTCGTCAACGTCATTCACGTATGCTTCTGCCGTTCCACTGTGTGCAATTTGGTCTATTGCATCATCCAAAGCATTTTCAATTCTAACCGCATCATCTTCGATTTGGTCGGACACGTCACGGGATTCCTGTTCAAGTTCACCTGTAAAGTCTTTATATTGCATTAAGTATTGTTCCAAAAATCTTTCATCTGAAACACTTGCAATTTTACCCATTAATTTGTCTTGCATCAACTTAAATTCTTTATCGTTTAAGTCGTAAGACTTTTTCAAGTGATTTGAGTACTCACGTGTACCACTTGCCGTTGATGTAGGTTGTTGCAAAAAAGAAACCGCTTTGGCATATTCGATTTTTAAATCGTTCCAATCGTGTTTCATTGAAAATTTCGCAAAACCTTTGATGTCACCTTTGTTCAACGCAACAACTGCGGGCGAAACTAAACCCGTTGTTGCCACGTTCTGAATACGTCTGTTAGCCTGTTGAAATACACGGGCGATTTCTTTGCGTAAATAGCCACGTGATTCTATTGCATCCATTATTTGCTTGTCAACGTGTATTTTAGAAGTTGATGCAAAAGTTCTTTTTGAAAAACCTATCGGATTCAATTTTGCCATATTATTACAGTTTTAAAATGAAACAAAAAACGGGGCAACAATAAACAAAGTTACTGTTTACCCCGTCACGTTATCCACCCTTTACCCTACGAAAACTACTTGTCAACAAAAGTTATACCATAACATTTCTTTGCGTGCGATTCATATTCGTAAATAGTGTAACCAACTTTGTTGGCTTTGATAGCGTCAACCGCCTCACTATCTGCGAGAATCTCGCGAATCGTGTCACCTGTGAACTGTGGTAAGTTCACCAAACGCTTGTTTTCTGCGTCAATAATAACAGGCGAATCACCCAACTGTGATTTATGAACGTACAAACCATTGATAGGATGCACAACGTCACCGCCACCCTCATTCTCACTGTTGAAAATGTCGGTCAACTTTACAAACGGAAAATCGGTTGTATCAATACCGAAACTTGTCTTATTGAACTTACTTGCAAAACTAAAACCTTTAGCCATAACTTAATCTTTTTAAAACGTTAAACTTCTGTTGTTACTTTACCTCATTCAAACCGTTTGCAGCCGCAAACTCATTCAACCACTTCTTAAAGCGGTTCAACTTTATAACCGCTTTGTCGTCTTTAGCAACTTCGTTTGAAGTCATCAAAGCGTTAACACTTGTAATACAGTTGAAAACAGTTTCATTAAAATTTTCGTTCATAACTTACCTAATTTAAATTGTTAAACTTATATTGTTTATTAAACACGGTGCAAAGATATGGCAAATATATTAAACCACCAAATTATTTTAGTTAAAAAGTATTAAAGAAATAAATTAACTGTTGTTAACACTTATTGTTCCACGTGAAACAGTTTTGTGGCATCCACCTGTTTGTTCCACGTGAAACATACACTTTGCCACCGTTCCACGTGAAACATCATTTTT
>OLSB01003136.1_pt1 | contig 12407 bp, 12 predicted proteins | sample 1672071 | NCBI WGS metagenome assembly OLSB01 (sample SAMEA3136642, study PRJEB25190) | human gut metagenome | biome: human gut; feature: human-associated habitat; material: faeces | place: Austria | collected 2013
TGCGCAGCAGCTCCCATTCCGCGGCGGAGATGCCGAGCGTTTCCGCCTGTTCGGCTTCCAGCTCGCGGTTGATGCGGCCCATCACGTCCGTCCAGCGGCCGAGCCGCGCTTCAAAGTATTGCAGGCCGACGGTTTTCACGGGCTTGAGGTTTTTCCCCTGCTTGCGCTTCATTTCCTTGAGCAGCGCATAGAGCTCCTCGTCCGTGTCGTTCGCGTGGTCGCGGGCGAATTGCTCCTCCGCGGCCTTTCGCACCGGTTCGGCAAGCTCCCGGGCGATGTGGTTTCGGTTGCGCTTTGCGCGCTCATGTCCTGTCATGCAGTGCGCCATGATTCTCTCCCCCGTACAGTTTTTTTGGCTGACGAAAAACAAAAAACGCCGACCTCTCTTCTCCCGAAGGAGAAGAGAGAATCAGCGGTTTCGTCTTCACTACTGTACACACGGAGAGCTCGCCCGCTGTCAGACGGTCCAAGACATGGTAATTCTTCTGGCTTGCGATCCGGAGAATCAATTCTCCGCGCCCGTATCCTACCTTCTCCCGGAGACTTCCCCGGAATGGCGAGCTTTCGCCCCGGCGGCTTTCGCCGCTTCGGTACGGACTCACGCTTACAGCACCGTGCGTGCAGGGGATTTTCACCCCTTTTCTCTTTCACCGGCGCCTGACCCATATCAAAGTCTTTGCAGCAACCGGCTACGTGTCCTTGCAGACCTATTCAGTTGAGTGACTGAAACAAAAAGCAGACAATTCCTTTTACCTGTGGTATGTTTTAAAACGTCAAGATGTAGTATATAAAAAACAAATACATCGCTATATCTTCGATTGCTTCTTTGAAACAAAAAGTCTACCATTATTTCGAGCGGTTTTGGCAAAATCATGTGCTTTCTTCGCCGCAACATGCCGGAGAAAGGGATAGAAAAACCGAAAAAGCTATGCTATGATACGAAAATGGAAAGGCCAACTGGCAGAAAGGGTGGTTTTGCCCCATGCAGAAGAAAAAAATCGCCAATCTCATCATGGTGCTCATCATTGCGATGCTCGCCGCCGGCGGCGGGCTCTGGGCGTTCAGCCAAAGGGACGCCGCCCCTGCCGCGCTCGGCACGGAGTACCATATACAAAAATTGAATGATAATGCACTGACCGAGCCGGAGCAGGAACTCACATGCACCATCACGATCCGGTGCGACACCGTGCTCCAAAGCCTTGATTCACTACGCGAGGAGAAACTCCCCTATGTCCCGCGCGACGGCGTGATGCTGCCGGAGACGACGGTATCCTTTGCCGAGGGAGAGACGGCGTTCGGCGTATTGCAGCGTGTCTGCGCCGCGGCAGAGCTGCAGCTCGAATACAGCTGGACGCCGCTTTACGACAGCTATTATATTGAAGGCATCGGCCATCTCTATGAGTTCGACGCCGGGCCGGAGTCCGGCTGGATGTATAAGGTCAACGGCACGTTCCCCAACTACGGCTGCTCGGGCTACACGCTTGAGGGCGGCGAGGAAATCGTCTGGTGCTACACCTGCGCCGGGCTCGGCGACGACGTCGGCGCGGCGGTTATGGCGAAATGAGAGCAGACGCCTTTTCCAAGCGCCATCCGGCGGTGAACTTTGTGTTCTTCCTCGGCGCCATTCTCGGCGGGATGCTCAACCAGCACCCGGCGTATCTGCTCGCGGGGGTCGTCAGCGGCGCGGCTTATTATCTTCTGCTGCACGGGCGGCGGGGCTGGCGGTTCATCGGGGGTCTTGTTCCCCTGTTTCTCGTGTTCACGGCGGTCAATCCGCTCTTCAACACCTACGGGCCGACGGTACTGTTTACATACTTCGGCCGCCCGTACACGCTCGAAGCACTTTATTACGGCGCGGCGCTCGCGGCGGTGTTCGTCAATATGCTGCTCTGGTTCGGCTGCTATAACGCCGTGCTGACAAGTGACAAGTTCACGAGCCTTTTCGGCAATCTGATTCCGGCGCTCTCGCTTTTGCTCGTGATGGTGCTGCGCATGATCCCCAATCTGATGCGAAAGGCCCGGCAGATCGCCGGGGCCAGAGCGTCCATCGGGCGGGGCGTTTCCGAACAGGACGGCACAAAGGAAAAGCTCGCCGAGGGGATGACCGTGCTCGGTACGCTGACATCGTGGGCGCTCGAGGGCGGCATCGTAACGGCGGACTCCATGCGCAGCCGCGGCTACGGCTGCGCGAAGCGGACGAGCTTCCAGCGCTACGCGATGACCGGCACGGACTGGCTGCTGCTTGCGCTGGAGATCGCGCTGCCGGTGCTCGTTCTTGCTTTCGGCGACGCTGAAGCGGCGTATACGCCGGATCTCTATATTGCTCCCCTCCGGGGGCTGCCGGTGCTCGGCTTTGCCGCCTACGCCGCATTTCTTCTGATCCCCACCGTTCTACATATAAAGGAGACCGTTCAATGGAACATTTCGATATCCAGAATCTGACCTTTTCTCACGCCGCGGCGAAGGGCAAGCTCTCGCTTGACGGCGTTTCGCTGCGCATCCGCGCGGGGGAATTTCTCGTGCTCTGCGGACGCTCCGGCAGCGGCAAGACCACGCTGCTGCGCCATCTCAAGACGGTGCTCACGCCGAACGGCAAGCGCAGCGGCGAGATCCTCTTCTGCGGCACGCCGCTCGCGCAGGTATCCGAGCGCGACCAGGCCGCGAAGATCGGCTTCGTGATGCAGAACCCGGACGATCAGATCGTCACGGACAAGGTCTGGCACGAGCTCGCGTTCGGGCTCGAAAGTCTCGGCTGCGACCAGACGGCCATGCGCACGCGTGTGGCGGAAATGGCCTGCTATTTCGGCATTCAGGACTGGTTCCACCGCGACGTGGCCACGCTCTCCGGCGGACAGAAGCAGCTTTTGAATCTCGCTTCCATCATGGCGATGCAGCCGGATGTGCTGATCCTCGACGAGCCGACGAGCCAGCTGGACCCCATCGCCGCAAGCGATTTTCTCAACACCGTGCGCAAGATCAACACCGAGCTCGGCACGACCGTCATCATCACCGAGCACCGGCTCGAGGACATTTTCCCCTACGCCGACCGCGCCGTCGTGATGGACGGCGGAAAAATTATCGCGGACGGCGCGCCCGCGAACGTCGGGCAGCTGCTCTTCGAGCAGAAGAATCCCATGTTCGCCGCCATGCCCACGCCCGTGCGCGTATTCTACGGCGCGGGCTGCACCGGGGAAAGCCCGCTGACCGTCCGGCAGGGACGCAACTGGCTGAGCAATGAATTTCCCGCCGCGCCGAAAATCAAGGCCGAACCCGCGAGCGCTCCGGCGGAGGTCGAAGACCCGGCGCTGAGTCTGAAGGAGCTGTGGTTCCGGTATGAAAAAGACGGCCGGGACATCCTGCGCGGCGTGTCCGCGGAGATCCCTGCCGGGGATATCTATGCCATTCTCGGCGGCAACGGCGCGGGCAAATCCACAACGCTCAAAGCCATCTGCGGCATCTGCCGCCCATACCGAGGGAAAATCAAGCTCTTCGGCAAGCCGATGGAGAAATACAGCACGAAGGAGCTCTTCCGCGGCTGCATCGCCATGCTGCCGCAGGACCCCAAGAGTCTGTTTGTGAAAAAGACCGTGCGGGAAGACCTCGCGGAGATGACCGCCGACGCGGACAAGATCGCGCGCACGGCGGAGATCTGTCAGATCACGCCGCTGCTCGAGAGCCACCCCTACGATCTCTCCGGCGGCGAGCAGCAGCGCGCGGCTCTCGCCAAGGTGCTGCTCACCGAGCCGAAGCTCCTGCTGCTCGACGAGCCGACAAAAGGCATCGACAGCTTCTTCAAGGAGACGTTCGCCGCAATCCTCGCCGATCTGAAAAAGCAGGGCATCACCATCGTCATGGTGTCGCATGATGTGGAATTCTGCGCCCGGTACGCCGACCGCGTGTCCATGTTCTTCGATGGGCAGATCCTCACGACCGACACGCCGCGCCGGTTCTTCGGAAACAACAGCTTCTATACGACCGCGGCGCACCGCATGAGCCGCCATGTGTTCGACATGGCCGTCACAGCGGAGGACGTCATCGATCTTTACCGGAAAAACAGGGGGAGCTGATATGAAAAAATCCCACATCGCCATGCTTGCGGAGTTCTTTGCTGTGATTCCGCTGACGCTCTATTTCGGCATGCATCTACCCGGGCGAAGCTACTACATTACGAGCACGCTCGTCATTGTGGAGTTGCTCGTGCCTTTTCTGCTGGCGTTTGAAAGCCGGAAGCCGCAGGCACGCGAGCTTGTGGTAATCGCGGTGCTCTCCGCGCTGGCCGTAGCCGCGCGCGTGGTGATTCCGCTGCCGCACTTCAAGGCGATCTTCGCCGTTATCATGCTCTCCGGCATCGCGTTCGGGCCGGAGGCGGGCTTTATGGTGGGCGCGGTCAGCGCGCTTGCAAGCAACTTTTTCTATGGACAGGGTGCGTATACGCCCTGGCAGATGTTTGCCTACGGTGCGGGCGGCATGCTCGCCGGGTTTCTGTTTGCCAAAAACCGTCTGCCGAAAAAGCCCGTTGCAATGGGCATCTTCGGCTTTCTCGCCGTGCTGCTGTTCGTCGGGCCGCTGCTCGACACCTGCACCGTGTTTCTCACGCTGCCGGTCATCAACGCGCAGACGGCGTGGCCGCTCTATGTATCCGGCTTCCCGGTCAATCTGAGCCAAGGCATCTGCACGCTGCTCACGATGCTCCTTTTCGGCAAGCCCCTGCTCGAAAAGCTCGACCGCGTAAAGCTCCAATACGGGATGGGGGAAGACGATGGGGTTTGAGTTCTGCCACCCGGCGGTGAATTTTATTTTCTTCGCCGCCGCGCTCTATGGCAGTATTGCGTTCTCGCACCCGGTGTTTCTCGCCATCGCCTACGCCGCCGCGTTTGCCTACAGCGTCCGGCGGGGCGGACGGCGCGCGCTCGTTTTCGATCTCTGTCTCCTGCCGCTCGTTTTGTTTTTTGCGCTCTGCTATGCCGGAAATCACCACTTCGGCGTGACCGTGCTGCGGCAGAACTTCATCGGGAACAACATGACGGCGGAGAGCCTTGTCTATGGGCTCGTGCTCGGCGTGCGTGCGGCGTGCGTGTGTATGTGGTGCAGCTGCCTGTTCCGTGTCGTGTCGTCCGACAAGGTCGTGTATCTCTTTGGGCGCGTGAGTCCGCGGCTCGCGCTCTTTCTCACGATACTGCTGCGGCTCATCCCGCGTCTGAACCGCGAGGCCGTGCGCATTGATCTCGCCCAAAAGGGCATCGGCCGCGGCAGCGATCAGGGAAATGTCTGGGAACGGCTCGTGCACTGCCTTCGCATTTTCTCCATGCTCATCACCTGGCTCATTCAGGCGCTCGCGCTCGAAGCCGATTCCATGAAGAGCCGCGGCAGCGCTCTGCGCGGTCGGACGGCGTTTTCTATTTATCGCTTTGATAACCGCGACCGCGCGTTCGTCATCGCGCTCTTTTCCGGCATCATTCTGACCGGCATGGGCGTGATCCTCGGCGCGACGGGGATGTTCTATGATCCGGTCATCCTCTGGAAGCCGCTGACCGGTCTCGCCGCTGCCTCGGCGGTGGGCTACGCTTTTCTGTGCCTCCTTCCGCTCGGGCTGGAGCTCTGGACGGAGTGCCGCTTTGAACGGCTGCGCCGCATGGCGTGACCTACGGCGTTTCGCGCACCCAGCGCAGGAACGTCGGCTGCGATACGCCCAACTGCTCCGCCGCGGCGCGCGAACTCATCTCGCCGCTATTCCAGCGGCGGTATACCTCCGCGAATGCGGGCGGAACTTCCAGCCGCGGGCGGCCGAACGTCTGCCCGCGCGCCCGTGCGGCGGCAATGCCCTCGGCCTGCCGTTGGCGGATTAAGGCACGCTCCGTTTCTGCCACATAGCTGAGAAGCTGCAAAACGATATCCGCCGTCAGCGTTCCGGCGAGATCGCGCTCCTGCCGCGTATCGAGCAGCGGCATATCCAGCACCACGACGCCGACGCGCCGCTCGTGTGTGAGAATTCGCCATTGCTCCAAAATTTCGCGGTAGTTCCGCCCTAACCGGTCAATGGATTTGACGGCCAGCGTGTCGCCGGGGCGCAGCCGCCGCACGAGCCGACGGTAGGCCGGGCGGTCAAAGTCCTTTCCGGACTGCCGGTCGGTGAAGATGCGCTCATCCTCCACGCCGAATTCGCGCAGCGCCAGAAGCTGGCGCGCCTCATTCTGCTCGCGGGTCGATACCCGCGCATAGCCAAAGATCTGTGCCATGAGAAAACCTCCGTTTATCAGAATGACAACAGTGTAATAGCTCACTCCGCCACGCTGCCGGATCTTTGGAAATTCCCTTTTTCCATCATTCATAAGAAACCTTCTTTGATACTGCCCGTTGTTCGCTGCCGAATCCGACTGTGCCGTATCATGGAAGGTTTTTTCTTTATATTTGGACATTGAAAATGCATGAGTTTTGACAGGCTGACTGCCTGTTTAACAAGAATAGATGCAGAATATAAAGCGCCTGAACTCGCACAGACGAGCAAAAAGCACTCTTTCAGCGAATTGAACTGCTCCAGTTTGTGCGGACAGCACAAAAAGCCCCCATGTAGGCGATATGAAGTTTAAGCGGAGTGGCGCAGCGTCAGCGGCGCCACTCCGGTCTTTGTCTGGATGCGCTCGTGGTTGTAGAAGTGAATATAACGATCAATCATTTCATTGGCTTCATTGGAGGACACCGGTTTGTGTCTGTAAATACACTCGGTTTTGAGAATGGAGAAAAAATTTTCTGCCATCGCATTGTCATAGCAGTTCCCGCGTCTTGACATGGACGGAGTTATACCGTATTTTTGAGTTAGCTTGAAATATGCTTGGGATGTATATTGAAAGCCCTGGTCGCTGTGGAGCTGCAACTCCGCAGCGACCCTCTTTTTCTCTTTGCGCATAGCAAGGCGGATCGTGTCCAGCACAAGGTTAACCGTTTGTTCTGTGCCAGTCTTATAAGCGACAATGCTGTTATCGTATAGATCCCGGATCATTGACAGATACAGAATGCCTTGCTTTGTGTGTATATACGAAATGTCTGTGACCCATTTTCTGTTAGGCTTATCAGCATGAAACTGCCTGTTGAGCAGGTTCTCATAGCGATGCAGCTGCTGTCCCATGTTGGCCCACTTCCTTCGACGGCGGATTTCAGACAACAGATCGTATTTTTTCATCACACGCAGAATGGTTTTGGGATTGCAATGTATGCCTTTGGATTCCAACGCAAGACACATCCTGCGATATCCGTATGTGTTGAAGCTTTTTTCCTGCTGCTGGCGGATCGCTGCCGCCAGCTCCGCATCCTTTTCCGGCTTTCCTATCCTGCGGACAAAATCATAGTACCCGCTTCGTGATACGCCAAAAAATCGACACATCGTGGATACTGAATATTCCGACCGATGACGATGGATAACAGCGTACTTTGTCCGTGGCCTCACTTCCTTTCTATGGATTGCAGAAAATCCCGCAACAGTTCATTCTCCATTTTCAGCCGCTTGTTTTCGTACTTGTACTCGGCTAATGTTTTTGCAGGCTTACGGCCTCGCTGCTTAGGAATACCTTCTGCATTTCGCCTACGCTCTCTTTTCAATAGTCCCTTTACTACACTTGAATCCATAGTATTCCGCGATCTCCCGCTGCGTTTTCCCTGCTTCTATCATTGCTTTAATCTCTGGATACAGCAACCGTACATGGGTATATTCTCTTTTTGACATAACAGCACCCCCTGATGTAGTTCTATTTTCCTACATCAGGGGGTGTTTTGTCTATTGTCCGTTTTTACTGGTCCTGTTCAATCCGCTGGACAGGTGCTTTTTCTCGTCCTGCGCATGTCGTGCTGAACCTACGATTTTATTAAAGTTGTTTCTCTGCTTTTCCCTATGTCCGAAACATGATTACAATATGTGCAGACCCAAAAGGAAAGCAGGCGAAATTACCAATGGAACAAAAAAGAATTACCGAAGAAGCGATACAGGCCTTTCGCCAATATCTGATCCGGGACGAAAAGAGCGCGGTCACCGTGGAGAAATACCTCCGGGACGTCCGTGCTTTTCAAGCCTTTATCGGAGAAACGCCAGTAGAGAAGGAGCTGGTTATCCATTACAAAAACCATCTGCTGGAAGAAAGCTATGCGGTGCGGTCCATCAATTCCATGCTGGCCAGCGTGAACAGCTTCCTGATTTTTATGGATTGGCCGGACTGCAAGGTAAAATCCCTCAAAGTGCAGCGTCAGGTTTATTGTGCGGAGGAAAAGGAGCTGACAAAGGCAGAGTACGAGCGGCTTTTAAAAGCGGCAGGGAAGAACGAGCAGCTTCGGCTGGTGATGGAGACCATTTGCTCCACCGGCATCCGCGTGTCCGAACTGAAATATTTTACGGCGGAAGCGGTGAGGCGCGGGGAGGTTATTGTGCGCTGCAAGGCCAAGACCCGGACGATCCTGCTTCCCGGCAAGCTGAGACGGCTGCTTCTGGATTATGCCGGAAAACAGAAAATCCGCTCCGGCGTGATCTTTCTCACGGGGCGCGGAAAACCTCTGGATCGGAAAGCCATATGGGCGCAGATGAAAGGGCTGTGCAAAGCCGCCGGGGTAAAGCCGGGCAAGGTCTTTCCCCATAACCTGCGGAAACTCTTTGCCAGAACCTTTTACGGCATCGAAAAGGACATTGCAAAGCTGGCGGATATTTTAGGGCACAGCAGCGTAGATACGACCCGCATCTATATCATGACCTCCGGCACGGAGCACCGCCAGAAGCTCGAACGGCTGGGGCTGGTCGTATAGAAAAAAGCCCGACATAATTCGCATTATGTCGGGAGCAAACAACATATACATACAAAGTTTGCATTAATCCTTGATATTTTTATAGCACTTACCGCTCGAAAAATCAAGTTTCAATGCAGAAAAAGTTCACAAAAAAGCGAAAAATTTTTAATCAACGTCCATATCGTCGAAAACGAGCAACACAACAACACCCACTGCTGCGTTTTTTCAAAAAAACGTGGAAGGGGGTGTGCTTTTGCGCGCCCAAAATGGAACATCATTTTCGTGTCGAACGCCCGCCGCTGCTTCTCCTTTGGACATAATTGGACATAATGCGAATTATGTCTAAATAAGCGGAAGCATTAAGGAATCAGAAAGAAGCTATATGAGCAAATCTCTCAAAAAGGTGTGGAATGTGGTCAGCAGCATTCTGGTTGCGCTGGTGGTGATTCTGGCGCTTCTGCTGGTGGGCGCAAGAGTTGCCGGGTTGCAGGTGTTCACCGTGCTGTCCGGCTCCATGGAGCCGACGTATCACACGGGCGCGCTGATTTATGTGAAAAAGGTCGACCCCTACACCATCACGGAGGGGCAGCCCATCACGTTTATGCTGGACGAAAACACCGTGGCCACGCACCGCGTTGTGGGCATTGTCCCCGACGAGGAAGACCCCACCGTGATCCGCTTCCGCACCAAGGGCGACGCAAACGAAGCAGAAGACGCTCGGCTTGTTCATTATAAAAACGTCATTGGTACGCCGGTTTTCTCCATCCCATATCTGGGCTATGCGACAAATTACATCCAGCACCCGCCCGGAATGTACGTTGCGATTTCCGCAGGCGCGATACTTCTGCTGCTGATGTTCCTCCCCGACATGTTTCCGGATGACCGGGACGAGGAAATAAAGCTCTCCCGGCCCGGCAAAGGCAGACATACGGCAGAATACAAAGCCGCTGCCTCCAAAGCGGCATCGGAGAAAACGATCGGCGAAAACCGGACGGATTAAACTTGCCGCAAAAAGAATTGCAGCAGGCAGACGATCCCAATGGAAACGTTTTGCCTGTTGAAATAAAACCAACCGCAAATCACCAAGGGAAGGAGGAAAAAGAAATATGAAACACCGTGCAAACCGCCGCCGCATGAGCAACAAAAAGTTCATTGCGATTCTGTCCGTTTTCGTAATGCTGGCATTGACGATGGTGGTCGGCTGTGCTGTAGACGGAACGGTCGCCTGGCTCGTCAGCAAGTCGGAGACTTCTGTCAGTGAATTCACCCTCGGAAACATCAATATTAAACTGGTCGAGGAATCGGGGGGTCAGCCGCTCAAAATCATCCCCGGCGTTGAAATCAGGAGATCCCTGAGTGTGACGGTCGATCCCAACTCCGAAGCCTGCTGGCTGTTTGTGAAGGTAGAGGGAACGAACTGGCCGGCGAAGGTTTCCTACTCCGTTGCCGGGGGAACCGGCGGCTGGACAGCTCTCAGCGGCTATCCCGGCGTTTACTATTGCGAAGTCAGCGCGGAGAATGCCAGAACAGGTGTGGAGTACGATGTGAACTGTAATGTCACGGTCAGCGAGGAGCTGACCAAGGCAGAAGTTGACAGCATTGCTTCTGGAACCCAGCCCCAGCTGTCGTTCACGGCCTACGCTGTCCAGCGCGACGGTATTAACGATGTAACTAAAGCTTGGGAAGCTGCTAACCCCGCCCCCGCTAACCCCTGAGCATTTCCTTACATGCAGCGCAAATAGTCCTGTAGGTCACGCGGTCTTTCCAAAGAGCCGCGTCAATGAGTATCCACCTGCGCACGGGCGCAGAAATAATACATAAAAGGAGAAACAACCACATGAAAAAGAAAATCACCGCATTGTGCCTCTGCGTCGCCCTGCTGGCGGTCGCCGTTGTGGGCGCATCCCTCGCTTATTTCACCGACACCAAGTCTGCCACCAATACGTTTACCGTGGGAAACGTCAAGATTGACCTGATCGAGTCCCGGTTCCACCGCGAAGGCAACGACAACTCCGGCGATACCATCCCCGACCCCACCCACAAGGTGACTGCTGACGACAACATGAAATATGTCACCACGGGCAACAAGGCGTTCACCGATGCCGAGATCAAGGCAGACGCCGAGACCTATCAGGCCGACTACCTGGCCGTAAAGGGCCAGAACATGGTTCCCGGCCGCGGCGTCGCCAAGTGCCCGTATGTCGTCAACACCGGCGCAAATGACGCTTACATCCGCATCCGCGTGATGGTCCCCTCCGCAGTCAACAATGACTTTGATCAGAATGTAGAGAATGGTGGCATTATCACCAACCAGTGGTGCAGCACCGCCTTTATCAGCGGCGAGTTCATCGATGGCAAGGGCGGCGGCTGGAACAATGCACCTGCGATTGAACGGAATGTTAATAAGGACGGCATGATGTATGACGTTTACACCTTCACCCGCACCGAGCCTCTGAAGGCCGGCGCTATGACCGAGTGGAACGTCTGGAACTTCATCGGCATCAGTGAAAAAGCTACCAACGCCGATATCCAGAAGGCCATCGATGCCGGTGCTATCAAGGTTGTCGAGACCGACGGCGCTAAGGTCATGACCCTGAACGTTCTGGTCGAGGCCGACGCCATCCAGGCCGAGGGCTTTGCCAATGCTGCGGAAGCTTGGACTGCTTTCGCCGCGCAGGCGTAATAGTCCTGTAGGTCACGCGGTCTTTCCAAAGAGCCGCGTCAATGAGTACCCACCTGCGCACGGGCGCAGAAATAATACATAAAAGGAGAAACAACCACATGAAAAAGAAAATCACCGCATTGTGCCTCTGCGTCGCCCTGCTGGCGGTCGCCGTCGTGGGCGCATCCCTCGCTTACTTCACCGACACCGATAAAGCCACCAATACGTTTACCGTGGGAAACGTCAAGATCGACCTGATCGAGCAGCAGAAGGGCAAGAATGGTCTGGAAAACTTCGTGAATGACAAGACCCTGGTACCCGGCACAAGCGATAAAAATGCTGTTTCCAAGATCGTCACGGTCAAGAACAACGGCAAGAACGACGCTTGGGTGTGGGTTGATCTCATGATTCCTGCCTACCTCGTAAGCAACGAGTATCCCACCAATGAGAGCAAAAATGCCCTGCATTGGAACAGCTACGGCTGCTTCAACGTGGAGTACAATTCCGGCAATTATTGGGGCCTTGCAACCTCTGATGGCATCGTCGGCGCTGACCACAAGGTTATCGACCCGGACATGGTTGCTGTTGAAGATGGCCTTTGGTATGACTACCAGAAAATTGACACGGAAACGATTGGTGAAGGTGATTCTGCGCTTGAGTATGTTGTCATCCGCACGAAGATGCAGAACAAGCTGCCTGCCGGCAAGATCTCTCTGCCCTGCCTGGCACAGGTCTACATGGATTGGCGCATTGACGTGGACGGCGAGAACTTCATTCTCCCCGACGGCAGAACCATTCCCACCAGCGCGAGCTGGGAGATTCTTGTCAATGCCTATGCAATTCAGGGCGACGGCTTTGATACTGTTGATGAAGCTATCGCCGCCTATGACAACAACGGCAAGTAATTTCCCCGCCTAAAGCCTCCCTCTGACGAGGGAGCCGGGGGAACCCTTCCGCAAACCCGCTTGCCTCCCCTGAAAGG
>OLSB01003155.1_pt1 | contig 12343 bp, 9 predicted proteins | sample 1672071 | NCBI WGS metagenome assembly OLSB01 (sample SAMEA3136642, study PRJEB25190) | human gut metagenome | biome: human gut; feature: human-associated habitat; material: faeces | place: Austria | collected 2013
TGATTTAAATGTTTAATTTTTATTTGCGTGTGTCCAAAAAACGTTGACTAGTGCAATAGTTTAGAGATCACCCACACCCACACGATAATTTAGAGCGCCATTCGAAGTCTTTTATATTTCTACGGAGCGTTTATTGTGTCATAGGCAGCAAGAAGCTATAATAACAGAAGAAGGAGAAAAACTATGGATAATACGAAAACAGGCAGGCTTATTTACAAGCTCAGGAAAGAAAAAAATATGACACAGAGAGAACTGGCGGATATGCTCAATGTGAGCGACAAAGCTGTTTCCAAGTGGGAGAGAGGTATGGGATGTCCTGATGTTTCGCTGCTGACAGAAATTTCTCATGTGTTCGGAATTGAAATAAAAAAACTCCTTGAAGGGGAACTGGGAGAAAAGGATATTTTAGGAGGGAATATGAAAAGAACTGAATTTTATGTATGCCCCGTATGCGGCAACGTAATTGCCGCAATGGCGGAGGCAGATATATATTGCTGCGGTAAAAAACTTGAAACACAGAAACCTAAAAAAGCCGGAGAGGGTGAAGAACTTCATGTGGAGATAATAGAAAATGATTATTTTATTACAGGCAGCCATGAAATGACAAAAGAGCATTATATAACTTTCGTTGCGCTGCTTACGGGAGATGGCCTTATGCTTCGGAAACTGTATCCTCAGTGGGATCTGCAGACAAGAATACCTAATGTGGGAAGGGGCAGACTCATCTGGAACTGCAAAAAAGATGGGTTGTATTATATGGACCTTATGATCGTAAAGGGACAAAAACATAAGATAATCTGAGATTTACGACTTCAAATGTGACATAACAGTCACTTCCGTTTCTTGACTTGCTGTGATACAATGTAATATAGGTTTGAGGTTTTTTACAGAAAGGCGGAAACAGATGCTTGATTTTTTTGAAGGCAATTTCCAGTTAGGCAATTTGTTCACGGAGCTGGTGCGATGGGTATTTGTGTTTTTGGCAATATATATTTTGCTCAGAGCTATCAAATCTCTGCTTAAAAGCAAGAATCCGGCAGAAGTGTGGGCATATATACATCTGACTACATACAAGACAGATGAGGACGGAAATCCGGCAGGCGTGGAGGAAGCCAGCGTGCCGCTGACTCACTGGGAAAATGTTATAGGAAGAGCAGGAAGCTGCGATATATCCGTGGAGGATCCTACACTTTCACGCAACCATGGAATCCTCATGAGGAATACCAGAGGAAAATGGATATACAGGGATCTGGGTTCCAGAAACGGAACATATATAAATGATGAAGATGTAAGTGCTTTGCGGGGAGCCAGAAGATCAAAAAAAGCTTCAGGCAGAGGACTTTTGAAATGGGGTGACGCGGGCACCAGGATGGGTGACGCTGTCCAAGTGGAGTACGGAGACGTAATTAAAACCGGGATGACGGAAATGGTGCTGTACCCTATAAGCTTAGAAGAAAAAAATAATAATACAGCCATGAGGCGTTCGGATACACAAGTCATGTCAGCGGGGCCGTCCCTTGCAGCACTGACCCTGTTTCAGCTTCTGACGGCTTTTCAGCTGGGGATTGCACTGGGCACAGAACATATGGTGCAGGTGTACGCGGCTTTTGGCGGTTTAATGCTGCTGATGTGGACATATTTCGCAGTAATGAAAAGTCTGGGGAATACTGCCTTTGAGATGGAGACCATAGCCTTTTTCCTGTCTACCCTCAGTCTGGCGGTGGTGGCTTCTTCGGCGCCTGAAAGCCTGTTTAAACAGTTCATATCGCTGGCAATGGGAGTGACAGCGATGTTCGTGATGTGCATAATTCTGCGCAAGCTGGAGAGAGCAAAATCCATGCGGATAGTGCTTATGGTCGTAGCGGCACTTCTTCTCATTGCCAACCTCACAATAGGAACCTTCAGCTACGGAGCGCGCAACTGGATACAGATAGGAGGATTTTCTTTCCAGCCATCAGAGCTGGTAAAGGTGGCTTTTATATGGCTGGGCGCCGCAACACTTGATGAATTGTATGAAAAAAAGAATCTTATGATATTTTTGCTTTTCTCGGCATACTGTTTTGCATGTCTGGGCCTCATGGGAGATTTCGGAACCGCAATAATATTCTTTGCAACTTTCCTGATAATATCATTTCTCAGGAGCGGCGATTTTTCAAAGCTTGTTCTGCTGGTGGGAGCAGCAGCTGCAGGTGGATTTATGATATTGAGATTTAAACCTTATGTGGCTGCAAGATTCGCTTCATGGGGACATGTCTGGGATGCGGCAGTGGTGGATGCTGCGGGGTTCCAGCAGAGCAGAACAATGAGTGCGGCGGCAAGCGGCGGACTTGTGGGAGTAGGGGCCGGAGAAGGCTGGCTGGAAAGCGTCCCTGCTGCTGACACTGATATGGTGTTTGGCATGCTGATAGAAGAATGGGGACTGATTATAGCAGTCCTGGCGGTACTGTCCATAGTAACTCTGTCTGTATTTGCATACAGATCTATTCTGGCGGGGAGGTCCACATACTATACCATAGCTGCCTGCGGGGCAATGTCAATGTTCCTGTTCCAGACCATGCTCAATGTGTTCGGATGTGTGGACTTACTGCCTTTTACGGGAGTAACTTTCCCATTCGTTTCCAATGGAGGAACCAGCATGCTGGTGTCATGGGCACTTCTGGCATTTCTTAAGGCATCGGATACCAGAGAGAGGGCGAGCATCGCAGTAAAAGCAGGGGGTAAGATATGAAAAAGATGGAAAGCAGGGCACTCCTCTGCCTGATTATGGCAGCAGCGCTGATAGCGGGTCTGGGAGTATTTGTAGTAAAGTTGGTGATAAACGGGGGAACATGGGCATCCTTTTATGCCAATACCCACGTTTACAGCGAAGGTCGCCTGGCCGTAGGGACTGTATATGACAGAAACGGAGAGCTGCTGCTGAAAAATGACAGCGAGGGTCAGCATTATAACGAAGACTACGGCATAAGGAGAGCAACTCTTCATGTCGTGGGAGATAAGGGGCAGAACATATCTACGGGCGCCAATTATGCCTTTCGCAGCAGAATCGTCGGATATAATATCGTCACAGGTACAAAAGGCACACTGCTGGGATCGGGAAGAGATGTGAAACTTACAATAGATGCTCAAGCTTCTAAAACAGCATATAATGCGCTGAACGGATATGACGGATTTGTGGGAGTTTACAACTATAAAACGGGAGAGATTCTGTGCCTTGTAAGCAGCCCGGGATTTGACCCTGAATCAGAAGAAGAGACCCGGAATGCCGAATCGGGTTCTTATATAAACAAGGTGATTTCAGCTACTGCTACACCGGGGTCCACCTTTAAACTGGTCACTACGGCAGCAGCTCTTGAGAATATACCGGATATTAATGAATGGTCTTTTAAATGCAACGGCAGTTACGAAATTGAAGGAGAAAAGGTTACCTGTGAGACTCCCCACGGAACGGTGGACATATATGGCGCCCTTTCAAATTCATGCAACTGCGCATATTCTTCTCTTGCGGTGGAAATGGGAGGAGAAGTTATGCAGCAGACCGTAGACAAACTGGGCCTTACGTCTTCCTATGATATTAACGGAATAAAAAGTGTTCCCGGAAGCTTTAACTTTGATACTTATAACATCAATCTGGGATGGGCAGGAATAGGCCAGTTCGAGGATCAGGTAAACCCGCTGTCCATGATGGTGTATATCGGCGCCATTGCAGGTGGAGGTGAGGCTGCGGAGCCCTGTATACTGCAGGGAAGCAGCAGCGGAAAAATCAGGCTTCTGGAGGCTGATACCGCGCAGCAGATAGGCAATATGATGAGAAACAATGTTGTGACCAATTACGGTGATCAGAATTATCCGGGACTGGAGCTCCACGCTAAATCAGGCACTGCAGAAGGTGCACCCGGCAGAGCCTCTGATGCCTGGTTCTGCGGATATTCCGGCGATCTGGCCTTTGTAGTATGCGTTGAAAGAGGCGGCTATGGCGCCGTCACAGCGGGACCGGTAGCGTCCAAAGTGCTGCAGGCTCTTAATGCTAACAGCTGATGAGACACTATGAATAGATTCAAGTTAATAATTTTGTAAGAAACAAATGGGCTCCTTTGTAAAAAAGAGCCCTTAATATATGGTCATAAGGCGAAAGGAGAGTAGTTTGATGGAGAACTTGCAGAACATGAACATCCTGGTTTGCGATGATGATAAGGAAATAGCAGGGGCAATAGAAATATATCTGCGCAATGAGGGGTACAAGGTGTTTAAAGCCTACAACGGTCTTGAGGCTCTTGAGATTGCAAGAAAAGAAACTCTTCACCTGATAATCATGGATATAATGATGCCTAAGATGGACGGAGTACAGGCCACCATGAAACTGCGGGAAGAGAAAAACATCCCCATCATAATGCTTTCCGCCAAGTCAGAAGATTATGACAAGATTACGGGTCTCAATGTCGGAGCTGATGACTATGTGACAAAGCCTTTCAACCCGCTGGAACTTATAGCACGGGTAAAATCTCAACTGAGGAGATATGTGAATCTGGGAAGTCTCACCGGAAGTCCGGCAGTATCGGGCGTGTACAAATCAGGGGGGCTGGTTGTGGACGACAACGAAAAAAGGGTTACTTTGGATGGAGAACAGGTTGTTGTGACGCCTATCGAATTTGGAATTTTGAAATTGCTGACGGAGAATGCAGGACGAGTGTACAGTATAGAGCAGATTTATGAAGCCGTATGGAACGAACCGGCATACAGCCCTGAGAATACGGTGGCAGTACATATCAGAAGAATCAGGGAGAAAATTGAAATTGACCCGAAAAATCCTAGATATTTAAAGGTGGTGTGGGGGATTGGATACAAAATTGAAAAAATCTAACTCCGGACGGACAGCATACGGTTTCCTTTTCTTCATTGAGGTAATTATCATTACATGTGTTGGAATTGCCGGAAGCATGTTTGCTGCGCTCCAGGATATGAGGTGGATGAAAGATGTACATGACGGGTACTATTACGGGCAGATAACAGATGCTGCAAGGCATGACTGGCTGCTGAATTTTACGGGCATAGGTATGATTGTTGGAGCTGTTATAGCTGTAGGATTACTGATTCTGCTGGCGGTAATGAGCGGCCGATATGCAAAAGATGAGGAAGGAAGAATTCATCTGACATGGTTTGACTGCATCTGGTCGGAAATTCAGGCAGCAGGGGCAGTAGGTCTCGGACTGCTGGTGTGCCTGTGCATGCAGCAGTTCTATTACATGTGGTTTTCCGGAGATTTTCTGGGGGTATGGGAGCTCAATGAAAACATCAGCGGCTCAATACCTGCCAATGTGGAAGGAACCTTCCTTGTAGCGGCAATGGTTGTCTTAACCGCCGTTATGCTGCTGTGCCTGATGTCTCTGATAAAGAAGTTCAAAGCGCATATGCTCTGGCAGAAATCACTTCTGGGCGGAAGCATTCTTGCAATCTACAAAGCTGTAAAAAGCAGCGACAGGACACTGCTGAAGATTATGATAATCCTCATTGCAGGGGCGTTTTTATCAGCTACATGGATAGGACTTCCTTTTGTGCTGGTTCTTATTCTTATCTTTGTACCAAGTCTTGTGAAAAAATTCAGAAACATCAAACAGGGCGTGGAAGAAGTTAAAAACGGAAACCTGTCATACAAAATAGAAACAGATTACGGGGAGAAAGGCATAAAAGGAGAGCTGGACAGACTGGCTGACAACATAAACCAGATATCCAGAGCATCCAATATTGCGGTTCAGAATGAGCTCAAAAATCAGCGTATGAAGACAGAACTTATTTCCAACGTATCTCATGATCTGAAAACACCGCTTACTTCTATGATATCGTATGTGGATCTGATGAAAAAAGAGGGACTGGACAGTCCTAATGCACCTGAGTATCTTGACATTATCGATCAGAAGACTCAGCGGCTGAAGGTGCTTACAGAAAACCTTTTTGAAGCAGCCAAAGCCTCCTCCGGAGCAATTCCGGTAAATATGGAAGCCATTGACATAACATCGCTTCTGACGCAGAGCCTTGCCGAGATGGAAGAGCGGTTAAGTGCCAAATCACTGGACGTGCAGGTGAAAAATCTGTGTGAAGGTACCAGAGTGGTGGCCGACGGACAGCTGATGTGGAGAGTCATAGAAAATCTGCTGGGAAACGTTTCCAAGTATGCTCTTGAAGGAAGCCGTGTTTATATCGATGTCAGAGAGATCAGCGTAAAGGGCCGTGACGATGTGGTTCTGGAAATAAAAAATATATCCAGGGATCAGCTGAATATTTCAGCTGATGAGCTGATGGAGAGATTTAAAAGAGGCGATGAATCCAGAAACACCGAAGGAAGCGGACTTGGTCTGGCTATTGCCAAGGATCTGGTAAAACTTATGAATGGAATCTTTGAGATAACCGTAGACGGTGATCTGTTCAAGGCAACTGTCATGCTTGAAAAGGCAGAAGAGAACCAACAGAAAAAAACAGAATAGTCTTCAATATAAATCGGGTCTGCCGCATAGCATCATATGCAGCAGACCTGATTTTATCGTTAAAAATGTCCAGATATTCCATTTAAGGCCTGTATTCAAAACAGTCCATAAACCTGAGTTTAAACTGGTTTATCCTGTGAAGCCTGTCAATACGTTCTTTGGTGGCAATATCATCTATTTCGCCTGTGCGGATATACCTGTCCAGAACGGCGTAAGTGAAGCCCAGATTTTCTTCATCAGTTTTTGGCTGCAGACCATCTATAGGTGTCTTGTCCACAAACATTGAAGGAAGGCCCAGTTCCCGGCCTATAGCCTTTACCTCCTGTACTGTGAGTCTGCTGAGAGGGCTGAAATCACCGGCGCCGTCTCCGTAACGTGTTGCGTATCCCACCCAGTCCTCACTAAGGTTGCATGTATTGGCAACGCGGCCATTGAGGGATTGAGACACCGCATATGTTGCAGCCATTCTGAGCCGTGGCGGCAGGTTGGTTACTGTCTGAACCGCAACTTCAGGAAGCTGTTCCTGCAGCTTTTTCATAAGGCCGTCAAAGCAGTCCTGAATGTTTATTTCATAATGTCTGATTCCCAGATGTTCCACAAGAGCTTTTGAAACATCAATATCAAACTGCTGTCCTTTAGGTAAAAGAACACCGATTACCCGCTCTCTGCCAAGAGCTTCTACACAGAGGGCTGCAACAACTGAGCTGTCTTTTCCTCCTGAGATTGCTACTATGGCGTTACATCCGGGGCCGTTTTCTTCGAACCAGTCACGAATCCATTTTACTATATCTTGAGTCACTTTTTTTGCATCAAATTCCATGTCCTAAACCTCCTATGGGTTTATTATAAACTATTTTCCGAAAAAGAAAAGACCGGATAGTGTGCATTACGGATATTTTAAAACAATTAAAACAGTAAGGGGGATTGACACGAAGACAAGTAAATGGTAAAATTTACCATAAAGTTTTTTCCTGAGTCTCGGGCAGCATTTCTTAGCATCGGCCGTATAGCGAGATAACTTGCGGCATGAGATGTTTTGTTATATAATATAATGAAATAAATTCATAAGGAAAGGTATCTATGAAGGAATTATTTGTAAAAGACCTTAGAAAAGACATGGAGATCACGGAATTCTTTATGGCAAAAACCACTGTCATCAAAGTCGGATCAAATGGCAAACAATACCTTGATATTACTCTTGGCGACAAGACCGGAGAAATATCCGGGAAAAAGTGGGATGTAAGTGATGCGGAATATCCAATGCTGAAAGCCATTCCGGAAAAATCCATTGTAAAGGTCAAAGGAGTAGTAACCGAGTGGCAGGGACAGCTGCAGATGCGGGTACAGCGTATACGGGAAGTAAAGCCTGAGGACGATCAGAATATATGTGATTTTGTAAAAGCGGCACCTGAAGAGCCGCAGGAAATGTATGATTACATATATGCCACAGCCGAAAGCATGCAGGACAGTGATCTGAAGCGTCTGTGTGTCAAAGTCCTTACAGATAATAAAGAAAAAATAATGTACTACCCTGCTGCCCAGAAAAACCATCATGCTCAACTGGCAGGGCTGCTGTATCATATGAAGAGAATGCTGATGACAGGTGAAGGTGTGTGCAGCGTATATAAAAATCTCAACAGGGATCTGGTATGTGCCGGAGTTATCCTGCACGACATGGAAAAGCTAAATGAAATAGAGTCAGGAACCGATGGTATTGCAACAGGATACTCTTTTGAAGGGCAGATGCTGGGACATATTATACAGGGCGTGAAAAAACTAGACAGCCTGGCAATTGAACTGGATATTCCCAGAGAGAAGGCTATCATGCTGGAGCACATGATTCTGTCTCATCATTATGAGCCGGAATTTGGAAGTCCGAAAAAGCCTTTGTTCCCTGAAGCAGAAGTTCTCCACTATCTGGACATTCTGGACGCAAGAATGTTTGATATGGAAGCGGCACTGGAAGCCACAGAACCGGGCAGCTTCAGCGACAGAGTATGGACTCTTGACAACAGAAAACTTTATAAACCGGAAGGAGAATAAAACTGATGTTAGTAAAATTACCAAGAGAAGTCGGCAAGATTATGACAAAACTGCAGTCCGAAGGATTTGAAGCATATGTCGTGGGTGATTGCGTAAGAGACTCGATTTTGGGCAAAAAGCCTTTCGGTTGGGACATATCAACTGATGCAGGCCTTGATAAAATGACAGAGTTGTTTCCGGAAGCACAGATCCTCAGCAGAAAATACAGTGTATTGAGATTTGAATACATTGATGAAGTTACAGATAAAGACGGTCAGGTAGTGGGCGAAGAAGGAATTATCATTGACTTGGGGACTTATCGCCGAGGCGACAATGATGTGAAAGCTTTGCCGGGAGAAGTGAGCTTTTCAGACACTGTTGAAGATGATATAAAACGCAAGGATTTCACCATAAATGCCATTGCTGATAGTCAGACCGGAACTGTTGATATTTTCGGAGGCAGAGACGACATACGCAAGAAGCTCATCCGAGCTGCGGGAGATGCGGATGCCGGATTTAAAGCTGACCCTATACGTATGTTCAGAGCTGTAAGACTTGCGGCTCAGCTGGGATTCGATCTGCATAAAAGCGTATATGATGCGATAGTTGCAAACCATGGACTTTTGGATAATGTAAATCCAGACAAACTGAGAGAGGAATTCACGGCAATGCTGTCAGCGCCTGAAGCAGGCAAAGGTCTTAGTATGATGATGGACACCGGAATGCTTTCGGCAATTCTGGGACAGAAAGTAGTGGACGGCCTTACACGTAGAGAAATGCAGGATCTTACGGTTCTAAGTCAGAACATAGATAAAACACAGCCCGTTGAAACCAGAAGACTGGGACTGTTTTTTACCTGCATAGACAAGAAAAAAGCAAAGCCGGCCATAGAAAGACTTAATTTTGACGAAAAGACACATCAGCATCTGATAGATGCCATAAATGATATGCCTAAACTGTATTTCACAGCTACAAAACCTGAACTTAAGAAATTTATCTACCGCAGAGGCTGGGAAAGATATGAATATCTGGCAAATCTCGAAAAGGCTCAGAGAATTATTTTTGATTACTTCTCCGAAACGAAGATAAGAAGTAAGATATATATGCTGGAAGAAATTCAGCATTACGGTGAGCCTATATTCCCGGAGGACCTGAAAATAGATGCCAATGATCTTGTAGAGGCAGGAATATGCACCAGAGAAAATGCAGATAAACTTCTTGGGATGGTGACAGAAGAGGTTCATACCCACCCCAGAAAAAATACGCGGGAAGAACTGCTCAGGCTGGCAAAGAGATACAGCAAGAATAAAATTGCTGCAGCCATGAGAGGAATTCACTGGTCAAGATAAACGTAAGGCGGACTGAAAACCGTAATTTAAAAATGAGAGACTTTGATGCATTTGATGAAAGACAATCTGAAATAACAAAAATAAGCCAGGTCACCCCGGAGGTGACCTTGTTTTTACGACGATTGGGATTTACAAACTACTATATCATAAAAATATTTTCTCTTGTGGGGGATGCAGCTATAGGGCTTACTGAAGATGATCCTTACTGGCTCCTGGAAGAGTTTCCTCACATGAAATTTTCAGCGGCAGATGAGGCAGCACTGAAACTGGGTTTCGGATATGACAGCTATTACAGAATACAGGCAGCTATAAAACACGGACTTTCCTCCTACGTCAGGGAAGGTCATACCTTTGTTCCCGCGCGAGAGTTCTGCATACAGATAGGCCAGTTTCTGGCCATAAGCAGCGAGAGTGTTGAAGATGTAATGGAGGATATGGCTCTTTCGGGAGAACTGCAGCTTACCCTGCTGGACGGCAAAGAGGTACTGTATTTTTACGGATATTACAAGACGGAATGTGAAGTCGTAAGCAAGGTTGCGGCTTTGAGCAGCAGAAAGCCCGTGAAGATTGCGGCAAACATAGATGCGGTTATTAAGGGAGCAGAAAGCCGAAAAGGAATAAATTTATCTGAAGAACAAAGAAAAGCGGTGAAAAGCTCTCTGGAGCATGGTATGTCCATCATCACAGGCGGACCGGGAACGGGAAAAACTACAATAATCAGTATGTTGATAACAATTCTGCAGGAAGCCGGGCTGAAAACAGAGATGGCGGCACCTACGGGAAGAGCGGCAAAGAGGATAACCGAAGCCACGGGAAAGGGTGCGATGACAGTGCATCGTCTGCTGGAATATTATTATGATGAAGGAGCCGGCCATATGGCTTTTGGCAGGAATGCCATGAACAAACTGGAATGCGACGCTGTAATAGTTGACGAGGCTTCCATGATGGACCTGATGCTTACGGGAGCTCTACTGAGAGCACTTAAAGATGACAGCATTCTTATCTTTACAGGAGATGCAGACCAGCTACCCTCAGTGGGTGCAGGAAACGTTCTGAGAGATATGATAGAAAGCGGGTATGTGTACACATCAAGGCTTACTGAAATTTTCCGGCAGGCAGAAGAAAGCAATATAGTTATAAATGCACACAGAATCAACAGAGGTGATTATCCGTCTTTCGGAGGTGACTTTGTGCTGGAAGAGGCGGATAAGCAGCAGGATATATTAGACAGAATAACTGCCATAACATCAGGGTGCGATCCGGAAAAAGTACAAATACTTACTCCCACCAAAAAAGGTCTTCTGGGCAGCGTAAACCTTAATGTTTATCTGCAGAAAGTCTTCAATCCGCCTTCAGACCAAAAGCCTGAAATGTCTTTTGGAAACAGAATATACCGGGTAGGCGACAAGGTGATGCAGATAAAAAACAATTACAGACTTGAGTACAAGAAAAAAGACGGAAGGAGCGGCAAAGGCGTATTTAACGGAGAAATGGGTGTGGTTGAAGCCATTCATCCAGAGGATAAAAAGATCTCTGTTCGTTATGATGACGACAGGTGGGTGGAATACCCATATATACAGCTGGATGAAATTGAACCGGCTTATGCCGTGACGGTGCACAAAAGCCAGGGCAGTGAATTTGATGCGGTGATAATACCCATGAGCTGGTTTCCGCCTGCACTGGCCACCAGAAATCTGATATATACTGCTGTTACACGAGCAAAGAAAAAAGTGTGTATCGTAGGTCGCCGTGATTATCTTAACGCCATGGTGGACAACGAATCATCCGGAAAAAGAAATTCAGGGCTGAGACAGCGCCTGGAGGGGATTTATGAGAATATATGAGGGGCTGATGGGGCTTATTTTCCCTGATAATCTTTATTGCGTATGCTGCGGTAAGTATCTGGGAGGGAAAACCGTCTATTCCCTGTGCAGGCATTGCACGGACAGGATGAATTTTCAGCCCGCTGAAGTTTCAGTTGACAACGCAGATAAAGGCATGTGTGCAATGGGTTACGGAACTTATGAGCGTCGCCTGATATTTAATCTCAAATATGACGAAAAAACATATGTTGCAAGGATAGCCGCGGATATTCTGTACGATGCCCTGATGGTGACTCTGTCAGAGAAAAAAAGCTGCCCGTGGCTGGAAGCTGATTTAATAGTTCCGGTTCCCATACATAAAAAGCGCCTGAAAGAAAGGGGCTTCAATCAGGCTGAAAAAATTGCCGTGCATCTGGGGCAGAAAAGCGGGATAAAAGTGTCAGGGGAAAGCCTTGTGAGAAAAAGGAATACAAAAGCCCAGAAAGGACTGTCCGGAGAAGAGCGAAAGGCTAATACAAGAGCAGCGTTTGAAGTCCCTTGCGGAAGAGAAAAAATGATAAAGGGCAGGAAAATTCTGCTGCTGGATGATATATATACAACAGGCGCCACGGCATCTGAATGCGCAGCTGCACTGAAAAAAGCAGGAGCAGGCGACGTGTTTTTTCTTGGACTT
>OLSB01003158.1_pt1 | contig 12330 bp, 9 predicted proteins | sample 1672071 | NCBI WGS metagenome assembly OLSB01 (sample SAMEA3136642, study PRJEB25190) | human gut metagenome | biome: human gut; feature: human-associated habitat; material: faeces | place: Austria | collected 2013
ACATAATTTATATGGCGAAGTAACCCCATTCGTAAAACTCAAGTTGCGTTAGCAACGGTTTTGCGAATGGGGTTCTGAATAGTTGCGTTTATTTTAGCCCTTCTGGCATTCTATGTGAACAGTAGCTGAAAGTTACTCACTTCCCGGTGTTCTGTGTTCGTCTCCATTCGACATTACTTCAGGCAATTTACCGGCCTGCGCTGCCAATTTCTTTTCCTGTGATTTTACACGTCGCTCCAATTTTTTGATATCCTCGGAAGGAGGAAGTTCTTCCGGCTTAATTCCTCGCTGACCAAGCATTTCACGCACAGAAAGATTATTCTGTATGTGTTCACCAGTGATAGCACGTTCACCCTGTAAATCTTTTTCTTCTACATTATAGTTGGTGATTTCTGTTGCCAGATTCTTTGCTGCTATGGTTAATGTAGGAAGAAAATCAGCCAGTGGGCGATTATCTTTCACCCCCAGACGTGCTTTCATTTCCATCGTAGTGTGACCGCCAAACAGAGCCTGGTCACCTTCGGAACGGATGCGACCAAAGCCGGCATCATCAACACCACGCTCATAAATATTTTGGGAAAGACGCTTTTCAGATTCACGCAGTCTGCCACGAGCCTCGGTACGCTCGATTAGTGCAATACGCTCCTCAATCAACTCCTGCTTTCGGGTCTGTACAGCGAAGTAGCTTTGTGCAAAAGCAATTTCTTCCTTTTTAGGATCACCATTCTGGGCAGTCAAATAGCAGGCATAACGAGTTAACATATAATCTTTAACTGATCTACTAGCACCACTACCCAAAGAAACCATTTTCGTGATCTCACGAAAATGGTCAGATACCTCAATACCACTGGTTTCACAGGAATCCATTCTTCCTCCGTATTATTAATATGTCATCTATGCCATACTTAAGTATTTTGCAGATTTTTCTATAAGATCCCCCAAAACATAATTATATCTTTTCAACGTTCTCGTTATTTTCATATTATATCATAAAATCGTTAATTTTTCAACATATCAATAAATATTAAAGTTGATATATTTCGTGTTCTTCTGATTCATTTCCTATATGGCAGTCAAAACTGCTTACTGCATATTTTCATGCTCCACAAGTAATTCCGGATTAACCTTCCGGATCAGATAGCTGCTTCCGTTAATGGTAATGGAAGAGGCAATATCCTCATTTGAGTACATTCCCTCATCGACATATGTATATTTGGAAGGTACCCTGCCCTGTTCCATCATCTGGATAATTTCCTCAATCCACGGACCATGCAGCGGATTGCATTCCGCAATACAGGAAATCTCACCATCTGCAACACAGCTTAAAGCATCCACGTCCACACCATCAAAGGAAACCACCATGATTTCACCATTCCGGATATCCGTTCCGATCGTTCTTCCGGCTTCCTTAATGGCCTCAATGGCGCCAAATGCTTCATTATCGTTTTCACAGTAAACCATATTTAATTCCGGATAATCTTCGAGAAAGGACTGCATAACTTCTTTCCCCTTAGCCTGGGTAAAATCACCGCTTTCCTCAGCAAGAATATTCCATCCGTATGCTTTCGCAGCCTGATATAATCCCCTTGTACGACCAATCTGTGCAGTTGCACCGATGGTTCCCTGAATATTCACAATCCGGACCTCCTCCGGCGGGATCTCCCTTTTCAACGTAAACTGGTGAATCCATTCTGCCATCTTCCTGCCCTCAAGACCAAAATCTGAGCCTACCCAGCAGGTGTACAGGGATTCATCCGGTACATTCACCCGGCGATCCATGATAATTACAGGAATTCCGGCATCCTTTGCCTCCTGCAGCACGGTATCCCACCCCGTTTCCGTAACGGGAGCCAGAACTATATAATCGACCTCCTGCTGAATAAACGTACGGATTGCCATAATCTGGTTTTCCTGCTTCTGCTGCCCATCTTCAACATACAGATGGTATCCTTTATCCTCTGTAAAAGTTTCTTTCATAGAAATTGTATTTGAACTTCGAAAGGCTGATTCTGCTCCGAGCTGGGAAAATCCGATCACAATCTGATCATTCCATTCTTCAAGAGCAGATATTTCCTCCTGTTTTTCTCTGTCTGAATGTGACAAACTTTTACTGCAGCTAATCCCTAATAACAGAACACCTATAAAAAATACCATACCAAAAACACATTTTTTCATTTTGTCTACAACCTATTCGTGAAAAAATGATATAGATTTCTGCAACTCATACGCTATTACGTTCATTTTTTCACACCTTCTGTTTACATTTTGTATTTCTAAAATAATATCTGATATATTTTGATTTACATTTGCATTCTGACCGGCATTCTTCTTGCTGATCTCTGTAAGCGTCCGAATACCTGTTACAATCTTCTCTTTACGATCAGATAAAAGAATCGTCTTTTCTGCAATACCCTCAATCTCCGATACGGAACGATCAAGATCCATACTATGTTCTGCATATTTCTGCTGTGTATCCATAACGGTCTGCTGTTCCTTTACAATCAATCCGGAAACCTGATCTGCAAGCCGCACAGATTCCAGAGATTTTTCTGTAATCGTTTTGGCCAGATTTTTAATCATTTCCGCACCCTGGGCACTTTGATCCGAAAGATTGCCGATTTCTTCTGCAACAACACCGAATCCTCTTCCTGCTTCACCGGCTCTGGCTGCTTCAATTGAAGCATTAATGCTCAGAAGTTTTGTCTGTTCCGTAATAGAAAGAATCAGTTCAACTGCTTTATCAATCTCCCCGATCGATAAATTCGTCTGTCGAATTTGCTCTGCAATATCTCCAACCGCCTTCACAGATTGTTCGCTGCCTTCATAAATTTCATTCATACTATCCGTTGCCTTGCGGTTAGTCTGAATCATACTCCGTGAATTGCTTTGTAATCGAATAACGCGGTCCGATATTTCAGCTACACCTTCCTCAATTTCTATGATCTGCTCCTCAATCCTTTGAATATTTTTATCCAGAAGAAGAGTAGAATCCGATAAATCATTCATGGAAACTGAGATTTTATCTGCCTTATGATTACTATTTTCACTTAATTCGGTTACATTTGCAATATCATTTACTAAAGAAATTGACAGCTCTTTGACACTGCTGATAATGGTTACCAGTTTTTTCTGCATATTCTGTGTAGAAGTTAACAGTTCATTCATTTCACGTATGCCACTTTTTGCTTCATTCTCCTGTCTCAAAATACCTCTGGAGAGAGCATCAACATTTTTCCCGGCACGCTTCAAGGCACTGGTAAGATAGCGGCTGAAAATCAAAATTAACGCGGCAAACAAAATACCAAGCATCAGTGCCGTAAGCAGGTATTTATAAATCATATTTCTGGAGGCTTCCGTAATATCGTTTTGTAATTCACCCGCAAATGCCATTCCCACAAGCTCTTCGCCAGTAATAATGGGCATAAAATATCCATAATATACCTGATGATCTATTAAAACACTCTGATCATAAAATCCTTGTAGCAAAATCTCGCGATCGGCCTCAAAATCCTTACCAATAGGGATCTCACGAATTCGATAATCATTTTCATTCTTAACAGAAGTAACACAGGGAACATCTTCAAAGATGATCGCCATTTCAATTCCCTGTTCCTTAAGACTGTCAATATAATCATTGAAATTACTTGCATTCATAACTGTAATTTCATTTTCCCTGCAATGATTTGCCAAATTCGATGCAGCAATATATAACGTATTTTCGACATTTTTTTCCAGATAGTTTTTCGTCATATAAACAGACATCAGACTTGTAATCAAAATTGCAATCAGCAACGGTATTAATGAAATCAATATTAAAAAACTGAACATTTTTAATTTATGATTCTGTTCCTTTATTATCCCTTTCTTCTTTTCTGACATATAAATCTTCCCCCTTTGATCATTTTGACCCATGCATAACTATTATAAAAGGAGTCTCCTGTAAATACTTGCAGGCAGACTCCTTTCCATCCCTGTTTTTGTAATTCGTAACCTATCCTGATATAAGCATCCCGTCATTCTCTGTATCTGTTGGGCATACGAATGTTTCTATCCCTTAGACAGCTTCTTCTTTCTGGACATTACAATACTCTGTACCACAAGGAACAGGCAGAGCATTGCGGCGATCGTAATTCCTGTCCACCATGCCTGATCCAGTCCGGCGGAGGATACGATGTTTTGAATGGTACTTAATGACAATACTCCAAAGAAGGTTCCGATAATATTACCGACACCACCTGTCAGCATCGTTCCGCCAATGATAGAGGAAGCAATCGCATTCATTTCCATTCCGCTTGCATGGGATGCTGATCCGGAACCGACATGCATAAAGTAAACAAATCCTCCGATACCGGCTAACACACTGCAGATCAGATAGGCAAAGAATTTTGTACGCTTCACGTTAATACCGAGCATCAGGGCACTCTGGCTGTTACCGCCGACTGCATAGAATTTACGTCCGAACTTCGTGAAACGAAGAACACAGAACAGAAGAATTACAACAAGCAGTGCAACCACCACTCCGATTTCAATATATGCGTTTACGTAATTTCCGAGCTTATTAACCGATCCCATTCCGGGTATTGTGATTCTGGTATCCTTTAAGGCCACAAACTGTTCATTGGCTACGTTAAAGGGATTCGTGTTCACGATAGTTGTCATTCCCCTGGCAAAGAACATCCCCGCCAGTGAAACAATGAATGGCTGGATATCCAGATAGGCAACAAGATAACCCTGAACCAGACCAAAGCCAAGGCCGATTAATAAGGAAATACCAATGGCTCCAAAGATATTACCACCATGATAATCCAGATATACCGCGCAGCACATACTTACAAGTGCAACGACACCGCCGACTGAAATATCAATGCTTCCGGTAATCATAACCAGACTAAGTCCGCATGCTGTAATTATCAATTCCACCGGTAATCATCACAAGGCTCATGCCACAGGAAATAATAATCAGGGCAGCATTTGCATTTAAAATATTAAAGAAGGTCTGCGGCTTTAAAAAGCCTTTTCCCTGAAAAAGAATTGCACCGATATACATTGCAAAGAAAACAACAACAGTAATCAACAGCAGCAGACTGGTGTCTGTTAATTTCATTTTCCTTTTTGCCTTCATATTACTGTACCTCCTTCTTCAGTGTTCCTGCTTTCATCCGCTTAAAGAACTCTCCCATTTTTTCCCGTACTACAGGTGCACTGAATACCACGAGCAGAATAACAACAACTGCCTTATATGCAGGGAGAGCATCTGACTGGACATTGAATTTATACAAGGTCGTTGTCAGGAACTGGATCACAAAAGCACCAAGTATGGATGCTGTCATATTGAACTTACCACCACCTAATGCATTCCCTCCAAGTGCTACGGCGAGAATAGCATCCATTTCAATATCCTTCGCAATTACCGAATAGTTAATGGAAGATAAACGGCTGACCTTGATGAGTCCTGCTACTGCCACGCAAAGTCCGAGAATTACAAAGGTCAGGAACTTGATAAATGCCGGATTTAAACCATTCAGTCTGGAAGAGCTTTCGTTAATACCGACTGCCTGCGTATACAGTCCAAGATTCGTAAACTTCAAAACCAATACGGTCACGAGGATACACGCTGCCGCAATGAAAACCGGTGTAGGAATCGGAATTCCGGGGATGAAACCTCCAAATACTGCAAAGGACGGATCATTGACAATCGGAAGCTCGTTGTTATTGATCCAGGCTGCAATGGAACGCCCTGCCGTATACAGAATCAGAGTCGCTACCATAGGCTGGATTTTAAAATATGCAACCAGCGCTCCGTTAAATGCTCCAAAAAGCATTGCTACCACGCAGCTTATAAGGAACGCTACAATAATCGGTGCCTGTAAGGTATCCGGTCTTGAATTGGTTCCACAAAGTACCCGGAGGATTACGCTGCCGCTGATTGCGATGGCTGCGCCCACGCTGATATCCTGCCCACCGGAAGCTGCCGTAACAAGCGTCATACCGATAGCAAGGATCGCAAGCTCTGAACCATAATCCAGAATGGTGATCAGGTATCCGGACAATACCGGATTTCCCGCACTGTTATAACCCAACGTAATTTTATAGAACGAAGGATCTGCAATTAAATTGAAAATAGCCAAAATCAATAATGCAGCTATGGGAATAAAGATCTGTCTGCGAAATACTTTCTGTATCATTCCATATCACCTCCGGCTATTGTACTCATAATCTTTGCCTGCGTTAAATCCTTTCCTGTAAGCTCACCAACCACCTTGCGGTCACGCATAACGATGAGTCTTGAACAGGTACGAAGCATTTCATCGGTTTCGGAAGAAATAAAGGTTACGCTCATTCCCTCTGATGCCAGATCCAATACCAGCTTCTGTATATCAATCTTTGTTCCGACATCAATACCTCTTGTCGGCTCATCCAGAATCAGATATTCCGGATGTGTGAATAACCATCTTGCAAGGATCACCTTCTGCTGATTACCACCGGAAAGGGATTTAATCGGGGTATCTGCAGATGCTGTTTTAATATCCAGAAGCTTAATGTATTCCTCTGCAATTTTATTTGCCTCTGCCTTTGAGAAGGGTTTAAAGAATCCCCGTAATACCTGCTGTGCCAGAATAATATTTTCACGGACAGAAAGGTCACCTACGATTCCATCCACCTTACGGTCTTCCGGAAGATAAGCAATTCCATGACGCATCGCATCAATCGGTCTGGTAATCTTTACCTTCTTACCTTTCATCTTCACCGTTCCGCCTGATACATGATCTGCACCAAAGATAGCACGGACACATTCGCTTCGTCCGGAGCCCAGAAGTCCGGTAAATCCATTCACCTCACCTTTCTTTATATAAAAATCAAACGGCTTGATTCCTGCATTACTTACCAGCTGCTCTGCTTCCAAAACATTCTCAGACGCATCGGTTCCATGGTACACCTTATCGTCATCACGGATGGATGACATATCATCCAGCTCTTTTCCAAGCATCTTTGCAACAAGCTGGACTCTCGGAAGATCCTTAATTTCATACTGTCCAACCAGCTTGCCGTCGCGGAGAACCGTAATCTTATCACATACCTCATATACCTGATCGAGGAAATGTGTTACAAAGATAATTCCAACGCCTCTTGCCTTCAGATCACGCATTAACTTAAACAGCTTTTCAACCTCCTGCTCATCCAAAGAGGAGGTCGGCTCATCCAGAATCAGAACCTTGCAGTCCATATCTACTGCACGTGCAATAGCTACCATCTGCTGGACAGCAATCGAGCAGTTTGCCAGCTGCTCCGATGCATCCGTCGGAATATCCAGAGACTTTAATATACGGTTTGCGCCTTCATTCATGGATTTCCAGTTCTGCATGAAGCCCTTCGTTCTTCCAATATACATATTCTCTGCTACAGAAAGATTCGGACACAGAGTAATTTCCTGATATACTGTACTGATTCCAAGCTCCTGTGCATCCTGGGGTGATTTGATACTGACCGGCTTGTCATGGCCTTTCAGATAGATATTTCCCTCTTCTTTTCCATAAACTCCGGTTAATACCTTAATTAATGTAGATTTTCCGGCGCCGTTTTCACCCATCAATGCATGAATTTCACCCTCACAAAGTGAAAAATCAACTCCCTGCAGGGCACGTACTCCGGGAAAGCTTTTATGTATATTTTCCATTTGTAAAACAATATGTTCTTTCACTGCAGCCGTCACTCTCCTTGCCTTTATAATAAGCGCGGAGCAGCTTTGAATGTCTCCTTCCTGCACCGCGCTTATTCATCTGTAACTATTCAATCGCTTTACCGTTATCTTAACAATCACATTAATCCTGAATAGTTACCCTGATTTTATAATTCTGATCTGTCAAAAATGTCAGACCTTCCCTATATTTCCTTAAATACCGTATTTATCAACATCTTCCTGGGTAATAGAAGCTGCATCAAAGCCCTTTTCTTCCATGATGATGGTCTTCTCGGAAATGGTTCCGCCGCTTTCCAATGTCTTAATGATGTCATCGATGTAAGATGCCTGGAAAGGATTGCACTGTCCATCATAGTTCCAGTTCTGGTTTAATAATTCTTCCAGTGCCCACTTGTTGCAGTCAAAGCCCATAACGATAACGTCCTTGCCAACACCGTGGGAAATATTTGCTTTATCAAGTGCAGCTACAGCTCCCTTAGCCATATCATCATTTTCTGCATAAATTACATTGAAGGATTCGCCGGAATCAATAACAGACTGTACGATCTGCTGTGCTTTTTCTGCATTCCACTCTGCAGTCTGCTGTGTTACCAGTGTCCAGCCATCAGAAGCAACTGCTTCATCCAATGCACCGGAACGTCCCTGCTGTGCTGCAGAACCCATAACGCCCTGAAGGTGAATGATCTTATATTCGCTGAGACCCTGTCCCTTTAACCAGTCAACTGCAGTCTGACCTTCCTTTGCCATATCAGATACGATGGATGCTTCATAAAGACTTGCATCTGCATCGATGGTACGGTCAAATAAGATTACGCGGATACCTGCATCCTGTGCATCCTTTAATACGGAATCCCAGCCGGCAGTATCTGCTGCGGAAAGAAGAAGATAATCCACACCGTCCTGAATGAACTTCTGTGCTGCAGTAATCTGCTCATCATTCTTTAAGCTGTATGCGAAGGATGCTTCATAGCCGTTTTCTGCTGTAAACATTGCCTTCAGGTCCTTGTCATTTGCGGTACGATATCCGGATTCATTCGGGTCATTATTAATGATACCAACCTTGATTAACTCACCTGATGCAGAAGTATCTGCTGCTGTGTCTGTAGAAGCAGATGCGCTGTCTGATGTACTTTCTGTGTCTGTCGATGCCGTAGATGAAGCCGGTGCGGAACCGGATCCGCATGCGGTTAATCCAATTACCATTGCTGCTGCCATTGCCAAAGCCATAAGTTTTCTCTTCATATGTTATAACCTCCCATTAATGAAAAATAGTCTCATCAAAGACTGATCTCTTTGATAAGACTATCATAACTTTTCCGGCTGAAAATACCATGAAGATCCCTATGGCAAAAGTTGAAATTTATCCTCAAAAACTACTTTAAGTTGATTTTTTTACGAATCCGGTTGAATTTCTTCTGCCGGACTGGTCAGACCACTGTCTGCATCCGGCAGAAAAATCTTCACTGTAGTTCCTTCCTGATAGGTACTTGAAATCCTGAGACCATATTCTTCTCCACAGTTTAAGCGGATCCGTTCGTTTACATTATATAATCCGTATACCTTACTTTCCACGAACTGCTTATGAACCAGTGCATTCCTTACCTGCTCCAAACGTTCCGGCTGCATACCGATTCCATTGTCCTGCACCTCCAGGATAAAAAAGGAACCCTCCCGGTATCCTCTTACCGTGATCTTTCCCTTACCACGTTTATTCTTAATGCCATGATAAAGTGCATTTTCCACAATTGGCTGTAAGATCAGCTTTAATATCCACCTTGTTTTCAGTTCTTCTCCACATTCGATTTCATAACGGAACAGATTCTCATTGCGAATCTGCTGGATCTCCATATAACTTTTTACATTTTCCAGCTCGTCTTCTACTGTCACAATCTCACGGCCTTTGCTCAGTGACAGACGCAGATACTTTGACAGTGCCTGTATCATCTTCATCGTCTTCTCTTCCCCGTTGATCCGCGCCAGCATATAGATGGTATCCAGCGTATTATAGAGAAAATGCGGATTGATCTGGCTGATCAGCGTATTCATCTCACTGATTCTTAGTTCTTTCTGCTGATTCTTGACCTCGTTCTGGAACTCTTCGATATTCTTTAACATCTCGTTATAGGCATGCCCGATCTTATCCAGTTCTGTGTCCGTATGGATCTGAATGGTATGTGTAAAATCATTTCCATCAAAACTTGTCATGGCATCACTGATCTGTCTGATCGGCCGGGTAAATGTCTGTGATGCATAAAGACTTAATACAAACGCCAGCACTGCGATCACCGCATAGATAGTGAGTAATACGATCAATATCTGCGTCATTCCCTGATTCAATACCATATCCGGCACCAGTGTAAAGATCACCATCCCTGTCTCTTTCTGCCGGTATGCCTGTAAAATCCCGCCTTCTATCTTTTTTCCCCGCACGATCACACCGGATTTTTTCGTTCTGGTCAGTTCCGTAATCTTCTTCATTGTCCTTTTTTCGATACTGAGATCTTCCGGTTCCTGCCGGATGCAAGTCTTTCCTTCCGGACTTATGATTCCCACTGCAACATCTTTTGCAATCTTCCTGTCTTTATCCATAACACTTTCTAGAAACTGTTGATTCATCTTCAGATACACGATTCCAGGTTCGTGTGCGTAATCCATACTATTCACATATCTTCCGATAAACAATGCTTCATCACCCGTACCAAACAGGTAATCCCGGGTCCAGATCCACTGCGTCTTCGCATACTCATCCCCCATTTTCTCACGCAGACCGCTGCTTTGAAAATCCGAATAACCAATCTGGGAATAGGATTTTTCGTAAACATTTCTTTTATTATCAATGTAGCAGTAATCAGCGACATGATTCAGATCTATATATGCAAAATATTTGCTCAGTGCATTCTTCTCTACTTCCTGCAGTTCTTTATTCTTCAGACTCTTCTGCACATCATTTTCCAGGATGATCTCTGCTGTCACGGCATCCGTCTTCCGGTAGAGATTATCCAGGGCTATCCCCATCTTTTCATTCATGAATTCATACTTATCCACAATCACATCTGTCATATTCCGTCTGACATAAGTCCATACACAGATGCTGGAAAGAACCAGTGCCAGTATCAGAAGCGTACACATATACTTCAGATACTTTTTCTGGATTCCTGACATTTTACTTTTTTTCATACTTCATATTCCCTTTTGTAATCTCTCGGAAGCTGTCCTGTATATTCTTTAAACAAATGCGAAAAATAGGATGGATTACTGATTCCGACCTGCTCGCAGATATTACCGATGCTGGTTCTTCCGTCTTCCAGCAGTCTTTTTGCCAGCTCCATTCTACGCTGCAGCAGATATTGTTTGAATGTCATATGAAAGGTATTCTTGAATACCCGTCCAAAATATACCGGATTCAGATATACATGTGTCGCCACTGATACAATCGAAAGATCTTCATTATCCAGATGTTCATCTATATATGCCACAGCCGCTGCAATGTATTCTTTTGATCCTTTATTCTCTTTCTTCTCTGCATTTTTCAGTCTTTTTTCAATAGCAGTTCCCAGAATCTTGTAACAGACATCCACCGCTTTTGCCGCCTTTAAGTTTCTCATATTCGAATAATAATTTTCAAATTGCTGATTCAGTGATTCGTCCATCCCGTAACTGTCTTTTAACATGAATTCTGTCTTTACCATGATCTTGTGCATATACTGGCATTGCAGTTCTTCTCTGTGTGGCAGTTGGTAAATAAAATGTACAAATGCCTGCTTTAACTGTACGGCGTCGTTCTTCCGCACGCTGTTGACCACCATCATCTCTGCCTCCGCCGGATATGGGCTTTCCTCTTTTTCTTCAACAGTCTCCGGGATTGTAAATACTCCCGCTCCGGATGCATTTGTAACAGCGAACAATCTCTGCGCTTCTTCGAAACTTCTTCTGATTCCGCGGATCCCTTTATATGGTTTGGATATTGCTGCAATAACCGGGCTGTTCTCTTCTTTTTTTACCTCTTCCAGCAGTTCTTTCAATTCATGTACCGCTGTGTTCTCCTGCGTCTTTATAATAAATGTACGATGTCCTTCTTCACTTTCGAATTTCCAGTATGTGAATCTCTCTGCGATCTTTTCTTCAATCATTCTGACCATGGAAAATCTCGAGGCTTCATATTCCAGTTCATTGGTAATCTTATAGGCCAGATCAAGATCTGCATATACTGTAATAAACCGGTCTCCTTCCTTCATGACATCCTGCAGCGTATGGAAGACTTCATCTACTTTTTCTTCCGGCAGCCGGTTCTGGACATATTTTTGCACGACAACCTGCAAAAATCCATCTCCGTCCTTTTTCAGAAGTCTCTCCCAGCGGTCATACTTCTCCTCATTTCGGATCTGATCTTCACAGATTTTACCGACATCTGTCATCGTCGCCTGTAATTTTTCATCTTCAATCGGCTTCAGAAGATATGCGAATGCCCCCAGATCACATGCCTTCTTCGCATATTCAAAATCCCTGTATGCACTTAATACCACGAACTGACATTCCGGGTTCTCTTTCTTGATTTCTTCCATTACCATAAGTCCGGAAATCTGTTTCATCCTGATGTCTGTCAGCACTACGTGTGGTTTTTTTTCGCGTAT
>OLSB01003165.1_pt1 | contig 12318 bp, 9 predicted proteins | sample 1672071 | NCBI WGS metagenome assembly OLSB01 (sample SAMEA3136642, study PRJEB25190) | human gut metagenome | biome: human gut; feature: human-associated habitat; material: faeces | place: Austria | collected 2013
GAAAAAATGCAGCAATTCCATAGCAAGCGGATGGTATCCGATCGCAGCACATCAGATTGATCTGACACTTGCTCCTGGCGAAGAAAAGACATTTGTATTTATGCTGGGTTACTGTGAAAACCCTGCAGACAATAAATGGGAAGCGCCGAACGTCATCCGTAAGGCACCAGCAAAAGCGCTTATTGAAAGATTTGATACAGCAGAAAAAGCAATGGCAGCATTTGCGGAGCTGAAAACATACTGGGAGACACTGCTTGCACGTTTTGAAGTCACCAGTTCGAACGAACACATTGATCGTATGGCAAATATCTGGAACCAGTATCAGTGTATGGTAACATTCAATATGTCAAGATCTGCATCGTATTATGAATCCGGCACCGGACGAGGCATGGGATTCCGTGATTCCTGTCAGGATCTTCTCGGATTTGTACATCTGATTCCGGAACGCGCAAGGGAAAGAATTATTGATATTGCATCTACACAGTTCCCGGACGGAAGCGCATATCATCAGTATCAGCCACTGACAAAGCAGGGCAATCTCGATGTCGGAAGCGGATTTAATGATGATCCGCTGTGGCTGATTGCAGCGGTTGCCGCCTATCTGAAAGAAACCGGTGATTATGGCATTCTTGATGAGCCGGTACCATTTGACTGTAAGAAAGGTTCTGAAGTACCGCTGTTTGAACATCTGAACAAATCGTTCCATTATACAGCGACACATCTCGGACCGCACAAACTTCCGCTGATTGGAAGAGCTGACTGGAATGACTGCCTGAATCTGAACTGCTTCTCCAGTGAACCCGGTGAATCTTTCCAGACGACCGGACCATCCGAAGGACCGGTGGCAGAATCTGTATTTATTGCAGCAATGTTTGTTAAATATGGTAAAGAATTTAAAGAAATCTGTTTGCGTACAGGACATGAAGATTTTGCAAAAGAAGCAGAGAGTGCAGTAGCCGATATGTATCAGGCGGTTCTGGATGCAGGATGGGACGGAGAATGGTTCCTTCGCGCATATGATTCACAGTCTGCAAAAGTCGGATCAAAAGAATGTGAAGAAGGTAAAATTTATATTGAACCACAGGGATTCTGCGTTATGGCTGAAATCGGAAAAGAAGAAGGCCTTGCTGAGAAAGCGCTGGATTCCGTACATAAACATCTGGAAACGAAATATGGTATCATGATACTCCAGCCGGCATATACCAGATATCATCTGGAACTTGGTGAAATTTCTTCTTATCCGCCGGGATACAAAGAAAATGCCGGAATCTTCTGCCATAACAATCCGTGGATTTCTATTGCAGAAGCTGTACTCGGAAGAGGAGATCTTGCATTTGATGTTTACCGTAAGATCTGCCCGTCCTATATTGAAGAGATCAGTGATGTACATCGCACAGAACCATATATTTATTCACAGATGATAGCAGGTGCTGACGCAGCAAGATTCGGCGAGGCAAAGAACAGCTGGCTGACCGGAACGGCAGCCTGGACATTTGTTAACCTGTCACAGGCGCTTCTCGGAATCCAACCGGAATATGACGGTCTGGTAGTGAATCCGTGTCTGCCGAAAGCTTTTGGTGATCTGCAGATCAAACGCCGCTACAGAGATGCGGAATATTATATTGATATCTGCAAACCGGACGGTGTGGAAAAAGGTGTTGAATGGATGGAAGTAGACGGCGAAAAAATTGCCGGAAACCAGATTCCTCTGATCCCCGGCAAGAAAGAATACCATGTAACGGTACAGATGGGTTAATTATTTGTTCCCTGTGATGTGGTCATGGTGGAGGCGAGACCTTCCGGAAGGATGGTTCCTCCGCCGAGTACCATATCGTCATCATAAAGGACAGCAGCCTGTCCCGGAGTAACGGCTCTCTGTGGCTCATCGAAGGTGATCTTTATCAGGTCTTCTCCGATCTGCTCCACAGTTGCCGGTTGTTCCGGCTGACGGTAACGCGTTTTGACTTTACATTTGATCGGTGCATCGAGATGATCCCATGGAATCAGGTTGATGTCGTTGATATAACAATAATTACTCATCAGATCCTGTTTTCCGCCGAGGATAACCTCGTTGGAATCCAGTGATTTGCCACAGACATAGAGAGATTCCGGTGCGGAAATACCGAGACCGCGGCGCTGGCCGATCGTATAATGAATCTGGCCTTTATGTTTACCGAGAACTTTTCCCTCTTTATTTACAAAATCTCCCGGTTCGGATGACTGACCGGTATACTGTTCAATAAATGAAGCATAATCTCCGTCCGGCACGAAGCAGATATCCTGACTGTCCGGCTTATCAGCATTGATAAAGCCCTGCTCCTGTGCAATGTGGCGGATTTCTTTTTTTGTATAGCCGCCGAGTGGAAACAGAGTGTGTGCAAGCTGATCCTGTGTCATGGCATAAAGAACGTAGCTCTGGTCTTTCGTCGGATCAAGACCTTTTTTTAAAATGAAACGTCCGGTTTCCGGATCCTGCTCTCTGCGGGCATAATGGCCGCTTGCGATGTACTCACATCCGAGTTCTCTTGCCTTGTCAAGAAGTGCGGAAAATTTTAAAAAACGGTTACAGTCGATACATGGATTTGGTGTGCCTCCGTGAAGGTAGGTATCTGCGAATTTGTCGATAACACTGTGACGGAATTCGTCGTGCATCGGGAAAACGTAGTAGAGCATGCCAAGTCTTGCGGCAACACTTCTTGCATCCTCAGTATCAGATGGTGTGCAGCAGGCACGGTGACCCGGAAAACTGCACTGTGGATTATCATAAAGCTTCAGAGTGGCACCGGCACAGTCATAGCCGTCCTGAACCATCAGGTAGGCAGCTACGCTGGAATCAACTCCGCCGCTCATGGCGATCATTGCTTTTTTCTGCATATATTTTCTCCTGTTGTATAAAATTGTTTTATATTTATGGTTTATATAGTTAGCTGCAAAATCTGCTTACAGGGGGAAATCCCCAGATAACCAGTATCATGGTATCATCATAGAAAAACAGTGTCAAGCAAGGAAAACAGAGTGTAAATAAAAAAATGAAAAAATGTGTTGACAGACAGAAAGAAGAGTAGTATATTAAACCTATCGGAAAGATAGGAAATAAAAACCGGGAGAAAACATTAAGGAGGAAGAATCATGTTTACAGAGAAATCAGTACAGAGAAATGTCATGTGTATGATGGATAAGGAAATGCGAATGGGTATGTACATGTGCATGTCTATGTTAAACTGTGCTTCAATGTATCGGAAACTTCCTGTGACATCAGAGGATCATGGCAGAGTGGTCTGAGGTGAGATGTCAAGAATGTGAATATAGATGTATCAACCAGATACAATGTAGATTACATGAACAGGAAATTCCGAAGGAGTTCCTGTTTTTTCTTTGTGCAAAATCAGGCAGAGAACGTCAGGATAACAGGAAATCCTGAACTTACAACTGAATATGGAAAAAAGTAATAGAACAAATCAAATAAAAAATAATGGATGAGAATAAGAGAGGGAAATAATTATGAAAAACAGAAAATTTGTCACAGTATCACTTGCAACAGCACTCGCAATCGGAACAATCACAGCAAACGGCGTACTTGTAAGCGCTGACGCAGAAAAAGGAACCATCAAAGTCGCAGCATCCGCAACACCACATGCAGAGATCCTTGAAGAAGCAAAACCAATCCTCGAAAAAGAAGGATGGGATCTGGAAGTTACCGTATTTGATGACTATGTACAGCCAAACCTTGTAGTAGAGAGTGGTGATTTCGATGCAAACTATTTCCAGCATATTCCGTATCTTGACAACTTCAATGAAGAGCAGGGAACACATCTTGTAAATGCTGGCGGAATCCATTACGAGCCATTCGGAATCTATCCGGGAACAAAGAAAACACTGGATGATCTGGAAGATGGTGATACCATTGCAGTTCCGAATGATACCACAAACGAAGCAAGAGCACTTCTTCTCCTTCAGGACAACGGAGTGATCACTCTGAAAGACGGAGCCGGACTGGAAGCAACGGTAAAAGATATCGAAGAAAATCCGAAGAACATTCAGATCGAAGAACTGGAAGCAGCACAGGTTTCCCGTGTAAAAGACGAAGTTGCATTTGTCGTACTGAACGGAAACTATGCACTGCAGGCAGGATATTCCGTATCCAAAGATTCCATTGCACATGAGACATCTGATTCTGAAGCAGCAAAAACATATGTAAACATCATTGCAGTCAAAGAAGGTAACGAAGACAACGAAGCAGTCAAAGCTCTGGTAGATGTACTGAAATCTGACGAGATCAAAGATTACATTAATGAGACATATGACGGAGCAGTTGTACCTTTTGAAGAATCTGCAGATTCTGACAAAGCAGAGGCAGTGGATGCCACAGCAGATGCAGAAGAAGATACTGCAGCAAAGGATGCAGAATAAATAAAATTGTAACACAGGGACGGGAGGAAACAGGCGAATGGAACCGATGATACAAGTCGAAAACCTTTGTAAAAGTTTTTCTACGAAAAACGGAACCGTAGAGGCAGCCAGAAACATCAGTTTTTCCATTGAAAAAGGAGAAATCTTCGGCATAATCGGTCTCTCCGGTGCAGGCAAAAGTACACTGGTGCGATGTCTGAATTTACTGGAAAGACCGACCTCAGGAAGCGTATGGGTAAATGGTAAAAATCTTATGGAGCTTTCCGAAAGGGAGCTTCGTAAGGAACGTCAGAACATAGGAATGATCTTCCAGCATTTCAATCTTCTGATGCAGAGAACAGCGCTTGACAATGTATGTTTTCCGATGGAAATTGTCGGAATCAGTAAGAAGGAAGCACGTAAAAAAGCTCTGGAGTACCTGAAGATCGTAGGACTTGAGGAAAAAGCCCTTTCTTATCCGTCTCAGCTTTCAGGTGGACAGAAACAGCGCGTGGCGATTGCCCGTGTGCTTGCAAGTGATCCGGAAATCCTGCTTTGTGATGAGGCAACAAGTGCATTAGATCCCCAGACGACGAAATCCATCCTTGAGCTGATCAGGAAAATAAATAAAGAGTATGGAATCACAGTCGTTGTGATCACACACGAAATGAGTGTTGTACAGGAAATCTGTAACCGTGTAGCTGTGCTGGAACGAGGAGTTCTGGTGGAATCCGGAACGGTGGAAGAACTTTTCAGAAGCCCGAAGACAGAAGCGGCACGGAGACTGGTATTCAGCGGACGCACACAGATTCAGGAAATGAACGGCAAGCGTCTGGTACGTGTAACGTTTAAAGATAAGTCGTCTTTTGAACCGGTGATTGCAAATCTGGTCCTGACTTATCGCACTCCGGTCAATATCCTGTATGCAGATACTAAGAATATTGGCGGAGCCGCAGAGGGCGAAATGATTCTGCAGCTTCCCGAGATCGAGGAAACAGCAGAAAAAATGATCGAATATCTGCGGGAAACAAATATGGGAGTAGAGGAGTTGAGTTCTGATGTGGGATAATGCAACAATTACAATGCTTCTGGAAGGAACCAGAGATACTTTATATATGACACTTGTGTCCACTTTTTTCGGATACGTACTTGGCCTGCCGCTGGGAATCCTCCTCGCAGTGACAGACAAAGAAGGTATCCACCCGAATTCAGCTGTTTATAAAGTTCTGGATGTGATCGTGAATATTCTCAGAAGTATTCCGTTCCTGATTCTCCTCATTCTCGTCATTCCGCTTACGAGACTGCTGGTGGGCAAGACGTATGGATCTACCGCAACAATCGTACCACTTGTGATTGCTGCCGCACCGTTTGTCGCACGTATGGTAGAGTCCTCACTTAAGGAAGTTGATCCGGGTGTGATTGAGGCGGCTGTCAGCATGGGCGCCGGAACACGGACGATCATCTGGAAAGTACTTCTTGCTGAATCCAGAACTTCCCTTCTGGTTGGTGTGACGATCGCAGTAGGAACGATCCTGGGCTATTCTGCAATGGCAGGAACTGTCGGCGGAGGCGGACTTGGTGATATCGCGATACGTTATGGATATTACCGTTACCAGACAGACATCATGATCGTGACGATTGTTATTCTGGTAGTTCTTGTACAGATTCTTCAGGGACTGGGCATGATGCTTTCAAGAAAGCTTGATAAAAGAAAAGCGTAATGATTATTTTAGAAATTTTATACTTTTATTAGAAAAAGGACAAAAATTTCTCACATTTATATTGTATGATGTACTTGTCTTAAAGGAACAGCCCTTTAAGATCTCCGGTAACACTTCAAATGCCGGAAGAGTTGCCGGAACTCTTTCCTTTCCCTAAAAATAAAACAGAACACGAAAACTCAACAGCCGCCACCTGACAAGAAACGTCGGGAGGGCGGCTGCTTTCGTTATATCAAAGTAGGCGAGAGAAGCTGCCAGTGGCAGGTTCTCTGTATGTCTGTATAGTCTCTATATTATAGTGGGTTTGCAGCGCGACATGATATCACTTTATCCGCGGTAGCGGTTAAAGCAGGAGTAGATTTCCTGGATTCTTGGAACTGCATACCCGCATGGAAGGGAAGAACCGTCTGCAAATGCGGCAAGTCCCTTCTTTTGTAATTCTTTGGACAGTAGCTGAACGATTTCAGAGACAGTACGCTGTCCGTCGACCAGATTTTCTATAGCATATTTCAGTATCAGACCGAGAGCAGCTGTCTGCTCAGGATCTACAATCTGTTCGATGCAGCGCAGATCAACGTTCTCGTGTCCGAGAAGAAATCCATCTTTTCCATGTACTTTTATTTTCAGGCGTTCCGGTTTGTCGGTTCCACGTCCATGGCTGCGAATACCGGGCGATTTTTTGGACAGTATCCGATGATTCTGGGGCATGGAAAATGCAGGTGCTTTTTCTGCGGTCAGAGGATATTTTTCACAAAGCGCACGGACTTTTGTGGAAATGTCCACAGGATGATAAGAATCCATCTGGATAACCGTATCGGCAATGTGGAAAAATGCACCGGAGCTTCCAGCTACCAGAATCGTGGAAATCCCGGCTTTTTCATAGAGATCTTTTGAGCGTTCCAGAAACGGAGTGATGGGTTCTTTTTCACGGGAGATGACTTCCTGCATGAAGGTGTCCCGCACCATAAAATTGGTCGCGGAGGTATCTTCATCCAGCAGGAAAACTTTGCTTCCGGCTTCGATTCCCTCCACAATACCTGCGGCCTGTGAGGTACTTCCACTGGCATCTTCCGTAGAAAAACAACGAGTGTCTTTTTTGTTTGGAAGATCATTAATAAACAGTGAAATATCTACATTGTGGATAAAACGTCCGTCCTCGGAGCGAAGCTTTAAAGCGTTGGCATCCGTGATGACATATTCTCGTCCGTCACCGGCAATGTGATTGTATACACCGAGTTCCAGCGCATTCAGAAGCGTGGACTTGCCGTGATAACCGCCACCAACGATCAGGGTGATTCCGGCGGGGATGCCCATACCGTAGATTGTTCCTTCATGTGGAAGTTCCATGGATACACGAAGAGATTGCGGTGACATAAATGGGACAGAATCCTTAAGAGGGAGGGAAGAAATACCGCTTTCTCTCGGAAGGACAGAGTGATCCGCCACGAAAGCAACAAGATTTTTTTTCTTCAGCTGTGAGCGAATCGAATCCTGATCCTCGGCAAGGAAGATTGCCTGTTCCAAGTTTCTGTGATTGGTGTTTTTATAGAAAAATGCCTTTTCAATACAGACCGGGAGAAAATCAAAGAGGATTTTTTCCAGTTCTGTGGCATTAATGGTACGCCCGTTTGCCGGGAATCCAATAAAAAATCGCGCGGTGATTTCTTTGTCCGTAATTTCGCAGGCGGAACGTGAAAGCACTTCCTGTCCGCAGTGGCTGACGGAGATGAGACCGCTTTTGCCCGAACCTTTTGCACGGAAAGTGTAGCGGCTGACCTGAGCTTCGAACTGACGGGTCAGATAATCTGCAAGTGTCACACGCGTAAGCGTATCTTTATAATAAGTGGCTGGAAAGCCTGCGGTTTTGTGACTGAGCCTGATACGGATATGTGAAGGTGACGCAAAAGGATCCCCCTGTACATGGTCAATATGAAGAATGAAATCCCTGAACTGATAGCTGCCTTTCAGGGATTTGTAAGCAGGATAACTTTTGCGGTGGATCGCCTGAAGCTGTGTTTGTAAATCAGATGCGTTCTGCATGAAAAGACTCCTTTTATGAAAAAATTGTGATATATTTACAGATTTAAAGTACATTTAAAGTTTGACTGTAACTATAAAAATAATGTAATTGTTCAGTACCTTCTACCTGCTGAATAGTTACAAAATAACTTAAATTATTATAATTCTCAAATACGAAAAAAGGCAAGCAGTTTGGGGCATAATAAGAAACATAAATTATAATAAAGGCTGTTGAATTTCTTATGTCTTTATTAAGAATCTGAAAGCATGTAGAAATACGTAAAATATTGGGGTATAATGTTGGAAGAATTTTGAGAATCAAACGAAAGGTGGTTTTGTATATTATGGAAAGAAAAAATGCATGGCTTTCTTACAATGAAGCAGATGAAAAAGCCCTGGAGAAGCTGGCAAAGGATTATCGCACATTTCTCGACAATGGCAAAACAGAACGTGAATGTGTGAGCGAACTGTCCAGAGAAGCGGAGGCTGTCGGTTATGTATCACTGGATAAAAAACTTGCTTCCGGTGAGAAGATCCAGACAGGAGATAAAATTTATGCAGTCGGCATGAAAAAGATCATGGCACTGTTCTATATCGGAGAAGATCCGATGGAAAAAGGTATGAATATTCTTGGCGCACACATCGATTCTCCGCGCCTTGATGTGAAGCAGAATCCTTTATATGAAGATACAGATCTGGCATATCTCGATACACATTATTATGGTGGTGTAAAGAAATATCACTGGGTAGCACTGCCGCTTGCAATTCATGGTGTGATCGTCAAAAAAGACGGTACTGTGGTCAATGTGACAGTTGGTGAAGCTGAGGATGATCCGGTTGTATATATTACCGATCTTCTGATCCATCTTGCAGGAAAACAGCTTCAGAAAAAAGCAGCAGAAGTAATTGAGGGCGAGAACCTTGACATTCTGATTGGCAGCAGACCACTTAATGAGGAAAGTGATGAGAAGAAAAAAGAAGCAGTCAAAAACAATGTTCTTCGCATCCTGAAAGAAAAATATGATGTAGAAGAAGAGGATTTCCTTTCTGCGGAGCTTGAAATCGTTCCGGCAGGAAAAGCACGTGACTGTGGACTTGACAGGAGCATGATTGCAGCATACGGACAGGATGACCGTGTATGTGCATACACCTCCTTTGCAGCAATGCTGGAAATGGAAACACCGAAACGCACAAGCTGCTGTCTTCTGACGGATAAAGAGGAGATTGGAAGCGTTGGCGCAACCGGTATGCAGTCTAAATTCTTTGAGAATACAGTTGCAGAACTTCTTGGGGGAATGGGATGCTATTCTGACCTTGCACTTCGCAGAACACTCAGTAATTCCTTTATGCTTTCTTCCGATGTAAGTGCAGGCTATGACCCGGCTTACGGAGAGTGTTTCGAAAAGAAAAATGCAGCATACCTTGGCCGTGGTATCGTTCTTAATAAATTTACAGGAGCAAGAGGAAAATCCGGTTCCAACGATGCGAATGCAGAATATGTGGCAAAAGTACGCAAAGTTTTTGATGACAGTGAAGTTGCATTCCAGACCGCAGAACTTGGTAAAGTTGATGTCGGTGGCGGCGGAACGATTGCTTATATCGCGGCACTTTACGGTATGAATGTCATTGACAGTGGTGTGGCTGTTCTGAGCATGCATGCACCATGGGAAGTGACAAGCAAGGCCGACATTTATGAGGCTAAACAAGCATATAAAGCATTTCTTGAAAATGCATAAAAGCTGACAGCAGAGGAGAACAAAAATGGATGATACGTTAATCAAAGTAGAGGATTTGTGCAAGATTTACAATCCCGGCGAAAACGAAGTGCGGGCACTGGATCATGTCAGCCTCGAAATTAAGAAGGGAGAACTGGTGGCAATTATCGGACAGTCCGGATCAGGCAAGTCGACATTTATGAATATGCTCGGCTGTCTGGATGTGCCGACATCCGGTAAATATTATCTGAATGGAACGGACGTGTCCGAAATGTCGGACAATGAATTGTCTGAGGTTCGAAACCGTGAGATCGGATTTATCTTTCAGGGGTTCAATCTGATTGCGAATCTGAATGCGATTGAAAATGTAGAACTGCCGCTGATCTACCGTGGCATTGACCGTAAGACAAGACATCAGTTGGCAATCGATTCTCTGAAAATGGTCGGACTTGAGAAACGTATGGACCATAAACCGAGTGAAATGTGAGGAGGACAGCAGCAGCGTGTGGCGATCGCAAGGGCGATTGCCGCGCAGCCGCCGGTTATTCTCGCGGATGAACCGACCGGAAATTTGGACTCTGCCTCAAGCAGGGAAATACTCGGAATTCTCAAAAAAATGCACAAAACTGGAAGAACGGTCATATTGATTACGCATGACAACGGAATTGCTGCACAGGCAAGACGCGTGGTGCGGATCATGGATGGCAAAATAGAATCAGATATGATCAACCCGGATTTTGATCAGGAGGCAGCTGAATGAAGGTAAGTGGGAAAAAGAAAAAATCAAAAAAGAAGCTTGTGATCGGAGTCGGTATACTGGCGGTTGCTGCTGTGGCAGGTGCCAATATTTACGGAAGCAGAAATGCAGCAGAAAATGCAGTGCCACAGATCAAAGTAGTAAAAGCTGTACGTGATAATGTGCAGCAAACAGTGGAAACCAGTGGAATGGTTGTAAGTGAAGAACAGAAGACTTATTTTTCACCCGTCAATGCGAAGGTTGATGTAGCTGATGTCAAAGAAGGCGAAACGGTAAAAGCAGGGACAAAGCTGATTGAATTTGACCAGAAGGATCTTGAGCGCGAAGAAAAGAAAGCAGAGCTGAATGTAAAAAGTGGAAAGCTGGATATGCAGAATACGCTGAATAAATCAGCTGAAGCTGTACAGAAGCAGCAGAATGCGCAGGGCAATGCGGCATCTTTGAAACAGCAGGTAGCTGCGCAGGAGGATTACATAGCAAATATAAAAGCAAGGATTTCTCAGGCAAATACGAATGCACAGGTGGCAGCAGCGCAGGAAGAGGCAAGAAAACAGGCGGATGCGACCGCGGCTCAGGCGGCCCGGGCAGAGGCTGTTCAGAAGGCATATGCGGCAGCGCAGAAGAAATATCAGAATGAGACACTGCCGGCATATCAGACGCAGCTGAATACGCTTGCTGATGAAATGAATCAGGCACAGACTACATACAATCAGACAGAAACAGATTATCAGATGGCATTCCAGACATGGAGCAGTGCGCAGAGTGATGAGAATGCCGCGGCTTTAGACGTGGCGGAGAGTGCCAGAAACGATGCGCAGATTGCATATCAGAATGCCAAAAGTGCCTATGAAGATTACAAGACACAGAAACCGGCAGCACCTGCGATGAATGATGTAAACAGTGAAATCATTTCAGACGGAAACGAGGCAGACAGTATTTTTTCAGATTCTGCGGAGACTGTTATGAATAACGGTTCAGACACGACTGTGACGGCAGATACGTCTGCTCTGGAAGCTGAACTTGAAAAGGCAAGCAACACACTTGCTGAACTGCAGTCCAGACTGTCTTCACAGCAGGCAGTTGCGGAGTCCGATCCATCAGCAGTCACTGCAGAAGAAAAAGAAAAGATGGAGATTACAAATAACCTTTCTGAACTGGATCAGATGTCTGCACAGGAACTTGTCGAGGCAGCGAAAAAGGGTATTAAAGCGGACTTTAACGGAGTCATCACAAAAGTTTCTGTAGTAGAAGGTGCAACGACTGCTCTCGGGACAGAACTTTTTACCCTTCAGAATACAGATAAGATAAATGTTAATGTCAATGTTTCTAAATATGATTATGACAAGCTGAAAGAAGGGCAGAGTGCAGATATTACTCTGGCCGGCAAGACGTATGAAGGCGAAGTAACAAGTATCAGCCATGTGGCAACACAGAATGAAAAAGGTGCATCGCTGATTTCAGCAGATGTGCGTATCAAAAATCCGGATGACGATATTTTCCTCGGTGTTGATGCAAAAGTAACAATTCATGCAGAAGAGGCCGATGATGTTGTGGTGCTTCCGTCAGAGGTAGTAAATATCGGAAAAGACGGTTCCTTCTGTTATGTTATTGAAAACGGTGTTATTACCAGAAGGGATATTACAACAGGAATCAGCTCAGACGATTATGTAGAAGTGACAGAAGGGATCAAAGAGGGAGATGAGGTTATTCGAGATCT